>Ga0315315_10006251_pt1 | contig 11007 bp, 13 predicted proteins | sample M140m3416metaG_FD_203699 | JGI IMG/M metagenome (GOLD analysis project Ga0315315, IMG submission 203699) | Ammonia-oxidizing marine archaeal communities from Monterey Bay, California, United States - M1 40m 3416 | ecosystem: Environmental > Aquatic > Marine > Intertidal zone | place: USA... | reverse complement strand
TTTAAAAATAAATTGAAATGTATATTTACCTTATGGTACAATGTATAACACCTATTCAAATGGAAACAAATAAAATGGAATCAAACGAAGTGGAAACAAACGAAATTGATGTTACAAAATACATTGAAGACCCTCATATTATTATAGATTCTTGTTTTCGTGGAATACATTTAAAGCGTTTAACCGAGCATCAAACAGAATCTTATAATGATTTTATTCAAAATCAGGTTCCTAGAACAATTACAATGTTTAATCCTATTCATATTTGTTCAGAACAAGATTTAGATAAGGATGTGAATAAATATCGTCTTGAAATGTATGTAAATTGTGAAAATTTTAATATATATCGTGCTCAAATTCATGAAATCAATGGTGCTACTAAAAATATGTTTCCTCAAGAAGCACGTGATCGTAATTTTACATATGCGGGTGAAATGACAATTGATTTAAACGTCAAGTTTATAGTGCGTAGTGGAGCAATGTTAGAACAAACACATACATTCAATAAAGTATTGCCGAATATTCATATTGGTAAAATGCCAATTATGTTAAAATCTAGTATTTGTATTTTGGAACAATACAAGCATATACCAAATAATGTAAGCGGTGAATGCCGTATGGATTCTGGTGGTTATTTTATCGTAAACGGATCTGAAAAAACTGTAATTGGACAAGAACGAGCAGCTGAAAATCTTGTTCAATGTTTTAATATATCAAAAAACAATAGTAAATGGAGTTGGTTGGCTGAAATTAAGTCAGTTCCGGATTACAAGTGTATTTCTCCAAAACAACTATCATTAATGATAGCTACAAAAAATAATGGTTTTGGAAATGGGCTTTGGTTACAAATTCCGCGTTTAAAAAATCCAATTCCGCTATTTGTTGTATTCAGATCATTAGGAGTTATTAGTGATGAAGATATTTGTAAAAAAATAGTATTAGATATTGATAATGAAACAAATGAAAAGTTGATGCGTTGTATTCAAGCATCAATTGTAGAATCCAATAAAATCATAACACAAGAATGTGCGATGAAACAAATTATTGGAAATATTATGTTCACAACGCATGCAGGAATAGAAAAAGAAAAGAGTGTAATGATGAAACGAAACTTTGCGTTAGAAGTATTGAATAACGATTTGTTTCCACATTGTAGAACAACAGAACAGAAAATATATTTTCTAGGGTATATGACAAATTGTCTATTAAAATGTAGTCTAGGGTTAGAGAATGTAAGTGATCGTGATTCATTTGTAAATAAACGGGTTGATTTGACTGGAACTTTATTGAATAATTTGTTCAGAAATTATTTTAACAAGATGGTAAAAGATATGCAAAAACAAACAATTCGTGAAATAAATACAGGTTCTTGGCGTTCAACGAATGATTATGAGTCAATTATAAATATGACAAACATTTATAAAATTGTCAAACCAACCACGATTGAGAATGGAATCAAGCGTGCTTTGGCAACTGGTGATTTTGGTGTAAAACAAGTAAATAGCAATAAAGTTGGTGTAGCACAAGTATTGAATAGGCTTACTTATATTTCCAGTTTAAGCCATTTGCGTCGCGTGAATACACCAATTGATAAAAATGGAAAATTAATTCCTCCACGTAAATTACATAGCACATCGTGGGGATTTTTATGTCCTGCTGAAACACCAGAAGGAGGTAGTGTTGGTGTGGTAAAAAATCTTAGCTACATGGCTAGAATTACAATTCCATGTAATAGTAATTCCCTTTATGATTTTGTTGAACCTTACATTGTGCGAATTGATGAAATGAAAGAGAATGATATGTATGATAAGGTAAAAGTATTTATAAATGGTTCGTGGTTAGGGATTGTAAATAATCCAGTTGAATTATATCAATCATTAAAAAATAAAAAATACAAAGGTATTATTAATATTTATACATCAATTGTCTTTGATATACGTCGTAGAGAAATTCGCGTATGCAATGATTCGGGTCGGTTAGTGCGTCCATTATTGAGAGTAAAAAACAATAAATTAATTATTAAAAAAGATATTATTTTAAAACTACAAAATAAAGAATTGAAATGGGAAGATTTATTTACAGATTGTCTCATTGATGAAAGTGTTCTTGAATATGTTGATGCGGCAGAACAAAATATGAGTATGGTCGCAATGGAGCCAATACATCTAACAAAAAATGAACAATTTGTTTATAAATATACTCATTGCGAAATTCATCCAAGCACAATATTTGGAATTTTGGCGTCTTGTATTCCATTTCCAGAACATAACCAGTCACCTCGTAATACATATCAATGTGCAATGGGAAAACAAGCAATGGGTATGTATGTAACAAACTATGATAATCGCATGGATAAGACGGCATATGTATTAACATATCCAATGCGTCCACTGGTAGAAACACGTGTGATGAATATGATAGAATTGAATAAGATTCCATCGGGTTGTCAAGTTATTGTAGCCATTATGACTCATACGGGTTACAATCAAGAAGATAGTATTTTATTCAATAAGGGAGCAATTGATCGCGGGTTGTTTCAAGCAACAATTTATCATACCGAAAAGGATGAAGATAAGAAAATTCATGGAGATGAAGAAATCAGGTGTAAACCAGAAGCGTCTAAAACGAAGGGTATGAAATTTGGAAATTACGATAAAGTAAATGATTCAGGTGTTATACCAGAGAATAGTTTGGTAGAAAACCGAGATATTATTATTTCTAAAGTATTGCCGATCAAGGAAGCCCGTAATGATCATACAAAAAAGATTAAATATGAAGATCAAAGTAGGATTTATCGTACAACAGAAGAAACTTACATTGATAAAAATTATATAGAACGTAATGGAGATGGATATAATTTTTGTAAAGTTCGATTGCGAACAGTGAGAAAACCAATTATTGGGGATAAATTTAGTAGTCGTCATGGACAAAAAGGTACTATTGGAAACATTATTCCAGAATGCGATATGCCGTTTTTACCTAGCGGAGTAAAGCCTGATATTATTATTAATCCTCATGCTATTCCATCGCGTATGACTATTGCGCAATTGAAAGAAACGGTGTTGGGTAAAACATTATTAGAATTGGGTTTGTTTGGGGATGGTACTAGTTTTGGGAAGTTTGATATAAAAGATATCTGTAAGGAATTACAGAAGGTTGGTTATGAATCAAATGGGAATGAACTTTTGTATAATGGTTTGACGGGCGAACAAATTGAAACGTCCATCTTTGTTGGACCAGTATTTTATCAGCGTTTAAAACATATGGTTTCTGATAAACATCATAGTCGAAGCATTGGTCCAATGGTAAATTTAACACGTCAGCCAGCAGAAGGGCGTTCAAAGGATGGTGGTTTGCGATTTGGTGAGATGGAACGTGATTGTATGTGCTCTCATGGTGCGTCAAGATTTACCAAAGAACGTATTTATGATGTTTCAGATTCATTTAAAGTGAATGTATGTAAACGTTGCGGATTAATCGCAGCTTATAATGATAAAATGCATATCCATTATTGTAAAACGTGTGACAATCGTTCAGATTTTGATTATGTTGAGTTGCCTTATGCCTGTAAACTTATGTTTCAAGAGTTAATTTCCATGAATATTGCCCCACGAATTATGACGTAAAAGGAATAGGTGAGACTATTTGTGCTTTATAAAGAACATAGGCTAAGAAGATACCGAAGAAGTTCTTGGCAAACAAATCTAATATGTTATACATTGTATTTTTTATTTTATATGGAAATAGAGCTGCTACACCATAAATAGCCCATACAATTGCAAAATACCAAAATATTTCACGTCCTTTAATGCTATAAACCGCAAAATTAATATAAATTAAATAAAACATCAAAACAAAAGGTATAAACCCTATAATAGTTGTAAATAAATAAGAAAATACATTTTTTTCACCTAAATATCCAGCAAATAACATTAACCAATCTAAAATAGAAACTTTAAGAACAATTTTCCAATTTTGTTTTAGTTCTGTCATAAATGATTCACTTTCAATACCTTTTTCATTATCTCTAAGAAACATAAGATAAAACATAAATGAAATTAACATTGTCGGTGTAGTTAAGACCCAATCATAATATCGAAAGGGTGTAATATTTTTAATAGTATTGAAGTTTGATATTAACCAAAGATAAAAAGCACCTTCAATAATTTGAACAACTAATTCCATAATAACTAAATCATTAATTAAATAGAAAGAAGGAGGTATTGGAATTCTTAAAGCATAAAAATCAATAATAGCTGTTACAACTTGTATAATAAGTGAAATTACACCAGTTAAATAAACATGATTCATTTTATATATAAATATTGTATAATTATTTATTTTATTTCTAATGTATATAAGATGTCTGGATTTATTGGTGATTCTTTTCCGAGTATATTAGGTGGTGGTATTCCAGGAGCTCAGCCAAAAGGAGGATTATTAGGTGGAGGTGCTACTGGCGGACGCGCTGGTAATTCTGGTATGGAAGGTGGTGGAGAACGTGGTTCTACTCGCTCAACTTTAATACGAATGATGGGTAATACTACATTTCCCAACAACAACCCTCAAATTATAACGCCTTTTAGACGTTATTTTAATCTAGGAGATACGGCTGGATCATTTAACTCTGCACCTTCTCCTCTCTTAGGTAAGCCTATTAACCAGGTTGGAGGAAATAGTATGGTTTCTAGATTGCATGCGAATGCTGGAGGAACTGCGGAAGGCAGTGCATTTTACAGCGGAAACCAAAAACATGTTTCTGATAGTTCTGATTACATCAGATATAGAAAATTATCGGCGAACAATAAAAACTACAATGACTCCAGTTTTGGTGGTGAAAATGGTTCTACTGTTAGCCAAGCATTGCGACGCGTGAGAAGCTAAACGTATATATAAAATTATAAATAATCGTAAAAAATATAATATCATATATGGAGCGAGCGATTCTTATGTGAAGCGATTATTATTTAATTTGTTTTCTATAATACTTTCCTTTAATCTAATGTATTTTGAACTTCCTAATCGATGTTCTTGTTGCCCTTTTTGTTTTTGGTCTTTTTTTCCACCATGTTTGCCCTTGCGATTTTTTGGTGTATCGTAATCCATATTGTATTTGTTGGGTTGTTATATATTGAATAATTATATATAATAATTCAATTTTTATTATTATACAATAAAATTAATGTATAAAATTTTATTGTATAAAATTAATGTATAAAATGAATTTACACAAATATTTAATTGAATTTTTTGGAACCTTTTTCTTTTTATATGTTATTATTGCGATAGGGCATCCTATTGCGATAGGTACTGCTTTAGCTATTGCGATTTTTGTTGGTGGTAAAGTTTCTGGTGGTAATTTTAATCCGGCTGTCACAATTATGATGACTGCAGCTAAGAAAATGCCGATGAGTGATGCAATGCCGTATATAATTGCTCAAATAGCAGGAGGTTTATTAGCGCTTGAATTATATAAACGCGTATAAATTTATCAATATAGAATTACCAATCCCATTCACCTTTATTGTATTCTGCCCCAGAATATTCTAACCATTCATCTAATGTAAAATATAAAAAATCATTAGGTAAACAATAATCTTTATAACTCATATCAATACCATAAGATGACATTTCATAAAAATGTTTTAGAGCATCTTCACTTTTCATAATATTCAAAAATTCTTCAATTGTATGAATTTCAGAATTTTTTGCTCCAATTCCAGTATAACGAATATAAGGCATATTAATAAATATAATAGTATATATTTTTAAATATTATTTGAATTTATTATTAGATTAATAAATTCAAAATATATAAACATAACATATATAAATGAGTATCTCTCCAGAAACAAATGGCGCAGGTGCTATTCCTCATAAGCAAAATATACCGAATAATCAATCTAGTGTTGTAATGGGTATGCCTTTTAAACCGGCTCCTATGACACAAGGTAGTTTTTTTTCAATGTCACGTATGGCTTATAATAGAAATGTAAACCAAAATGTAGATAGTGTAGGAAAAAATCAAGTTCCTGCTAAAAAAAAATGGTATGGTGCGTCCGCATCGCGTAGTAGTTCAGAACATATAAATATGAAAACAATTGAAGCGACAGGAAAGGGTACAACAAACCGAATTAACCCTGAAACTTTTTCTTTTAGTGGGCCTGATCAAACCACAATAAAAACAGCTTTAGCGCGTTGTCGTGGAAGTGGTTCTGTTGCCCCTAAGAAAAAAGGCGCAATTTAAATATAATGTTAATATAAATGGGTAAAAGAGGAGGACGTTTTAATAATGAAATTCAAAAAGTACCTACGAGAAGAAATAATATTCCCGTACAACAAAATATTGATTTTGAAGTAATGGAAAAAGAACAAATACCTATACAACAAGATATTGATGTTAATGATATGCCAATGCAAATGGAAGAAGAAATGCCTTTAAAAAATAATAATTTAGAAAAAAGATGTCCTCCTGGATGTGTTCCTGAAAAAACGAATGAAGAAAAAGGAATAAGAGGTATTATTAATAATATTAAAAACGCACCTGAAGATTTAAATAACCAGGTAAAAAAATCACAAGATGATGTATTAAATAAAATAGGTAATAAAAGTAATGAAATAAAAAATAATACACTTGGTGCTATTGGAAGTTTTGCTGGAAATATAAGTAAAAATATGAATAAAAAAATTGCAGAAAATCAACCTAAACTAGCATTAGAAAATGGTAATAATGTTGAAGATATTACAATGGGTGGTGGGAGAAGAAAGCGTAGAACTGCCAAACGAAAGTCCAAAGGTAAACATAGAACGGCCAAAGGAAAAGGCAAACGTAGAACTACCAAACGAAAGTCCAAAGGTAAACGCAGAACGGCCAAAGGAAAGGGTAAACGTAAAACGGCTAAACGTAAATATTAAATATTAAATATTAAAAATAATTATAACACAATAATAATTATTTTTCATCAATATATATTTTTCATAAATCATATTATTTTTTTGAAAATTTTTGTTTTTTAAATAATATTTTCAAAAGCATATAAAGTCCTAATAATCCCAATGAACTGATATAAAATTTTATTAATAAATTATCAGGTAATTTACTATAATCAACTTTTGTTTCCTTAAGCGTTTTAGGATCAATTAAAGAACTTTTGCTTTTCATACCAGTGAATTCTTCTGTTGTTTCATGGTCTATTTCTTTTAATTGTTCTCTGGATGGTTTTGGATTTCCAGGAACAGAAAACCATTTGGGATTCATAGGTATAATATCTTTGTTTGTAACATACGCAGTAGCAACACCCTCAACGTCATTCGCATCTCTCGTAGGCATTGTAATCGCTTGACATGTTGTGCTTGGGCCTGTAACAAAGGCAGTAATAATTTTCATAGGATTTATTTGTGATATATTGCTCATTACACCAGGCAATAAACCAGTAAATGAGTCAAAACGAAGACCTGCGCCATCTGATATAAAAGGAACAGAACCATCAGGAACATTATTAATATAAATAGAACGTTTAACACTATTTTCTGTAGCCTTATCAGTACATTGCATTGGTGTTTCTACAAAAAATTTCGAACCTAAAGGTTTAGGAGGGACACTTGCACATGCTCCTAATTGACATTTTCCAGTCACTAATAAATCAACATATCCCATTAATCCAGCAATATCATTTGCTAATGCTCCAAAATTTCCAGCCCCGCTCATACCCATCTGCGTAGGTTCTTTAATTTTTGCGCTATATTCATAATCAGGTCCTAATATTTGTTCTTGTAATTTTTCAGAACCTCCTTCCCCTTTTGCTGTGCTAAATTGACCTGGCATTTATATTATAATTATATAACATTTTTTATAATTATATAAATTTATAAGCATACAATTACTTATTCTGAGTTAATCCTTCATTTATTTTTTTACTAGATTCGCTTAATGTAAGTAACTCTTGTAATTTACCTTGTAATTGAGTCATATCTTTTTCATCAATGTTAAATTCTTTTATTTTATTAACAATCATATCTTGATGTTGTTTTGGTATTTGTAAAGATACTAATGCTTTTTGGGCTTTTTGTGCTACTTCATCTGTTTCTTTTTTAGTAGGAACTTTTTTCCCTCCTTTTTTTTGTGTATATCCTTCTCTTTTTTCGTTTCTATCAGATAATTTTTTGTAAACGTGACAAATAATAATTATAACTAATAAAAAAATAAGAGTTTTCACAAGTATCATTATATTATAAACAAAGTTTATTTCTAAAATATCTCTCTATATAATAAACAATGGCTTTATTACCTATATCACCTTATATATCATGGAAAGGATTATCTACAAATAGTGCGGTTCCTTCAAATTCTAGACCGGATTTAAATGCGTCTGGTCCTCAATTTAAAGCTCAACCAATTAATCATTGGCGTAAACAATTAATACCAAATACGTATAGTGGTGGTAGAACACGCAGAGCAGGAATTGGTATGCCGATGGATACACCAGGTGGGTCTGTTTATTTAGGCAATGTAACTACAAATACAGATTGTTTATTAAATAATACATCGGACGCAACTGGGATAAAAGAAAATATTGTGAAAGTGAATGACACTAGTTTTGTTTATAGTGATCCAAGTGGTTGTATTATTAATACATGTAATCCTGAAAAAAATCGCATAAAAACAGCTACTACACTTGTAAGCAAAACATATTATAAAGATAGTAGAGCATATTTACGCGCTCGTAATCAACTATATGATCAAAAATTAACGGCGTTGCCTGTTTCTACAATAACGTATTTAGATGAATCAAATAATCTTCTTTACCCTACCGATTCACCTAATGGACCTCAAGTGAGACAAACTGAAAATTGCCCCACGGGTACTTCATGCCAAACAATATATAAACCGAATAATACACAATATTCGCAACAAGGCGCAGTTGATAGTAGTTCAAGAATTGCTCGCTTAAAATTAAACACTATCAACAAAAACGCTGCGTCTTATAAAGATGTGTTTGGAACAACTGCATCTAAATATACTGGAGCATCATCTACACCATATTTCTTAAAATCAAAATATCAAGTGTGTGTACCAATGAGCGCGACTGGTAAAAAAGTGATTTGCTCAAGTTAAAATTATATCTAAAAAATATTATATATACAGAAATAGTATATACAATATAAAATGAATCAATATCAAGAAGTTTTGCCAGTACATACATTTCCATCATCTGCTAGTGGAACAAGGTTTATGGCTCGCCCATTACCACAATGGCGTAAGCAATATCAGTCAACTTTGGCTAGCAATCGCAGGGCATCTGTTGGAATGCCAATGGATAGACCGGGTAGTACTAATCAAGTCAGTTCAAAAACAATTCAATGTAAAACGTGTGATGGTTCAGCAATAATGAATACTAATATTATCAATGATACATCTTCGTGTACAAAATGCAAGAGAATAAAAAGTAATACAAGTGTATCTGAGACTGAATATAAAGATACGTCGTCATATTTACAATCGCGTTGTTTAACTTATGAACAAAATACAAGCACTAAAAGAAGAAATTCAATAGATTATTTTACAAATGAAGGAATACCAATTAATCCTTCTGATTCGCCGAATGGAACACAAGTATATGAAACAAGAAATTGTTTTAATAATAATCAATGTAATACCACAATTCATAAACCAAATAATATGCAATACGCACAACAAGGTGGTGTTTCGTCTGGTTCACGTATTTCTCGATTAAAATATAATACATTAAATAATAATGGAGCCGCATATAATTCTGCGTCTGGAGCAGTAAATATTAATAGTGGACGTTATCAAACTGAACCTAGTCCTTCTTATTTTAATAAATATAAATCACAAAAGGTCGTTTTCAATAGAAAAAGTGGCGCAAGTACACATTGTCCGACAATGACATCATTGTCATCTACAGATTATAGTATGTGTATGCTTAATTAATATATAAAAAATAAAAATATATATATAAAAATAAAAAAGGATTTTCATCCTCCTTTTTTTTTCCTCCCTTATAATTTATTCAATTTCCCCCAAAAATACTTACCCCTATCTATTCTAAATCTATCTAGTCGTTTTCGTTGATATCGAAGCCGTGCTTGTCTACATCACCACATTCAGTAGTTTCAGATACGTTCATCTTCATCATTTGTTGTTCGAGTTGAATTTCCTCATACGAAATGAGGCTAGGTAGGTCGTCGTCATCGTCCGAGATATCTTCTACATCGTATTGCGTCGTCGTCGCTTGCTGTTGCTTTTGCAAGATAGTGTAAATCTTGTGAATGCGCCAGCGGATAGAGTTAAGGGCCTTCACTACCTTGAACTTCGAACTCCCCCAGAAGAGAAACACTTGATTTTTGCGATCGTGCCAGATGAAATCACAATCACACAACGTTGTAGTCATCTTGAAGAAGTATCCATCCTTGCCGATGACTTGGCGCGTGACATCTGAGTCTGGCGGAGCTGGAATGTAGCCAAATGTAGTGTATTGCTTATTTTCTTGGCGAAGACTCAACGCTTGCTTGAAGCGCTCAATGCTGTCTCGAACAGGGCCCGTGGTGGTAATATTTAAATTATCTAAATGATTGAGAACTTGTTGGCTGATGCCCTGCTTCAAATCGTATCGCATAGGCGGAGCCATAATTTGTTGCGAACGCTTTTCGCTCTTATCAAAAGTAGAGGTAGACATAGATGTTGATCGAGGCATAGTTGAAGAACTCATATTTGCTGTTGGTTGGTTGGGGTTATCATTTGTAGATTTCTACAAGTTATTTTCAATTTTTTGCAAGGTCATAGTAAAATCCAATTACTTTCGATACGAAAAAAAATGAAATGAAAAAAAATGAAAAATGAAGGAGGAATATAATGAATATAAGGAGATAAAAAGAAATTATATATTATTAGTATTAATAATGCCAATAACCTATCGAACCAAAGAACAGCGGATAAATGAAGTGAAACCAATTATACAAAAATTATCAGAACTGAAAATTAAGGCT
>Ga0315315_10006249_pt1 | contig 11010 bp, 2 predicted proteins | sample M140m3416metaG_FD_203699 | JGI IMG/M metagenome (GOLD analysis project Ga0315315, IMG submission 203699) | Ammonia-oxidizing marine archaeal communities from Monterey Bay, California, United States - M1 40m 3416 | ecosystem: Environmental > Aquatic > Marine > Intertidal zone | place: USA... | reverse complement strand
GTTCCTTTCACTCTCAGCCATATTAGCTACGGTTGTGGTGCACTCCAGAAGGAGAACTGGATTTGTGAATGTTTCCATGCATTTAGCGAAGTAGATAAATCCCTCATCATGGAACATTAGCACTTTTATCTGCTCTGAAACCGAGAAATGTCTTATTATTGTGGCGGCGTTGGTTTTCAGGGACAGGTCAACGTCGTCGAGCAAAAGCTTGGCTGCTTTGAGAGCGCCATGGCCAAAAAGTTTTAACTGACAAGCCTTGTTGCAGGCAATTTCTTTCAAGGCGGTGGATAGCTCGCGTCTCGCTGCTAGAATGGTGTTGGATGCAAGCATATTCGAGATAATCACCCTAGCAGATGTGTCAACGAGAGCGGTGTGACTTGCAGCATTCGCAGCGAGCTTACGAAATGCGATCGCGGTACAAACAGAACACGTCTTGTCGGGAATATTGGATACTTCATTAAGAATGGCGAGACCACTCTTGTAGAGGAAATACTCATGACAAGACAAAGAAGAGAGCAGATTTGACACCGACCGAGAAGCCTCCTTAATGACAGCTAAGCATTTTCCATTCATTGCTACCATCAGAAATTTGAGCACAGATTTTTCTTCAAGCAAAAGTCTATGTGTTTTGGGATCCTCGGTCACATTTGCGAGCGCACCGTAACTGAATCTAGCCACTTCTGAGTCGATCGAGAAGCGCAAAGAAAGGATTGCTTCCAAGACCGAATCTAATGAGTTTTCAACCCTTTCCAATCCGTGAAGAGATAAAAGGTAAAGGCAGCAAGAGACTTCTCGCAATATTCCGTTGCATTTTGAAGAAGCTGCCTTTCTTACTTCATCTAAAGCGCTATGCCTAACAATCAAGTGTCGGCTTGATGGGTTGGTGGCAAGGAACCGAAGCGCAACTAGCATGTGACTCGCCACTCTGTGGTCTCCATCGAAAACAAATTTGACCTTCGCTGCCAAAAGCCTTTTTATTTCCAAAAAAGAGGAGTTCTGTGCATTCCTCGATAGCATTGCGAGAATAAACGCCACAGATGCGCGGATTCCTTTGTTGTCTAAGTTGACTACCTGAGTGACCGCCTGTATCAAGCCGATGTCAATAAATCTCTTGTGATATTCAGAGCTCGAAGCAAGGGATCCAAGAGCCAGACAACAACACTGAAGCCTTGTTAAATTGAAGGTTGTCAACTGGTCAGCATTCGCGCCCACTATTTCTTCCGTCCTAAAGTCTCCTTCCACTAGCTCCATCTGAAGTGTGCTTTGGATATTTCTTGCCAAAGCCTTGGAGAGAGTGATCAAACGCTTGTCCATTCCAGCCTTCACCAGCCTTGAGTGATTCTCCGTCCTTATCGATAAATTTAGGACACCGGCAATAGAATGAAGGCTTGTTTGGTTATCCGAAGACAGGCACAGATCACCAATGCGCTCCGCATATCTTCTCGAGAGGAAACTAACGTGAGAAGAGATTGGAATAGCCATATTACCAGCGAGTCTTGCAGCGCCTCTGGCAAGAGGCAAGTCTCGGGTCCCTAGCAAATCCATTAAGACATCAAGATCAAACAGCGGAAATATATGCTTTGAAAGGTATTTATTTTCACAGCAGTTGGCAACTGCTCTGGATGCGTGTCTACGAACAATGGGGTCTTTATTTGACGCCAAAAGTCCGACGAGTATCTCAATTGTACTAGATTTGAACATATCGATCTTATTCTGCTCTTGCAACGAAAGTGAGCATGCCAGTATGCACGCCCCTTGTATGGAGCAGTTATTGTCGACCATACTTAATGCAAGCGATAGGGGCCCAAGACCTCCAGCCTCTACAATGGCTCGGCGATATAGCGGAATAGCCGCAAACGTCCTTAGAGCAGCCAGCCCTTGTGTCAGGTCCTCGTTGTTTCCTAAGAAACAGAGAGACACCATCAAATGTATACCTCCGCCTTCTCCTATCTGGGTCCGACTGGTCTCGTGCACCGATAGATTGCTTAAAGCATGGCCAATACACCTTTGCAACTCTTCGTCTGTCACACTGCCAGTCGCACAGGAAAGAAGCTTTGCAACAACGCCACGCTCGAACAGAGAGTGGCGAATATTATAATCCTTAGCCAGAATTCCAATCACCAGGGCACCAAAGAGGGATAGCGCTGGGTCCTTACTATGCAGGCAAGAAATAATTTTATCAACGATATTCTGCAAATTTATGTCGCCAAACCAGTGTTTTTCTTTCACAGAAACAGAAAGATTCATAACCGCATGAACGATCTCTAGTTGGTTCGCGGAGTCTTTACCCTCAAATATATTCTGCAGAAGAATCTTTGCGGCGTCCAATTTGATCAAATCGGAACGCAGTCTCGTAGTCGAGGCCAACCCTCTCAATGTTTTGATAACCCATAGCTGGTGCTTTCCTTGACAAGATGGTACAAGATTTACGATGTCATAGAGACATTCCAATTGAGCAATAGCGCCGTGATTGGATGGATTGGACGAGAAATTGCAGAGGCACAATGCTGCACTGGAAGCAACACAAGCGTCTTCATGTTTTAAAGCCTTTGCTGCAATTACGAGAAGGCCCTCGTCAATCAGAAAAGGGTGACAACTAGCGTATGCAGCGACATTGGCAAGGGTGCCGAATGAAAGTCGAGTTGTTTCAATATCTTTGACTATTTCTGTATCCTTGCTCGCAATGGCAATGAGAGGCTTTATACCGCCTTCGAGAACGATCCGCTCTTCATTGTTCACATTTACTGACAAATTGGAAAGGGTCATAGCTGCATATCGACGGCAAAGACGCTCAGAGGTGTACAAGGCCTCAATTACCGGCACGAGAATACCTGATTTACCGATGGATAATGAATTGATGTACCCAAACGACAAGTTGGCACAAGCCCGTAGGGCTTCTCGTTGTGTCACATGAGAACACGATCGCAAAATATATTTGAGCTGCTGCAAGACGCCATTTCGCATCAGCATTTTTTGATTGGAGGGGCATTTGGCAAGATTTGCGAGGAATCCGCACGACTGATGAGACACTTCGGTGTCGGACGAGCGACAAATCTCCCATAACATCTTGAGACTATCTTCTTCCATCAACGATAAGTTGCTTTCAACGAATGAAGATGCGTTTCGCATGGCCGCGCATGCCTCTCTAATAACTTCGACACTGTCTTTGTGAGCAACAGATAGCAACGCTTGGATGCCTCCTATATTCACAAAGGTCCATAGCCCCAAAGCGTTGTGCGCACAATACTGCTTGGTAGCGATACATGCACGCAGATTGGTGTTGGCGTCATCAAAATGAAGAAGTGTAATAAGAGCCTGGTCAAATCCCGATATTTTCCCACATAGTTGACAACCTATACGAGTGTTCGTCACATTCGAGAAGGCATAAGAGCATCCGCGATAGGTATTGACATCCGGAAGTCCAGTGGACGAGAAACTTAATAGTAAACTTCGAATCGCGCCGATCTCAAAGAGAGAATTATGATTCAGTTGCTGGTAGGTAAGATTTCCAATAGCAACCGCAGCATATCGTTGGGTCAAAACTCCATCCTTACTACCGGCAAGGCGAATAATTCTGCGAAGGCATCCAGGCCGCATAAGTTGCGGGTGTGATGTTTGGTAGCAAGCAAAAAGGCACAGGCAACGCGATATTTGGCCATAAAGGTGGGGATCATTTTCGGCACTGTCAACCAGATCGAACAATGGGCGAAGGCATCCCTCTTCCAGCATACGGAACTGAATGTCGCCACCACCTTCAGCGAGGTTGCCAAGGGCGGTTACGGAATGAGTTCGGAGTATCGTGTCTTTACTTGACGCAAGAGTCAACAGCGCAGGAATGACCCCCAGTTTGCACATGGAGAGCTTCATGCTGGAAGTCAGCGCTAAATTGCTCAAGGCCGCTGCTGCCTCCCTCTGAACATCAATATCGAACCCCTCGGCAGTAGAGTTCGCGGTGGCTGCGAGTATCAGAGGCTCCAGAGCGCCACATCGAACAATTTCTATTCGGCATTTCTCCGTTAAAGCGAGTCCGCGAATACCAGCTATTGCCTGGACTTGCACATTGGTGGATCCTGGGTCGTCTGTATCGGGGAATGCCAAAGATACCAGTATCTTAACTCCGTTTGATTTGACTATCACGGAAGCAGTTTTGATATCACTGCAAACATTTGATATTGCAAAAGATGAATGATGTCGACACTTAATGTCACGACTGCGAGATAGTTCGATCACGTCTTTTAGAATCATTCTTCTGAAGCGATTTCCTTCGTCCCTGCCACCAGCAAAAACATTAGCAATAACAAGCAAAACAAAACGGATTGTGTCAACAGCTGATTGCCTCTTGTAGTCTGAGGCCGACTTGACTACATTCAAGAGGGTTTCCAGTAGAATTCTATAGTCTCCCGCAAATAGGTCGCAAACTATGGAGGTGGAGGTAAGGTTGACAATCGCCATAGCAGTCAAGCGCCTGCACTCCATATCTCGAGTTGCACAAAAGCAATTTAGAAGTCTCGAAAAGCCTCCCCCATTAAGGACGATCTTTCCATATTTTGCAAAGACCGAAATGTTTCCCAGCGATCGCGCCGATTCTCTCTGTATTTGTGGACGATTTGCGGCGAGTGCACTGACGAGAAGGGATATCGCGTTCGAATCGGCTAGGAATGGCAGATTACTCTCCATTTCTGAGAGGTTTGCAACAGCGCAGCACGCCAACCTGGAGCTCTCGGGGTCTCTGTCATATTTTCCAATATGAGCAACTAAGTTTGCAAGACCCCCTTTCTTGCATATGTTACTCTGATTGCTTTGCACGAAAGAAAGACTCGCAATCGCAGGAAGGAGCATACGTTGCATTTCAGTGTCCTCTGTTCTGGATAGATACAGCACAGGTTCCAAACCTCCCTCGGTCGAAACAGTCTGTCGGTATTCAGGATTTACAGCGATCCTAGAGATGACCAAAGCGGACAAGGATCTCATGCTACTATCATCTGAGCTAAACAGAGATAGCAGCATCGGAAGCGCGCCTTCTGCGATCAAGTTTAAGTGATTCTGCGAAGAAGATGCCAGGTTTACAATCGCGAAAAGAGCGCATCGCCGGATTTCTAGCTCAACCTCCCTATTATTTGCCATAGATGATAAAGGCTCGTACGAGCCTGCCGCCATCATTGCAACACGGTGCTCATCATGACCACAGATAGTTCCCAGACCAAAGGCCCCAACTCTCTGGCAGCTAACATCATCAGATATGATAAAGGAAATTAGCGCGTCGTGGCCTCCACCTTTCATGATGGCACCAATGCTTTTTGCCGACGCACATAAGTTCGAAATGAGAAGGCCACTTTCTCTCTGAACCTCAACGTGCAGCGATTTCATCAAAGCCAGACATGGCACGATAACTCCTTCATTGACTATGGTGTCTCGATTCTCAGCCCATTCAGCTAGGTTGGTCAAGCATGCGATACTTTGACATGCAACCTGCAGATCTTGACTCTGCATCTTTTTAATAAGAGGAGGAATAGCACCGCACTGGGCGATCTTGTATTTATTTATATCGTCCAGAGACAAATTCCACAGACAAGCAGAAGCCTCACGTAAAATCTTCACCTGACTCGAAAACAGGAGTCGGATAATGGGCTCAAGGCATCCTTCACCCACCAGCTTAGATTTGATGTCTCCAGTGACGCTTAAAGCTCGCATCGCGGAAACCGCTTGAAAATGGATTTCATTGTCAGTGCTACAAGCAAGCTTAACAACAGGCTGGACACCCTTATTGACAAACATATAATGATTGCTCTCATTGCCGCAAAGGTTTGCAAAGGTGTGCGCAACGTAGTATCGCGTAAGCTTCTCAGACTCATTTGCAACAATAAATAATAAGGTCTCCAATGCTCCAGATCGAGTGAAATTGAGGTGATAAGCAGATGTTGCACTCATGTTCGCCAGAGCAAGGGATGCATACTTACACGCATCTTCATCAACTGCCTTCCGTCCCAAAAGATTGACCAAATGGCTAATCACGTCTGTTTCCAAAATTTGCTCCTGAAAGTCAGAATTGGTGGTCATATTTGCTATGCAAAGCGCGGCATATCTCTGGCAATCTGCATCACTCTTCGATATTGCGCCAACCAAAGATTTGAGAACGCCTTCCTTTCGTAAGTGTTCATGGACATCCGTGTTGGAAGCGAGATTTGAGAGAGACCTACAGGCAACACCTACGCAATATACATCCGAGGACAGTAGCAAGGCAGAAAGAGGTGACATGCCTCGTTCTTCAAAAAATGGAGGGTGGAACTCAATCATCTCCAGTACATTGGCTATTACAGTGCAGGCATTTCGCTCTATCATAAAGTGTCCGGAGACGAGAAGTGCGACTATAGTTGAAAGGGTTCGGTCTGCAATTTCCCTCCTATTCTCCTCAATCACTGACAGACAATTCAAAATCATTGAAACCTCCCGACATCTACCAACGCCCGCTTCTTTCTCTGTTTGCGCCAATAGCACAAGAGGATCGAGGATTCCCTGCTTCAAAGCATATGGCCGATACTTGGAAGAAATCAAGAGCCCCCTCAACACCGCAAGGGCCTGGCACTGCACACCAACGTCCTCGGAATATGCAAGTTGTATAGCAGACTCCATAACTCCGCTTTTAACGATCTCCTCCCTATGATTTGAACTTGCCGCAAGGTTCGATAAGGCAAATAGTGCGTAAAGGCTCACCTCTTGATCGCCCTCCTTGGCCACCCTATCTTTGACTAGAGCTGACAAGGCCTGAATTCCTCCGAAATGGGCGATCGCATCGTGATTCTCTGGCTCAGAGGCAAGATTTCCAACGGCCATGGCACAGTAATTTCTTGCAATACCATCAAACCCCTCATTCTTAAGACAAGATATTATGTGATGCAGAGCGCATGCCTCTCTTGCTATTTCGACTCGATGAACGTTCGACGTCGACACGTTGGCCAACGCAAGCGCTGCGAAGCGCTGAGCCTCCTCGTCTACCGATCCCCTCAGCAGCCCAACAAGAGTCTTGACACCGCCTGTCTTGAAGAGTTTTTCATGCATGCTAGCATTGGTTGACAGGTCAGCGAGACCGAAGGCCACCTCCCTCTGCTCCCGGGGGAGACGAACCCGCCGGCCTTTGGATACGAGAGATTCAATGTCCATTGTTCGAGATATATGAGAGGCTCCTAAGAGTCAACGGGGTAGGACCGCGTCGGTCTACCATTGTACCAACCGAATTAGGAGTAAGTGATGAGCATTGGCGGGAGGTGACTTTAATTCGTTTATGCTATTTTTCGGTTTGGATTTCACCAGAGTGCGATTCGCGACCAGCACTTTCTTGTTCAAGGGGCATGTGGTTTAATACGGATATTGATACGGCATTGTCTATAAGATTTCGATGCACGAGCTCAGATCCAACTTAAATATGTCTCACCATGCGCTGAAATCCCACTTCTGCTTCGTAGGATTTTTGAGCCCTGGATTGGTGGCCAAAGATGCAACAGCGACGTCCGTATGAGCAGCAACCTGCGCCTTGGCGCCATCCTGGCCCAGGTCGTCAATATGTTTATGTAAAGACCCCTTCGGCAGGTATTTGCCAACTCCGACTATAGCACTAGTCGCCTTCTTCTTCGTACTCGCAGCTGCAACCGCCGCCGTCTTTGTCACCTTGGAATCTCTTCCCGTATTCTCGTTACGGCCAAGCGCCTTCCTCCCTTCCTTCTTCCTCCGCCGGGCCTTGGCGCGCTCCTCGATCCTGGCCGCCTCTGCATCCTCCGCCTCTCTGGCTGGGTTCTTTCCGAGAATTTCTGCACTCTCGATTCTTATTGCCTTCACGGGTCTGCTAGTCTCCGAATTCGTCGGGACGGCCTCTATTGTCCGGAGCACATCCATCCCCTTGACCACCCTTCCGAAGACCGAGTGCTTCCGATCGAGGTGAGCGCAGCTCTTGAAAGTAAGGAAGAACTGGCGTCGATTGGTCCCAGCACCGGCGTTCGCCATGGAAAGGATGCCGGGACCGGCATGTTTGAGACGGTCGTCAAACTCATCCGAAAAGGTCCCCCCCCAAAGGCAATCCTCGGTCTCCCCTCTAGCAGCGGGCTTGCCCCCCTGTATCATGAAGTTACGGATGGACCTGTGGAAGATGGACCCGTCATACCTGCCCGCTTCGACGAGTCCCAGGAAGTTGGCCGCCGTTCGCGGGACGATATCTGCGTGTACTTCGAGATCAATAATACCCAGGTTGGTGGTAAGCCGAACGAATCCCTTCTTCTTCAGCTTGCGCATTGTCCGGAATCGCGACTCCAGTATCTCCTCTGCCGTTGCCTCCCGTATGTCGTTCGTCCGTGCGACGTCGACTGAGGTGGAAGTGAGGGACGTGGACGCTTTCCCGGACGTCATGGACGTTCCCAAGAGGTCGGTAGTGTAAATTTTGTGTTTGCCTTCCCCAATGGAAGTAGTTTTGGGATTGCCGCCGCCCATTATGAGCCTCTTCTTCTTCTGCTCGGCGTCGGTCTCCCTTTCCCTCTTCCGCTTAATCTCCTCCATGATGCGGGTGGCCGTCACCGAGTGCCTTACGTCGCCACTTCCGCCGGCCTCCTCTTCTCTCCCCCGGTCAGAAACGTGCCGAAAGTTGTTTATGTCGCGCTTCCGACAAAGTTCGGGGTCATCCGGGTTCTGCAGCTCGATTACGTCCGTCTTGCGGGAGAACTTTTTCCCCGAGGTCAGGTCCTCGTAGTTCTTGGCCTTAAAGTTGAGCTCGTTTACCGCATCGTAGCTATAAACATTGGCCTCGTTTCCCGGTGGATTCTGAACCACCGCCACCACCCTGGTCCGGTCCGTGAAGGGCTTCTCAGTCACAGGACACTGCCAGCGGCCCTGCGAATCTCGATCCATGGCCAGGGTGATCAAGTCCCTGGTTGTCATGGCATCCCCTGTCACAGGATCCCTCCTCGCCTTCAAAAGGTGGGGAGTGATAGCGGCCGCGTCGAAGACGACACCGGAGCGGTTGCACACCGGATTGACGTATGGGTTCAGGCTGAGAGCGCATACGTGGAATGGGAGGGGTCGAGTGTGTCCGCTCGTGGTCGTGGCGGCGGACGGTCCGCGGGACCGACTCTGCTGGTGCGACCGGTGCTCCCGCGCCGACTGGTACTGATCCCGCTTGCTTCGCTTGACCATAACAACCTCTCCACTTTGGGATCACTGATATTGAGGACACTGCTGATGGCGAAATCTCTTTTTATTGTGCAAGAGCGAAGAGTGATTCGTCGCGCTCGTATAATACTATTATACTAAGAGCTCTTAGTACCTACTAGTAGTAGAGTAAATGTACGCGCTCGTGCACGATATATCTAGCTAGGAATTTCTATACTGTAGTTAGCCACCCTACTTAGTAGTAAATTCCTTATTACTACTCTACTCAGTAGTAGTATGCATAATCTGGTCTTTTTTCAAAAGCTGATTGTTTCCAATGAAAACCACCACAACAAAACTCAAGCAGCCCCCTACCCCACACTCTATGTCGCAGCAGCAGAGGCTTTCGATCAATCACTAGTTCCCAAACTGGAGCTCGACGCCACGTACGTTTGCAAAAGGCCGGCGCAGAAAAACGCCGCATAAGCGCCGCCCAAACGCATCAGGACCGGCCGGCCGATTCGTCCAACCAGGTCTCCAATAGTCTTCGGAGGCTCAAATTTGGCTTTTCTTCTAGCGCTAGCTTTTTGTGACACCGAAGATTCCTTTGTTGCGAACTCTCCTTGCGAGAGTGCGAATTCGAAAGCGCCATAGGTCCCAGCCAGCGCCACAAGACCAGAGGAGTACGACGCGAAAGTATCTTCCGGCGGATCCGAGAGGCGACGGGACCCGACAACTACACGCTGGCCGAGGCTCCACGATGCGTAGCTTCCAGCTGCCACCGATGGTGGCACCACAAGGATCAGAAGAGGTAGCATTTTGGAACCGTTGCGAACGAAGTGTGTTTTCTGACTTTGTGGCTGCTTCTCCCCCACGTGTACGGCGCTTCTTTACTTAGTACATACGGCGGACGATGGCGGTATTACCAAGGAATGAAGCTACCTCCGTAGTAGGATACGAGAGTATTAGTATAGCTGGTAACAGACAAACACCCGGGATAAAATAATGACTGACCTCTCAACCTCTCAACCCCTCGACCAATCACTTATGCATACAACTTGACCACACACATATTTTTATTTTATCTTCCCCTTTCCACTCTCGAGCGCCATGACGGGCGGCCCGAGCAGCCCCAAGGTCCCCAGCAGTACGCCTCTTTCGCCAATGACGGTTGTATTACCAGGAGATGACCTCACCAACATAATTTTGCAGCCCGCCGACGGAGGCAATGGTGGTGATTCCTCGAAGGTCAGACGCGACAACATGGGCGGCCCTCCCAAACTCGGGCCAGGGCTTAGGTACTGTCCCCAGTCCAAGGCTGTGACGGCCACCCTGGCGGGGAGGCTCTACCACCGCTCGTCAACGCGCACATATGCGGTCCTATCCAATAACCGGCGGTACGTCCCCATGGTGGGAGATCGAGTCCTCGGCATCGTCGAGGAGGCCGCCGGAGAGTACTACCGCGTCAACATCCACGGCCCCCACCCTGCTCTCCTCCACAACCTCTCCTTCGAGGGAGCGACGAAGCGGAACCGTCCCATGCTCGCTGTCGGGTCGTTGATCTACTGCAGGGTAATATCAACCCACGGATCGATGGATCCGGAGGTCTCTTGCATGGTCGGGGGAGATGGAGCATCCGACGGGGGAGCGAGGAGGAGGGATTGGATGACGGACGAAGGAACGTACGGCGAAATCAATGGTGGGACGGCCACGCGTATATCCCTTGGACTAGCGCGGGAGCTATTAAAACCAACCAATGTAGTCCTCGACGCTCTGGGGAGGGCCGACTTGGCCTTCGAGGTTTGCATCGGAACCAATGGTTTAGTTTGGGTACATTCGGAGAGGCAGGAGTACACAGTTTTGATCTCGACCGCAATCAAG
>Ga0315315_10006248_pt1 | contig 11010 bp, 6 predicted proteins | sample M140m3416metaG_FD_203699 | JGI IMG/M metagenome (GOLD analysis project Ga0315315, IMG submission 203699) | Ammonia-oxidizing marine archaeal communities from Monterey Bay, California, United States - M1 40m 3416 | ecosystem: Environmental > Aquatic > Marine > Intertidal zone | place: USA... | reverse complement strand
AAGGTAAAGAGTATCAACGAAATGAGTACCATCACTATCTTCAAAATCGATAATTTCTGAATTTTCTATATTTGAATCTGTTGCTCCAGAAGTGATAGTTAGATTTGTTGCTAGAAGCAAAAGTGATACGAGAAGGGTCGAACTAACAAGACCCCTCACCATGAAACCCTGTTTTCCTTTTGTTTCATCAAGTTTGGCACTACATGCGCTTGATTAAATCAAGCGAAAGGATCGCACAATTCACCCTGTCCGGGGAAACTGTTCGGATCCCTAGGGTTCGTATCCCACTTGTATTCACAGTAGTTTACGTGGCCATCGCCGTCTGTGTCAAACATTCGATCTGCAGAATCGAAAGGATCGAAGGAGAAGTGATACTCCCATCCAGTAGCCATTCCGTCTTCATCATGGTCTTGGAAGTAAACTTCTGGACCATCAGTCCATTGGTCGCCATCTGTATCATTTGATACTGGATTTGTATTATTCTCCATTTCCTCAAAATTTGTATAGTTTGCTAAATTATCATAGAACTTTTGGCCATCAGGAGTATCTGGATTAATGTGGCATTCTGAATTAGTCGAATCGTTGTATCCGGGACAATATCTCTTAATCAAGCCTGATTTATTTAGACCATCTTCATCGGGATCTTCTAAACCATCTGCTATTCCGTCAAGGTCACTGTCAAACATGGATGGGTCAAGAACTCCTCTAGCCCCGTTTGCCTCTAGTGTACCATTGTCTACAAGTCCACTTTCAATAGCATACTGAGAATATTTTACTTCCCAACCATCGAATAACATATCGCCATCAGAATCACGGTCAACTGGATTAGTATTCCATTTATCAGGAGCTTCAGCACTGTTCATCAATGTATCATTATCGATATCATAAACGTTGTCTGATAATTTACCAATGTAAGACTCATTGGATGGATCAAGAGCCCACCTTCCGTTGCATCCATCGCATAATGGGTTAGCAGGAACAGTAAATCCTGTCAAGTTCATCTCATGAACTTCAAATTTCTTTAGTTGCACAAATCCACCTAGTGAGTTCTGCCAAACATAGCCACCTGGGTCTTTAGTACAAGAGTTACCACCTGTGTTTTCACAATTTGGCAAATTCCATGAAGATGTAGCTACCCAAAGACTGTGAGAATTAGTATTGTCTTCTTGTGATTTTACTTGCATTTCCCAGCCATCTAACATTCCATCAAAGTCAGTATCATTTAGCAGTGGATGTGTTCTCTCTTGGAATGGTCTTGGAATGAATAGAACTTCACTTCCATCCTTCAAGCCATCACCGTCTGTATCAGAATTATTAGCATGTGTTAAGAATTGATCTTTACCAGCAATTACTTCCTCTCCATCTTCTAGACCATCATTATCTGTATCAAACATACATGCATTGGTAGTATAAGCCTCACCACCACCAGTTAGTGGCCAGACTAGAGTACCACCTCCACCAGTTGCTTCAAATTGATCGCTCAATCCATCGCCATCAGTATCTGGATTGGAAGCATTAGAACCACTATCACACAATGAAGAATATTCTATATAATCTGAAAGTCCGTCTTCATCTGTATCAAACAAACCAGGGTCTGAAACAACGTGAGTTAGTTCAACACCACGATTTACAACTAAGATATCCCAGCCAAATACTTCAATTCCATCTTTCAAACCATCTCCATCTGTGTCAGGGTTCATTGGGTCTGTAGAACGACCAATAATAGGACTAGGAATGTTAGTGCCATCTAAAAATGGTTCATTACCTTGATATCTTGCTTCATATTCATCCTCGTTAGTGAACATTTCATCTTGTTCAACTATTTCCATCCAAGATGTTAGACGAGAAGTTATAATTTGGTCTTCTTGGACAAATATTGAATAAACAAAACCTTCGGACTTCGCCTTCAAGTAAACAAATTCAGTATTACCACCAGCTAGCGTAATTTCACCTCTGGCAACAGTTTGATTCTCTTGTACTGCCTCATCGATTTCGACATAGATTTCAACCACTCTGGTATCGAGAACTAAATCATCGTAAGTAACTGCTCCATCACCATCTCTATCCCAGCCATCTTTATCCGGGTCTAATTTACCGTTATCTCCATCACGCGGGTTGAGACCATTGGTCGTTTCCCACCCATCTGGCATACTATCATCATCAGTATCAATTGACCATGGAGAAGTGAAATTTTTAGGCCCAAAAATGTTAGCAGATTGGTATTCTTCCAAATTATTTAGATCATCATTATCCCAATCATCAAATCCGTCAGTTGGGTCACTTGGGTTTAGCAGTTCAGACATATTTCCACTCGGGGAGTCTTCAAGATGTGAGTAACAATATTCGAAACCATCTGGCATACCATCACCATCAGTATCCCAGTCTGAAGGGCCATTTAGCAATCCATCGCCATCGTCATCAAGATAAAACCAACTGGCATTCATCATCATGAATGGCGCACTACGAGTTATAGCGAATTCCAAGTCTTCATTACAATTATCTCCAGTACCTATCATCAAGTTTTCAATCATGCTGTTAGAAACTTCATCTATATCATTTAGTAAATCAAAGTCAGAATCCTTCAAAAGAGGGTTAGTGCCATAAATTTCTTCTTGGAAATTTGATAATCCATCAGAATCGGAATCAAGAACAGCATCACAGGAATGCGAACCAATTGAATTACCTAATTCTTGCCAGGTTGGAGTGAAATCATCAGTATTGAACTTCTCAGTCAATGCCAATTCTAAATCAATGGTTAACAACTGACAATCCCAATTGCCACTCAGCGGGTCAAATAGAGTAATATTTCCACCAGTGACTTCGATAGTAGTTGTGTAGAGCGACTCCCAACGGTCGTTCAATCCATCATTGTCTGTATCAGACCTTTGTGGGTCAGTTGAGAGAGTTTGTTCAACTTGGTTTGTTAAACCGTCATTATCTGGGTCACCATTAGGACCTTGGTTAGGATCAGGCCATGATTCTGTTTCATTTTCTTGATTTGCATTCCCTGTATCTGCTTCACCAGGGTCTTGGACAAGTGGGTCTGCTTCTCCGTTATCGAGAGGATTTAGTCCGTGTTCAACCTCCCAACCATCATTCATCCCGTCACCATCAGTGTCATTGTTTCTTGGATCTGTACCAAATTGAGTCTCCTCCAATGTATCGGCTAATCCATCGCCATCGAAGTCCATTGCTTCACTTGATACACTTCCATCACCTTGAATATCTTCTTCTGAGGCACTATCGAAATTTCCTAGAGATTCACTAGTTTGCAGATAACCTGTAAACCCAACGAATAGTGAACCGAAAATTAGTGTTGAAACAATTGCAACATATGCCATTTGATTGTGATTTAGAGCCATTCTTAACACCCGCGTATCTACCGCAGATTAGACGACTCAATGCTTCGGTTATAGACCTTAACCATTTTTGAGTGTCAAATCATCAAATGTATTTAGATATATTCAAGTAAAGATTCAATAGAAATTTCGACATTATCTCCGATAAATAACAATGAAACTCTAGGTTTACGACCGTGAGAACGCTCCCAAATACCCATTACTTGACCGATAAAAAATGGTAGTAATTCATTTACTTCACAATTTAGCTTAATAGAGTTAGAATTTTTATCTACAGTCAGATTAATCACATCACCCCAGCCCCATTGACCACAATAATGAAAAATAATATTTGCCCATGAATCTTCGGATTCTGCAAAAACATGCTTATCAGAATTGAGAAATAACTGATATGTTGAGTAGGATGCAAAAATTAACGGCTTGACGAATTTTTCTTCTAGACCAGATACATTCCATGAATCAATAATCTCTATGCCGAGTGAAGACTTAGTGCCCATAGTAGAATAAAATAATCGCGAAAAAATAGATGCAGGTAAAATCACCATCGGTTCACCCTCTACAGACCAACCCAAATCCCTTAATTCTAATTGATGGAGAACTGCTTTATTGGCCATAATGACATTATTTCCCAACCATGGCAGTTGTGTATGTTTCTTAGCGAGAGGTAGTTGATTATGGTCTGGTTTCAGTTCAAGCAAAATTTCTGTTTGATTGATTTGTTTCCATTCAGATTTATACCTCATGTCATTAAAACTCTCAAAACCGGCCACTGCTAGACCAGCAGCAATACTTGAAGGAAGATTAGTGGAAACTTTTTTCGATTCGATATCGATTATTCCCCAGCCAAATATGTCCCAGCGGTGATTAAGTCGTTTTCTATTACCCGACTTTTTGAACCAACCAGACTTCATAATTTGTTCAGAATAAATCTGAAATTCTTCTTCATCGCAACAACTATTGAATAATTTCCTTCCAAATGGAACTGCCAAATTAGTCTCAAAAATACCCCACCAACGCTCAATTTCAGAAATACTCCAAATCATCCAATTTTGATTATTTGAATCACGTATCAAGCCATTACTAGTCATGGAAAAATATTCTCTGAATCTACCAGTTAATTCTTCATCAGCCAAAGATTCTCCTGAATCAATTAATGGCATATTGAAAACCTACAATGGGTATCCTGATTTTTGAGACTCATTGAAACAATATCGGATGACTTGGAAATTTGACTTAAGATTATGAACATCCTCTTTTACATCTTTTGGGTTTTCTCCGTTAATTAATACTCTAGCATACAAAGAAGCGACTTCTTGCATCTCATTCTTACCCATACCAACTCTTGTCAATTCTTGAACTCCAAGCCTCAGACCAGATGGTGAAAGTGCCTTAGTATCGCCTGGAAGCATATTCATATTGGTAATTATACCGGCTTGTTCGAGTAAATTAGCAGCTTTTGCTCCAGCTCCAGAATCAGTTCCACCATGACGGGTTAAAACCTGGTGCGATGCAGTGTAGTTACGACTTTCTGCAAGGACATCGAAACCCTCAGCGGCCAATGACTGGGCAAAGTATTGAGCATTATTGACAATGTTTTGTGCATATGCTTGCCCATATTCTTCAAATTCAGCCAAAGCAACAACCTTTCCTGCAACATGATGTAAGTGATATGAGGAGCAAACTCCTGGAAAAATAGCGTTATTCAAACGCTTGTGCATTTTCTCATCTTCACTGGATGAAAGTAAAAATCCACCCTGAGGACCAGGGAAAGTTTTGTGAGATGAACCAGTCATTACATCAGCACCTTCACGCAGTGGATCTTGAAAAACACCACCTGCGATAAGCCCTAGTACATGAGCACCATCATACATCACTGTCGAACCTACTTCGTGTGCTGCATCAGCAATTTCTCTAAGTGGAGTTGGGAACAAGAATACAGATTGTCCAATCAAGGAAACTTTTGGTTCCAGTTCTCTTATCAAGGCACAAGCACCATCAACATCTGGCTCCATCCTATCTTCATCCCATGGATATGTAGAAAGGTCAAGATCTCTAAGGCCAACTGCACCCATTCTCGCATGCGAAATATGACCACCGTCAGCTGTTGAAACAGCAGTTATCTTATCACCTGGTTTTGCCAGCGCTTTCAGTGCAGCGATATTCGATACTGTACCTGAGGTTGATTGTATATTTGCAAAAGGTGCATTAAACACAGACTTAGCAAGATCAATTCCAAGACTTTCAATTGTATCAAAATCATCACAACCTTGGTAGTATCTTCTTCCTGGAAGCCCTTCCGCATATCGCCCATGTAAATCGCTAGCGACTATTTTCTGTACCATTGGCGATACGATGTTTTCTGAAGCAATCATGCCAAGACCATTACGGTATAAATTTCCACTAGATGCTGTTGCATCAAGTACCTGCTTTGCCTTAGAATAGGTCGATTCGCTAGGTTCCCATGAACCGTTATCTCTGCTCATAATTTAGCGTCAGCGCATACGGTCTTTGAATACATTGATTCTAATCAAATTGGAGGTCTTCTCTTTTTATTACTATTTCCGGGTAGATTTTTTGAATTTCCAACTCTGACATTCGGCTTATTTTGAGGTAATTTCGACCGCCGTTCGGATTTTCGAGTGTTAGTTGGTATTCCTCTCGAGCCTAAATCAACAGAATGCGCAGGTCTAGGTGAGGTCCTAACCATGCCTGTAGGTCGCTTGTTTTTTCCAGATTTTCTATCTATGTAAGAAGGCCTACCGCGATAAGCAACCGGTCCTATCAGCCTCTCAAGTGCTGGAATATCCGAACCCTCCTCCTTAGGCCTCTTTAACCACCATCCTTCGCCAAGCGGCTGAAGTCTAGGAGGTCTTGATTTTGAAATCTTTTTACTTCTTCTTTTCAGCCTAGCCCTAATTGTTTTGTCAGAATCTTTGGGAAGATGTTCTGTGAGCCATGCTGGGACACCAATATCCAAAACGACGCCGTTTACAGAGACCAATATTCCAGAGAGTAGAAGATGAGTACCCACAGGTAGGTTAGATCTATCTGGACTAACTTTGTATCTCTTCATTCTCTTGGCATAAGCAACCATTGCCTTTTGATCTCTGTGACGTATCTGCCTTCTTTGCTGCATCAATAACTTTCTCGATGAGTAGTGAAGGAGTAGTAGCGTTATTGAAACTGCAAAACCTTGTATTTCAGTTCGAATTGACGCAACATAAATCCCCAGTAAAATCCAAAGTGGAATTAAAATCAGGATATTTGCAACAAATGTCAATTTACCTGATGAATATCTTGGTGGCATTGAACGTCGTGTAGCTTCGTGTGCGGTAATGAGAACATTTGCATTAATTGCTTCATCCATTCCACCCTTTATTCCTAGAGCTGCGACTGAATTAACAGGAGCACTGTTAATCCATTTTTTCATTTTCTTACCTTCACCAGAAACTAATGCTACTTCGAATTCTTCTTCATCCATTGTCTGCCCAAGTATTGTGGAAAGTGCGAGTACTCTAGGGTCGTGAGGGTCACTTTCCAACAATTCTTTTTCAATAGACCTAGCGCTGTGCCAATCTCCTTTGTCGATAAGACATAATGATGCAGCAATCCTCGGCCTAACTCCTGTGGGGTCTAATCTAACCAATTTCAATGAAATATCTAAAGCATCATCATGCATTCTTTGGGCACGTAAAAGAGAGACCATCGATAACTGAGCCACACGTGTTAGCCTATCTTTATGAATCACGTCTAAGTTCTGCTTTGGATTCCAATTACGAATCATCTGCATTGTATTCTGAATATGATCAATACAGGAATTATTTTCCCAATCCCAAAAATCGTCCTCATCGACATTTCCTTGCCATGGATCTAACCATTCACATACAAAACTCAGTAATTCAGGCTCATCATATCCCTCTGGTTGTTCAAGTCCATGAAGGGCCTCTCTAGCAGCATCAAGCCTTCGAGATGCCATGTGACCAACTGCAATTAACATTCTAGCAACATCATCATCTCCACCTGATTGAGCCAGAACCTTCCTAGATTCTTCAATGGCAAGAGGCCAAAGCCCACGTATTGCAAGTTCCCACATTCGAGCGCGTGCTTTTTCATGTCGAATTAAGGAAGGGTCGCCATCAAGAGAGCGCCTTTGAAATTGAATAAGTGAATCTAAATCTTCCTCGAGGGCGGCTTCATCAACAAGAGTTCGCATCCAATCTCCACCGGCCAATTTGACAGCTCCTTCTCGTCTTTCATCCGGATTTAAGTCAAATCTTAATTTACGAAGTGATGAATATCTAATTATTGAAACTAGCCATGTTAATAAGAAAACCGTTTGTCCTACTGCAATAAACATCCATGTGGTCAGCAAACGCATTCCTTCATCAAATCCGTTAGATTCAAGCCAATCTGTAAACGGCATTAATGCTCCAAATTCTTTGTAACAAACCAGAACTAAGAGCAATACTGTATATCCCGAAAAACCAGCAAAAGCAAATTTCAATTGACGGGTTTGAGCACTGACTTCCGTTCGAATATCTCGTGGAGTGTCTAGTGTAACGCCAAAAACACCACCAAATGATTGTCCTCCAAGAACTAAGTTTCGAGTCAATTCAAAAATGAAAGCAAGACCAACAATAGCAATATTCATTGAAAGATAGAGTGATAAAAATTGGGGCATACTCTTGATTATCTCCCACTCAAATAAGATTTCAGAAATGATGTCAATACGTTCATACAGTGAATGCCCAATTATTCCACCGTAATTCAAAACCTCAGAATAGTTAGAAGGCTCGTTAACCAATACATGTATTACTGTAACAATTCCATTCAAGGCTGTAAGAGGCATTGTAAGAAGGAAGATTACAAGAATAAGAGAAAATAAACGATTTAGAATTCCAGCCTTGTCAGGGTCGATTGGATTTTTCCGACCATTGGATGTCCTCCATTTGTTTATCAGTAACATGTTCCACGACGCTCCCATAATCCTTCCATAAGCAAAAATTGTCGGAGACATGAATACGAGCATCGCTGCAGCAAGCCAAAATGGCTCAATTAGTAAGTCATCAGATATACTCATCCCATAGTAAACAACTGCCAATGTTGAGGAAATGAGAAGAATCAATGTGAAAGTTCTTCTGAAAAACTTGACAAAAGTGCTACCAGTTAGAGACTTCTGTTTTTTACTGGTCAGTTGAGCATTAAGTGTCTCCCATGGAGAGATTAGTATAGGGATTAATATTAACAAACCAATAATGTATAAATCTGGAGTGAAAAAGGAATTTGGGTCGAAAATAAATTCCGCAATCAATATCAGAATTCCAGTCATACCCATCATGTAAAGACCGACACCATAACCAACTGAACCTTCTTTCAGGAGATCACGTGCATCTGAAAGATCTTTGGTTATTCGATGAACCTCATATAAGTCATCATCAATTTCGAATGCGACTTGTAGGTTTGCTAATTGATTTGGAATAAACCATCTCCATACCATCGAAGCGATCAAAATTGCTGAAAATAATGGCAATAATTGATCAATTGAAAATTCTGATGTAGAATTGCCTTCCGCTTTGACAATTGACAATGAAGATATAGCAAAAAATGAAACAATGAGGAAAATAAATCCCCTTCTCCTCATCTCTTGCATATAACTCCGACATTACTACCAATCATGAATACTTCGCTTAATAGACATCTCGATGTCGGATTAAAAAACGTTCAATTCGATTGAAAGCTTCATCTAAAACCTCGAGATCAGGTAAAAAAACTATTCGAAAGTGGCCTGCTCCTAGTTCAGGAGAGAAACCACTTCCATGAACCACCAAGACATGTTCTTCATGTAATAATTGAAGGACAAATTCTTTATCATCATTAGACCACTTATCATCTGTCAATTTAACAAACATGTAGAAGGCACCTCCAGCTGACTGTACTTCTAGTCCGTCAATCTCAGAAATTCGACGTACACACAGGTCTCTTTGTCTAATCACTTTATCAGAATAGGATTTCATCCAAGTACGATCTGAATCTAATCCTGCTAAGTATCCGATTTGAGCAGGAGTTGATGCACATAGTCTTGAACGGAGTAATCGTTCAATACCATCGCGAACTTCGACTAACCTCTTCTTAGGGTCATGAATTGCAAGATATCCGATTCTCCAACCAGGCGCATAGAATACTTTAGATACGCCATTTAAGGAAAAAACAGGAACGTCACTAGATAAACTAGCTACACTGACTTGCTTTCCAGTAAAATCTAGCCCATCATATATTTCGTCTGCCACAATCATACAATTTGGCCATTTACGAGCAATCGAAAGTAAGCGGAAAATATCATCTTTACCAGCAACATTACCGCATGGGTTATTTGGATTTATTAAAACCAAGAGTCTAACATTTTCATCCATTTTTTCTTCGATATCGTCAAAGTCAATAGACCAACCATCGTCTGGCTTGAGCTTATACTCAACTGTTTGAGCACCATACATCTGCGGGTATGCCATATATGGAGGATAGTGCGGTCCAGGCGCCAAAACCTTTGAGCCATCTTCCAAAGTTGCTGCGAAAATTATTTGCAAAGCTTCAGTGACTCCATGGCAAACATATATGTCTTTTTCACTCGCATTCCAACCTTTTCTTCGCTCATCATGAGCTATTGCTGAACGGAGTTCCGGTAGTCCATATGAAGGAGAATAACCATTTCTACCATCCTGTAAAGCGCCGATATATGCTTCGACCATGTGTTTAGGTGTCGGTAAACCCGGATATGCAATAGGATCACCAATGTTGAGTTTTAGAATCTTATGGCCTTGCTTCTCAAGTTCAGTAGCTGGCACTACTACATCTCTTATTGCATATTCAATACTAGATGCTCTTTTAGAAACCGGAATTTGCTCAACTGACATGAAATCACCTAAAGTGAATTAAAATCGATTCCACCCATCTCTAGGACTGTGCGGAAATGAAATTCTTCGACAGGTTGTACAGAAAGCCTCTGACCCTTTCTAACCAATAACATATCATCGCATTTTGGATTGTCTTTGATTTCTTGAAGACTAACTATATTTTCAAATTCGATAACTGGTTCAATATCAACCATAATCCATCTTGGGTTATCTGGACTTGCCTTTGGGTCGAAATATTTAGAATTGACGTCCTGTGCTGTAAAATCAGGATAACCTTCACGACAAACTTTTGCAACACCTACAACATGCGGTGGTTTGAAGTTAGAGTGGTAAAATAATACCATGTCTCCAAGTTTCATTTGGTCTCTCATCATATTTCTGGCTTGATAATTCCTAACTCCATCCCAATGAGTCGAACCATCTGAAACTAATTGCTCAAATGGATAAACATGTGGCTCTGATTTCATCAACCAATATCCGGACATATATATGCCAATAGTTGGCATCATTTGGATATATTGATTCACCATACATCTTTGACATCTTTGACAATAGCTGCATCTAAGACATCTACTTCCTTAGAATTGGTTTTGATTAGTCCTAATTTTCTAGCCATACCGGTCGTTCCTTGAACTGAACCAATACCCATTTTCTCTAAAGTAACGAAAATTGCTGGAAGTAGAATCAAGGCGCTTGCGGCTGCAACCCATAGAAGAATTAGAATCACGGTAATGAATGGTTTA
>Ga0315315_10006242_pt1 | contig 11014 bp, 11 predicted proteins | sample M140m3416metaG_FD_203699 | JGI IMG/M metagenome (GOLD analysis project Ga0315315, IMG submission 203699) | Ammonia-oxidizing marine archaeal communities from Monterey Bay, California, United States - M1 40m 3416 | ecosystem: Environmental > Aquatic > Marine > Intertidal zone | place: USA... | reverse complement strand
AGTTCTTCCTATAGAGCCGTGGTAGACCACCACGTTGATAGGCTGGATGTGGAAGCGCAGTAATGCGTGCAGCTGACCAGTACTAATAGCTCAATTGGCTTGATTTATGCACTGAAAAAAATTTTTTGATTATAGTTATCCTCGATATATTTAATGATATTCTAATAACAGACCATCATTTTAATTAATAAAATCATTATGAAAAAAATAAAAGTTAAAAATCCAAAGTTTTTAAAACCAAAGTTTTTAAAAGATAATAGAGGATCTTTAGATAAGTTTACTGACAAAAAAATCCTTCAAAAACTTAATTTCAAAATAGTTGAAACACAAATTTCGAAATATAATAAAAATGTTTTTAGAGGAATCTATATGCAGCTCGGAAAACATGGTGAAGCAAAATTTATAAAACTTTTAAGTGGTAGAATAATTTGGTTTACAGTTGATTTACGAAAAAATAGCAAAACATTTGGAAAAATATCTAGCTTTGATCTTTTAAAAAATAAAGCTTTATATACTCCGAGAGGTTTTGCTCATGGATCTTTTGCAACTAAAAAATCTGAAGTTTTAATTTTAGCAGATAATAGTTACAACAACAAACATTCAATCGGAATAAATTATATGGACGATAAATATTATAAATTTTTAAAGAGATTTTTTAAAAATAATAAAATAATTATATCTAAATGGCATAATTCTTACTCTAATTTTACTAAAGCCAAAAATAAAATCATTCGTGGATAAATCTAAAACTACTGCTGTTTTATTATTAGGGGGAAAAAGTACAAGAATGGGTAATCTTACAGCAGATAAGCATAAAAGTTTATTAACTATTGGTAAGTATACAATTCTCTCACATATTTATACACAATTGAGAATTTTGGGAATTAAAAAAATTGTGTTATGTACCGGTTATAAGTTTAAAAAAATTATTCAATATAGCAAAAAAAATTTATTAAAAGACTCGAATTCTATCTTAAAGATATTAGAGAAAGAAAATAAAAATATACCAAATATAACATTTTCAAATTTAGCATCTAACAACACAACATCTGAAAGATTAGTTGCAGCAAAAAAATTAGTCAAAAATGATGATATATTATTACTATATGGAGACACCCTTTTAAAATTATCAAAAAATAAATATTTAAAATTTTTAAAAAAAAATAAAAAATCAAATGTTATTTTAACTGTTTCAAATCCTATTGAAAAATTTGGGGTAGCAAAATTTAAAAAAGATAGATTAGTTTCTTTTTCTGAAAAAAATAACTTAAAAGATAGATGGGTTAGTTCAGGATGGATGTTAATAAAAAATAAAATAATTGAGAAAATTAATAGAAAAAATTTAAATTTTGAAAAATATATTTTAACAAAAATAAATAAATTTAATATTGTGGCTTTTAAAAATAAAAATTATTATATCCCAATCGATAATGTAGCTGATTTAAATAAAGCGAATAATGATTGGAAAAATAATAAGAAAGTATGGTATTGATAATTGAAACCACACAGATATATGAGTGTAAACTATAATGGAATTTAAAAAATTGGAAATCGAAGGAGTTTATTTAATTTCTCCCAAACCATTTAAAGACTCAAGAGGTGTGTTTAGAAGACATTTTTGTTCATCTGAATTTAAGCAATACAAAATTGATAGCAAAGTAAATCAGTCTAATATTTCAGAAAATAAGTTCAAGGGTACGCTTAGAGGATTTCACTACCAAACCTACCCATTCCAGGAGTCCAAAACTTTATCTTGTTTGAAGGGCGAAATTTACGACATTGTAGTAGATCTTAGAAAAAACTCAAAAACTTATAAAAAATGGTTGTCTATTAAACTAAATGATAAAAATAGGCTTTCAATTCATATTCCAAAAGGATGTGCTAATGCCTTTTTAACTTTAAAAAATAGTTCAATAATACATTATTATTGCTCACAAAAATATAGTCCAAAATTTGAAAAGGGAATAAGATTTAACGACCCAGCTTTTAAGTTTAAGTGGCCAATCAAGCCTAGAATAATATCAGAAAAAGATAAAAATCATAAAAATTTTAGTGACTAATATATAATTAATAAATAAACATTCATAAAATTTAACAATGATTTGAATCACTATGAAAATAAAAATTTTTGAAAAGTTTTAAAAAAATGAAAATTTTATTGACTGGATCATCAGGTTTTATTGGAAATAATTTTTTAAATTATCTTAACAAAAAAAATTATAATATCTTAGCAGTATATAATAGTAAAAAACATAAAGTATAAAAAAAAGGTTATAATATTTCTTTTTTAAAATATGATATAAAAAAAAAACTTCCTAAAAAAATTGTTAAATTCAATCCAGAAGTAGTTTTTCATTTTGCATGGCAAGGTATTCCAAATTATAATTTTCTTAACTCAGAGTTAAATTATAAAAACTCATATATATTTTTAAAAAGTTTAACAAAACAAACCAAAGTTAAAAAATTAATCATTTCAGGAAGTTGTTTTGAATATTATAATCTCAAAAATAAAGAACAATTTGAAAAGTATAAATATTTTATACAGGCAAAAAAAAATTTATATTATTTTTTAAAACATATTTGTTTAGAAAAAAAAATATCTTTAGGATGGTTTAGAATATTTTTTGCATATGGAGAAGGACAAAGAAAAAATTCTCTTATACCCTATATTTTAAGATCATTAAAAAAGGGAGAAACTCCAAGAATTTTAAATATAAACGATAAAAACGATTATATTCACGTTGATGATATATCCAATCTATTCATGCGAACAATTAAAACAAAATTTAAAAGTGATATTTATGACTTAGGAAGTGCAAAACTTACTTCAGTTCATAAAATTTTGAATATAATTAGAAAAAAAATGAGTTTAGACAAATTAAAAATTAAAAAAAAAAAAATTAATTTCAAAAAATCTTCTAAAAAAAAATTAAAAGCTAATATGGTCAAAGTTTCAAAAACATTCAATTGGTCTCCAAAATTAAATATAAATGAGGGAATAGAAAAAATATTCTCTAACCAAAAAAAATAACTGTAATTTAAGTTATAAAATAATAATTTAATTCCTAATTTTTTGACTGGTTGCTACTGATTGAAAATCAGCAACTCTAGTAAAAACTGTTTGGCATGGTTTGCCATAAAGATAATTTTCTACATTTTTACTGTTCTCGACAATTTTTTTTAATTTTTTGAAAGAGTCCTCAAAAGCATTTAAAGTGTGATCAATATGGGAATTTTTATGTGAGAAAGAAATTGAATGATATTGAGACCAAAGCACACCTTTTATCATTAATTCTTGTTGAATTAGACTCTTTATAATTAGTGGTTTCTTGTATTTTTTATAGTTTTTAATAGTCATGACTGTTCTACAGGGATATCCAGAGCATTCGAGCAACTCATCCAATTCGTATAAATTTATTAGTTCATTCATGCCATCTTTGAGTCTTTTGCCCACTTTGTACAAATGATCTATTACATTTTTTTTATCTAGTTTATTTATGCAAGCTTTAGCAGCTGCCAGTCCAACACAATCTCCACCATAGGTGAAAGAGAAAAAAGTTGTCTCTAGAAACTTCATATATTCTTTTTTTCCTGTTATTGCTGAAACAGGAATACCATTTGACATCGCTTTAGCAAAACAAGAAAGGTCGGGTATTATATTAAACATTTTTTGTGCTCCACCCATATCGTATCTAAAACCAGTAACAACCTCGTCAAATACAAGTAGGGCACCATTTTTTCTACAAATTTTCTTAACATCAATTAAAAAATTTTTTTTACTATTAAAATCTTTCCATTTAGTAGAACCATTTATACCAGATTTTGGTCCAGCAACTGTTATTGGTTCCATAATTACACATGCAATTTTATTTTTGTATTTTTTAAAAATTCTTTCTAAACTATCAATATCGTTATATGAAAAGGAGTGAGCCAACTGTTCATTAAATTTAGGTATACCAGCATTTAGGTCAGTAGTACCAACAAACCAATCATGCCATCCATGGTAACCACAGAAAGCTATGTGATCTCTTTTTGTGATTGCTCTAGACATTCTAACTGCTATTGATGTTGCGTCCGCCCCATTCTTGCCAAATCTAACAGCTTCTGCTCCTGGAATATGTTTTATCATTAGCTCTGAAACTTCTAATTCAAGCTCATTACTTATGCTAAAAGTAGAACCTAATTTTAGTTGTTTAGTAACAGCTTTATTCACATCTGGATCCGCATAACCAAGTATCAATGGCTGACATGCCATCACATAATCTATATATTTATTTCCATCCACATCCCAAACTTGACAACCTTTTCCTTTAGCCAAAAATTTAGGAGACGCCCCATCGCTGAAAGCCTTAATGCCTTTACTGTATGTCTGAGATCCATAAGGGATTATTTTAACAGCTTTTTTATAAATTATATTCGACTTTTTTAAATTAAGTTTTTTTTTTTTCATTTTTTAAATATTTTCTATAATCTTCATAAGTGTCTAATTCAATTAAATTTTTTTCAGTTTTGTTATTTAATAAAAATGGGTATGTAAATTTACCAATTAGTTCTGAGTTCAATTTATCTATTACATCTGATTTAAATGCACAAACATGGTGATGGTGTTCATAAAAATTTGGTAAATCTTGCCTTCTAAAATAATCATAATTATGCAATTTCTTTATTTTTTTATTAGCAATTATCCAACTGTTGTAAGGATGGGTTTTTACTCTAACAAATCCACATATACTTTTGACCCTTTTTTTTTCAATAATTTTTTTAGTTTCAACAATATCAGATTTCGAATTATAAATTAATGGTATATAAAATAACCACAAATAATCATTTTTTGAAAAATTAAATTTTTTTATTAAGTCAACAAAAACTGATTTTATAGAGATTTTTGAGCCAGATAATTTCTCAGATCTTCTTATAAACGTAATTTTTCTTTTTTTACATTTTTCAATTATCAAATTGTCATTTGTGGTAACAATAATATCTTTGAAAAATTTAAATTTATTTATAAATTCAATTTTGTTATTAAAAAATTTTCTATTTTTAAAAGGAAAACCTATACTATCTTTTCTTGCTGGTATTACAGCATAATGCTTAATCTCACTCAATTATTTTTCCCAGTATCTAAGTTTACTTGCTACAGCTTTTTCACCATCTTGAAATTGTTTTTCTGAAGAACCTACACAATCCTTAATTTTTCTCACTGTATCTACTAAATTTCTTAGTCCAGGCTCTTCGAGAGATGCAGACTGATCACTTCCATACATTGACCTGTCTAAAGTAATATGTCTCTCAACACTACTAGCGCCTAATGTGCACGCAATTACTGATGGACTTACCGAAGCTTCATGTCCACTATATCCAACATCACAATTAAATTTCTCTTTTAAAAGAGGAATATTATTTAAATTTAAAATTTCATGAGGACATGGATAAACAGAAACAGAATGCATCAATGAAAATGGACAATTATTTTTTTTGAATATTTCTATTGCGTCCTCAATTATTTTTATAGTGCTCATACCAGTAGATATATAGGTATGAATTTTTTGTGAAGCGCAATATTTTAAAAATTCTTTGTGTGTTATCAAAGCTGATGCTACTTTATTATTTTTAAGTTTATATTTTTTTAAAAATTCTAGACTTTTTATATCCCAAGCCGAAGCAAACCACTCGATATTAATTTTTTTACAATATTCATTTATTTCATCGTATTGAGTCTCATCAAATTCTAAACCCATTTTTTGTTCGCGTTGGGTCGTTCCCCAAGGACTCTCTCTTAATTTATTTAATTCATCTTCTGTATACACCGTATCAATATCTCTTTTTTGAAATTTAACAGCATCACAACCGCATCTTTTTGCTACATCGATTAGTTTTTTAGCTATTTCAATTGACCCATTATGATTTATACCAATTTCTGCAATTACAAATATTTTGCTAGGTAGATTTATGTCAAGTTTCATATTTAATAATTTATATTATAGAATAAGTTTTTTTTAATTACCAAATTATCATAATGCAAGAAAAAAAAAATTTACTTTTAGGGATAGTTCAAGGAAGGTTATCTAATTCACCTAAAAATAGATTACAATTTTTTCCAAAAAATTATGAAAATGAATTTAAATTAGCAAAACAAATTGGATTTGATTTTATTGAATTCTTTTCTGAAAGAAGACTAAATAATAATAATCCAATATGGAAAAGTAAAATAAAAAAAAATTATCTTCATTTATCAAAAAAAAATAATTTAAAATTATATACATTTTGTGACGATTATATTATCTCGAATTCAATACTCGATCTTAAAACTCAAAATTATATTAAGAAATTAATATACAAAATTAACAAACTAAAAATTAAAAATCTTATTTTACCGATGTATGGAAAAAGCATGATGACAGATTTAAATTACAAAAAATTTGTTAACGAATTTATAAAAATTTTAAATTATGATAAAAAAATAAATATTTTTTTAGAAAGCAATATTAGTCCGAGCACATTTAATTTTTTTAAGACCATGGTCAAATCTAAAAGAATTAAGTTTTTATTCGATACAGGAAATAGATCAACTCTTAAAAGAGACTTGTATGAAGATATATTAAGTTTTAATAAAAATATAGGTCATATTCATATAAAAGATAAAGATAGTAAAAAAACTAATGTTATGCTTGGCAAGGGAAATGTTGATTTTTACAAATTATTTAAAATATTAAAAAAAATTAATTATAAATCTAATTTTACTTTAGAAACAACAAGAGGTGATTATTTTAAACGTTCTGCAGAAAAAAATTTTAAATACATAAAAAAATTGATTATAAAATATTTGATTAAATAAAAATTTATATTATTGTTCTTCCACCGTCTGCCACAATAACTGATCCTGTCAAATAAGATGATAAATCACTTGATAAAAATAGAATGAGACCATTGTATTCATTTTTTTTTGCCATACGGTTAAGTGGAATTAATTTATTAATTTTTTTAACAAATTCTTTATTTTGATTATTCAATATTCCTCCTGGTGCAATTGCATTACATCTAATATTATTTTTTCCCCAATACGAAGCTGTATATTTAGTTAATCCAATTATTCCATGTTTTACAACAGAATATGTAACAGGTTTTGTAAAATTTGAATCTTTATAAAGTCTTTGGTCAGGTGCAATTATTCCCAAATCAGAAGATATATTTAGAATTACACCTTGATTAAATTTTGCCATGTAAGATCCAAAAACTTTTGTGCATAGAAAACTACCTTTTAAGCTTACATCAATATCTTTCTTCCATAGATCGTTAGAGAAAGATTCTAATTTAAAATTATTTTTTTTAGATTTTGATGGTGGATAATCAATTGCAGCATTGTTTATCAAAACATCAATTTTTATTTTTTTTTTCTTAATAAAAAATAAAACCTTAGATAACTCTTTTTCTTTTGTTATATCTGTTTTAAAATAAGTTACTCCTTTCTTCTTGACTGGCTTTTTAACATCTAAAACATAAACATTTGATTTTTGTTTTGAAAAAGCATCAACTATTTGGCTACCTAAAAAACCAGCACCTCCAGTTATTAATATGTTTTTATTCTTTAAATTAAATGATAGATTTTTCATATAATCTAATAGTTTTTTTAGTTTATTCTGTAACAAGAAACAATCTTAAATGAGCAAACCACTTTTAATTACCGAAATAGGTATAAATTACAATGGAGCTGTTAATATTGCAAAAAAGCTCAAAAAAAATGCAAAAGATGCAGGTTTTGAGGCAGTAAAGTTTTAAAATAGAAAAATAGAAATTGTTTATTAATAATATTTATTTAATTAAAATATTTTTAAATTTTACTTTTATCTGAATTAAAAATTCAATAATTACTGCAAATATTAATGTTGAAATTAGTGAATATGCAAAAAATGGTAGAGCTAAAGTATAGCACATTATTAATCCATCATAAGTATATCCGTAAGACCCTAGCGACCAAACTCCAAAATTAGTGATTACGTAAAAAAGTACAGCTCCAAGTAGACACCCAATTATTCTTGAAATATAAGAATTTAAAAAGTATTGAGAAATTAGCCCAATAAACAAAACACTTCCCATTGTAAAAAACATTACGTTATGGAAACCAATTATTAAATCTGTGATTAAAAAACTTAAAATTAGTGCTGGAACATATCTAGTGCCAAAAATAGCTGGAACATAAAAAGATAAAGCTAATAAGCTTGTAAAATTTGGTGGGTGTGGAATAAATCTACTTGCAGCCAAAACTAAAAAAATTCCTAATGAGAACTTTAAATAAGTCATAGTGATATTACTATATAACGATAATACATAACTCAACTAGTAAATCATTCTTAAGCCAATATTTATGTCTCTTCCCATTGAAGAATACATAAATGCTTGTTCATAATTATTATTAAATACGTTATTAATATTCATATAAAATTGCCCATAATTTAACAAATCATATTTCAAGCTATAGTCGACAGTAAAATAATCTTCTAAAATTACATCTGCGAAGCTATTATTTCCATTTCCATAATCTCTCACTTCTCCATTATATTTTAAGGATAAGATATTCTCTAAATTATTCTTTGATTTAAGATTCAAATTAACATTTGAAGAATGTCTTGGTACTCTTACCATTGACTCATCTATACAGCTTGTGCTTCCAACATTTGGATCGTCACAATCAGCTCCATCATGGGTGTCAGTATAATTATAATTTAAAGAAACATTAAATTTTTCTGATTTTTTATATAAAGCTTCTATTTCGACACCTTTACTCTCAACTTTTGCAATAGTATTTTGAACTTTCCAACCATTTGACTGCCATCCCTCTAAAGCATCGTCGTATTCAATTTTATATAAAGATATTATAAAGTCAGTATTAATTTCATCTAATTTTGTCTCATACCCTAAATCAAAACTTTTACTTTTTTCAGGAGCTAAATCCTCTTTGTTAGCAACAACTGTTCCATAAAAATAATCATAAAGTGTAGGGTATCTTAAACCAGTTCCATAACTTGATCTAATTTTAGAATTTCCATCTAGTTTATAAGCCATAGTAATTCTGCCAGTATTGTATGCTCCAGCAGTAGTATGATCATCACGTCTTAGACCTAGAGTGCTGTACAAATTTTCTGAAGGTCTAAATTGTAAATCAAAAAATTGAGAATATATTGCTTCATCACTCTCCAAATAGTCTGTTGGCCAATCCTTTTGAAATTTTGCTTTATCAAACTCATTTTCTAAACCAAAAACTATTTTAGTATCTAAATCAAAATTATAATTTCCAATGTAATTTATTGAATCTCTATATCCATAATAATTTTTTGAATTATTTAAATAGTTTTTAGTCGCTCTATCTATTCCTGTATAACTGTAGGAAAATGTATGATTAAATTTATCTTTTTTTGATGTTAAGCTTAAGTTGTACGATAATTCATCATCATCTGTCGAGTTATTTACATCTGTTCTACCAGATGTTACTTCATCGTAATTAAGAAAAGAATCACTATATCTTAAACTACCACTTAAAATACTATCATTATTCATTTGGTATGAATAATTTGCTATTAAACTTTCATTTTTATAGCTGTCATCATCATTTGTGGTTGGTTCATCATTCATAGCTGAGATACCATCAGTATTAAATTTATTTATTCCAATAAAATAACTGTGATTTCCATAATTATTTCCAGTTGAAAAATCTATATTATCAGTTCCATTTGATCCACCGCTTAGATTAACTTTTGTTTCTTTGTAATTACCTTTTTTTGTAAAAATATTAATTACCCCTCCTATTGCACCACTTCCATATATTGAACTATTAGAACCTCTGAGAACCTCAACTTTATCTATTGACGATGTCATGATATTTGAAAAATAAAATGAGTTATCACTTGAAGATGGATCTGACATTTTAACTCCATCAATGTATACTGTTGAGTATCTTTTGGGCAGACCTCTTAGTTGTACTCCAGACACAGTTCCATAGCCGCCTGATCTAAAATAATTCATACCAGGTAAATTATCATTTAAAACTTCACCTAAAAAAAATTTTCCATTTTCTTGTATTTCTTTATTACTCAAAGATGTAACAGATGTACCTACTGTACTATATGACTGGTCTATTTTACTTGGTGCTATAACTATTATGGGCACATCATCAGCAAAACTAATTTTAATAGATAAAAATAAATAAAATAAAATAAGACTTATTCTTAAAATCATAAGGCATTTCTTTCTTTTTTATATTGGTAATAAAATTTACCAATCGTTAATTATTTAATGCCTCTGCTAATTTTGCATTGTAGAATTTAGACTTTCCCTGGCCTTCATTCAACAGCGGACTTTGTTGGGTGGCGCTCCGACTTTACGGTTGCAGGTACAGCCAGTGAATTTCACACTGATTTCCCACCATGCATTTCAACATTAGTATCTTTTAATTTTTTTTTTAAAAAATACAATTATTTAATTACTTTAATTTCATCACTTTAGATTTGCTAATATGTCGCTTATATTAAAAAAGTAATAATAATATGCTATAGTCAAGAAAACTCATGTTTTTTTAAGTTACTTCATACTTGAAGAATTCGAAAAAAAGGTTGATAAGGTTTAAAGAGTTTTAAAATGAAAAAAAACGTCTACTTTAACGAATATAATTTATTAATGGGTTCTGGTGGTGTTAGTTATCTTCCATTAGTATCAGGAATTCTTGCTGCAAATGCAAAAAAAAATTTAATTTTGAAAAAAAATTTCAAATTTAAACCCTTTATATTTAAACCTGATACGAGTGAAAATATTATAAAAAAGTATTATGATGAAATACCTGACATTGCATTGTTTTCGATATCAATGTGGAATGAGCAACTTTCATTAGAGGTTGCAGAAAAATTAAAAAAACAATTTAATACTTTAATTATATTTGGTGGACCTAGTTGCCCACATGTGCCAATTGAATATTTTAAAAAATATAAATTTATAGATATAGCAGTTAGGGCTGAGGGCGAAGATG
>Ga0315315_10006240_pt1 | contig 11015 bp, 15 predicted proteins | sample M140m3416metaG_FD_203699 | JGI IMG/M metagenome (GOLD analysis project Ga0315315, IMG submission 203699) | Ammonia-oxidizing marine archaeal communities from Monterey Bay, California, United States - M1 40m 3416 | ecosystem: Environmental > Aquatic > Marine > Intertidal zone | place: USA... | reverse complement strand
CACGGGGAATTACACGTTCTGTATCCCAGTCATATACAGCGACCCTATGACACAGATTACTTGACAGGTGTGGCTCACACACAATTAAGAGATTTTTCTGAAGATGATTTTTTACTGTTACTCGGTGATCCTGCGATATGTGGAATGGTTACCAAAGTGGCATCCGAATATTCAGAGATTGTCAGGATGCTTAGTTGGAACCGGATAAAGCAAGAGTATCACGAAGTGACATGGGATTTTGCAGATGCGGAATGACAACCGCTAATTTCATAAAGGAGAAAAAAATGTCAAAAAAGAAGGCTGACTTTGAAAGTCAATTAAGACGGGGTAAACAAAAAAAACCACCCCGAATTTGTATCTATGGAGATCACGGTATTGGTAAGTCTACATTGGCAAGTCAATTTCCTGATCCCATATTCATTAGCACTGAGGATGGTCTTGATACGTTAGACGTTGTGTCATTTGATCGGGCAGAGTCTGCGACAACAGTTGCTGAAAATATTCAGACATTATTGTCCGGTGAACACACTTTCAAAACTTGTGTGATCGACTCCGTGGATTGGCTAGTTGAGCCTCTAATTGTAAAATCTGTCGAAGATACCTATGACGCAAAAGAGTTGTCATACGGTAGAGATAAGGTAAAAGTCTGTGAAGAGTTTCGTGAAATTTTACAGGGTTTAGATTATCTTCGGGAGCATCGTGGGATGAACGTAGTATTGATAGCTCACAGTGCGGTTAACAAATTTGAAGACCCACGCACGGAGCCATTTGATAAATACGAACCAAAACTTCCTAAATATTGTAACTCATTGTTACAAGAGTGGGTTGATGCATTGTGCTTTGCAGCTTTTGACGTTGTGATCCGCAAGGCTGATACGGGTTTCAATACCACAAAAAATCGTGGTGTATCCAGTGGAGATCGTTTTTTGCATTTCCAACCCAATCCCGCTTTCGCCGCCAAAAATCGTTTCGATTGTCCTGAAAAAATTGAAATGAGTTTTGAAAATTTATCTGAAGTCATCCCAGTATTTAGTTAAGGAGATCATTATGCCTAAATTTGGATTTAACCCAAGTGAAGTTGCACCACAAGAACCTATGAGTTTTGAACTAATGCCTAAAGGAGAATATACCTTGAGGGCAACCGATGCCGAAGAGCGTCCAACAAGTTCAGGTGGAGAAATGATTGCTGTCACATTTGAAGTGGCAGATGGTTCTCATCAAGGACGAAAAATTTGGTTTCAGTTTAACACCAAAAATAATTCTGAAACTGCCGAGAGAATTGGTCATCAACAATTAGTTGCATGGGCTACGGCTTGTGGAAGACCTGATGCAGACGATACGGATGAATTATTAGAACGTCCGTTCCAAGCTAATGTGGTTGTTGAAAAAGGCACTAATGGCTATGCTGATAAAAATAAGATAGCTTCGTTTTTGTTTTCCAAGGCAAAAGCCAAGGCTCCGGTTAAGCATTCTGAACCACCAAAGAAAAATTCTAACGGTGGAAGTAAGTGGAACCTTGATTAAGAGTTAACCACAATGGTGTGGTTATACCCCCAGACACAGGATTTATTTAACCCTACAGCCTCCCTGTCTGGGGGTTTTTTTAAAAAATTATTGGATTGAATAATGGTTGCTATACCACTTTCAGTTGAAAAACAAATTATCAAAAATATCTATCAGTCCTACCAGAAGAATCAGGCTTTGTATTTTCACAGACTTGGAGCGTCTAATATTGGGACCGAGTGTGTTAGAAAAATATATTTTCAATGGAGAGTCTTTGCTAGGAAGCCCATAGACGGACGCATATTGCGTCTATTTGCAACTGGACACAACCAAGAGGACCGGATCATCAAAGACCTTCACCAGTCAGGATTAGAGGTCTGGGCAGTAAATGAATATGGATCTCAGTTTGAGTTTCCTGATTCTACTGGTCATTTTGTCTGCCGTGCAGATGGTGTTGTTAAAAATGTTCCTCGTAGTTCAGAATCTCATTTGCTTGAAATAAAAACACATAACAAAAAAAGTTTTAGTGCGTTACAGCGACACGGTGTGAAAGAATCTAAACCGGAACACTATGCACAAGTACAAATCAGTATGGCATTGGGGAATTTTAAACGTGGGTTATATGTTGCTGTCTGTAAAGACGATGAAAACTTTTATGTTGAACGTATTCAACCAAGTATTAAAGATCAAAAGAACCTTCAGAAACGTATTACATCGCTCGTAAACGCTCGTATGAGGCCAACAGGCATAAGTGATGATGGAAGTGCCTTTCAATGCAAATGGTGCGATATGCGTAGCGTATGCGTCAAAGAAGAAAAACCGTTATTTCATTGTAGAACTTGCCAAAATTCTGTACCGAGTCATAATGGGGAATGGCGTTGCACGTTACATAACGTAACTTTAACTCCACAAAATCAACTTGTTGGTTGTGAGGATTACACAGGATTATGACTATAACTGTCGGAATTGATCCGGGTTTAACCGGAGCCATTGGTATTTTGGAAAATGGGCAGTTTCAATCCGTACACGATATGCCAGTAATGAATAAAGGTGGTGGTAAAGTTAAATGGGAAGTTGATGTAACGGCTACGATAAATTTATTGCGACAAAAAACTCGTAAGGAAGGTGAACCTGAAGATTTTGTTTCGTGCGTTATTGAGAGAGTTCACGCTCACCCGCAACAAGGGGTTAGTTCAGTATTTAGCTTGGGTGACTCTTTCGGCAGTGCTCGTGCTTGCGTGGCAAGTGTCAGTAAGATCGAACTGCGGTATGTAACGCCTCAAGTATGGAAAAAATATTTTGGACTCACGGCAGATAAAGAACAGGCCAGAGCATTAGCCCTGACCATGTTTCCAGACGCTCCAATCAATTTGAAGAAACACTCAGACCGATCTGAGGCTTTGTTGATGTCTCGGTGGTTGTGGGAGACTGAGTATCAATAGATTCTTTTGGATATGAATCTTTGATTTTATATCGCAGAGCCTGTTTCAATTCTTTCTTTTCACGTTTATTACCTAAAAAATAAATGTATCGATGTTTCTGGGATCGATCTACGACCTCATATTTTTCTGGGTTGGCTATACGTTCTTCCAATGTACTCTGCGATACAATGGTCTTAGAGTGTAGATTAGAGCCACGGACAACCCACTCAGTTCTTTTAGCACTCATACCAGTGTAAACGAAGTTGAGAGCCTGATAGATCACCCCAGTGTGGTCCTGAGCCGTGTCAGCGTATGAAACAACTACTTTTGGTTTGGGCAATAGTTTTAAGGCACGGCTTACTAGGAAGGATGCTTCGTTTTTCAAATTGTCACGGAGTACAAGTCGATTAAGCTCGATGACATTTTCCTTGTGTTCAACGCCACAAACACCCTCACATAACGAAGGTGATGGTGGAGTGCCAAACGAAACAATCCCCACGAGTGGCCCAATGCGGAACAGATCGTGAGGATTGTCACCTTTTTTAAATAACCCGAATGCCCAACTTATCGAGGGTACTCGCCTCGCATAGTGAATATCCAATATGAAAGGCAAGCAATCTTGATAGTTGATAGGCTCAACGTTGTATTCATTCTCCATTCTTAATTACTCACTTTAGAAATGACAGCTTTTCTAGGTCTTTTGAAAAACCCAAATTTAGCGTCTTTGTCAGACGGTGTTACAGTTGCCGTAAAAGTAATAGTGTCACCTTTACTAACAAAAACAGCTACACCCTCATCATCATAAATGCTTGGTACAGAACCCCAAACTACGAAACCGTTGTGATCTTTAACTGTCATTTTTAAAACTTCACCAAATCTAGTTTCTTTCAAATCAACTTTAAGAACTTGACCAGAAATATTAACTGTTCCTGTCGGTACATCTTGAGCTTTGGCTTTTTCTTCGGCCCATTGTGCTTTGATCTGTGCTTCTTTTTCTGCAAAAGTAAGACCACCGTAAATTGTACGTTGCCTAGCTAACTCATTTTCTATACGGAGAGCTTCTTTTTCATTTCTTTTGATTTGTGCTGTAGCTCGTCTTTTTGCACGAGTCTCAGGAGAAGTTTTAAAAGCACGTTTTTTTGCACCGCCACAAGACCAACATACTTTGTCTTCTGAACCCCATGCAACCCAACCCTTACCTTCGCACTTGTGACAATCTTCGTACCAAACTTTTTTGACTTTTTCACCTAACCCAGAGCCATTGCATGGCTCACAAAATTTGCAAAGGTTAGCTTTAGCTTTGTTAGCTCTAGAAAATTCAAGAAGGTGTTGTGACTTAGCCGTTTCCATAAAACCAATTGTTGTGTAACCTTTTCCGTCACACTTGTAGCATGATTTAATATCAAGACCGTCTTGGATATTGTCTGGAAGATCGTGTTGTGTGCAAGCCATTTAAGTTCTCCGTTTTAAGTTATCCTTATTTATAACTGTTTCCGGAGTAGATTGCAAGTGTTTAACTCGACAAAAATAAATTTCTTTCTGCCATCCGTCTACGGTGTAACCCACGGATAAATTTACCACTGGCATATGACCAACGAGGGAACTCATCCGGTGCAGTAGGGTCACCCTTTATCACTTTCTTACGAAGTGTACTTGCTCGGAGCGAACCGGAGCCAAGATTATAAGCGAAACTAACAAGACTATCGAATTGAGACTGTGTCAGCTTGCACGGTACAAGTCTGAGCACTGCTTGCTCGTATGACACTAATTGTTTCCTAAGCAGGCTTTCTGCCTCATCTCTGGACATCTCAGGGGTATTTTGTGTTACCCTACTGCCATCGGCTAGTCGCGTGCTACCCCAACCTATGGTCCAGACCGAGGCCGAACACTGGTAGCTTTTTGCCCGGAAGCCCTCGAAAGCCTTAATGAGATCGATGCCACGGTCAGATGTTTTGATTACTTTCTCGACATCCATGCTTGCATACCGTAGTAGGCACCAATAATACCAGCCAGCGCCACAAACAGGGTTGATATGAGGCCTGACAAGGCTGTAATCCTACTGTCCGGGATTAACCCTGATAACAACACACAAGCCAATAAAACCATCACTATAAAACTAGCAACTGTAAGCCGGCTTTGGATGGTAGCCTTTTGATGTTGATCGGCAACCTGCACCTCTTCGGCACTTATAATACCGTCACCGTCACGGTCCATTTCTTTTTCGAACTTGATTGCGTTCATGCTTTTGTCTTTCTATATTGTCTGGTTTTGCTTGCAACTTTTGTTGGTTGCTTAGAAAACTGTTTACCCGCTTTAGTTGCCTGACGTTTGGCACGGGTTGTAGCCGCATATTCTTGGCTACTCAGACGCTTTATAGCTTTCTCCGGGAGGTAACGTTCACCAGTTGCCTTGGCACCCTGAGTAGACGGATTACCGCTTTTAGTACGCCATTTCTGTTTGCCCCAGTTGGTAAGGCTTTTTTGTCTAGGTGTTTTTCCCATCAGGATTTGTATCCCCCACCTGCATCTTTATATTTCTTGGCAACCATTTGAGCCTTGCGTGCTGACCACTGACCGGGCCTACCCCCTTTTCCACTGGCTTTAACCGAATTGAATATTCTTTTTCGAAGTCCGGGTTTCGTATAATTTTTAGACGCATTGACTGTGCTCTTTTTTGTAGGAGCCATTATTTATCCCTTCCATTGTTTATACGATCTCGTAAAGAATTTACCAGCGTAAATAAAGTCTCAATTTTTTTCTGCGCTTCCGCTAGTAGCACGTGATTTCTCACGAGGGCAAATACGATTGATCCTAACACGGCAAAAACTCCAAGGAAAACATTGATCCATTCTGTTATAGAAATACCTTCCATAGTTTATTTCCTGAACATCCTACTGCCGAAGTAGAAACTAATGATGCTTGCTAAAATAGGACTATCCACTTCATCATTCCAAATGAGAGGCAAAGCATCTGCCACGACAACACCTTGAGACATAGCATTCCACAAACAAACACCTTTAATTCCTAGATAAGTAAGTAAAAATAAATAGCTTATTGTCGGCCTTACACTAGCCCGATACGCACCAACCCACCCATCGTTTTTCTCAGTGCTTGCCTGTTGATAGAGGGCAACTGTCTCAGCCGATAGAGCTTGCACCTCTGCCTTGTCACGTTCAAACTCAGCCGTAATTCTGGTCAATTCGGCTTGCTTGTCCATCAACGCCAACTCGTGCCGATTACTTTCTTTCTCTTTAAAGAAGTCTAGAATAGATGGCAGGAAACTCGTTCCGAACCCAATTAGGCTTCCGATAATAGTTAACACCGTTACGCTCCGTTAAAAGCAGAAATTAGTAAAGCTATTACAATAAACGAACTAACAAAAAGTATACCTAGTTGAACGATGATAGGTTGTTTTCCTACCCACGTTTGAATTTTATCTAATAATTTAGGCATGACGTTATTCCCCTAATATGTATCATCACTTTCCGATTCAACAGCCCGTGCTACCCCACCAACGACTTCCTCACGAAATTCTTGTCTTAATTTATTATTCCTCGGAACTGTACTCGTTAGCTTTTCAATTGATTTTACTGCGGTAGCAACCTCTTCTGGAGTTCCAACTAGAAGTTCCGCAATTCTAGCTTTAACAGAGTCCGGAGTTTTTACGTCTTGTATTAGGTTGAAAACTTGGGGAAGTAACATAGCTCTTGAAAGTCCACCAGATACATTATCTAAGACTAACTCCGTAGCACCTTCTCTAAGCATATTTTTTTTATCAGAGGTTCTTTGCAGTGTGTTTCCGCTAGTTCGTAACAAGCCAGCCGTTCTTCTCAAAAATTCGTTTTCTGCAATAAGGGCATTGTTAAGTAGGTCAAATCCACCATCATCGACATCCGGTAACATTACTCGTAATTTTTCTTGTACATCCGGAGAATCAATCATTTCAGCGAAGTTTTTCTTTTGACTTGTAGATGTGTCTAAAGGCTTAGTTAACACTCTCATGGCACCCACAACAAAAGCATCTCGTTCCCCTTCTGTCATGTCTTTCAAGGCGTTTTTAAATTCTGATGCTGATTTATTAGAACCCATTAATTGAGCACCGCGCTCTACTGCCTCTTCAATTTCTATATCGCCCTTATATGTTTTTCTAGCTAAAGCAAATGCTTCAAGTCCTTTACCGTATTTTTTGGGATCTAAACTTTCAACAGCAGTTAACAGTGCGTTTCTGTCATCTCTTAAATTTGCACTAAATTTATCTTGAAGATCATCGCCCATTGCCTGTCTAATTTTATCAATTGAAATTAAATCAAGTCCTGTAATTTTGCCACTTGAATCAATCTCAATATTCATTCCAATATCCTCTTGATCAAATAATTTCGCTCTCCTTGTTTCTCCTGCTTGGAGTTGCTTTGCTGGGATCAAATATTTTTTAATATCAGGATCGTTTACAAAGTCTAAAATCTTTTTATCATCAATAACGACATTATTTTCTCGCGCAGTTTTATACAATCTATCAGCATTGTCTTTCCTAATGTTTAAAATTTCATCTTTAAAGTCAGCAAAGTTTTTGTCGGTTAACCTTGTTTGTAATTGTAAACGCACCCGATCTCTTGCAGCGCTTTCTGGTGGCAACTTTTCCATAAAGGTTCGGGCAGCTTCATCACTTTGTTTAGCTTGTGACAATCCTAATCTACCTAGATCATCATCAACAGTTGCGAGGGTTGCTGGTACGCCCATTCCACGTTGTTTAGTTACTTCTTCTATAACTTCACCAATATCTACATCTGGCCCTAAACGGTTTTGAATAACCTCTACGGCCTCTCTAGTGACCGCATCTGATGTCGGATTACGAAATCTATTGCGTATATTTCTGGTAGCTGCCAAGGCACCACCACCAAATTCTTGCAGTGCTGGATTTAAAAAAGCTCCAAGGATTGCTCCTTCTTTAGCTCCACGTAACCTATCGCGTCTACCGTATTGATCTTTTTCCGCTGCTCCCGCTCCGGATATTGCACCCGTTGTACCTCCGGTGCCTGTTGCCCGTGTAACACGATTGTTTAAAAGTCTTCTCGCTCTACGGGGTATCCGTTTTGTTGCTTGCCTACTCATGTCTCCGACAACTCTTTGGGGTCTAAGGAACCCCTTTAACGCCTGACCCATGCGACCAATGTTGACTGCGGCTCCAACTCGTGACCCCGGAATAGGTGCAAACAAAGCTGCAAGTGTAGGTAACACCCCACCTGCTATTTCAGTTCCTAATGCGATTCCCGTATTATCTCGTTTAAATTTACCATAACTTTTTTCTATTTTATCTAACTCTTGGTCATAACTCGTACCAAGAATTTTCGATTTTAGATAGGCTTCGGCTTCACCGCCAAAACCCATAAGCAAGCCCTCTGCACCCGCTCGTGCTAAGTTTCCATAATAATTAGATTCATCACTCATTGTTGCCGCCTAACGTCATCGTCTGCAAAACGGAAATTCTCTAATTGATATTGGGCATAACCCTCAAACGGTGCTCTAAAGCTTTCAGGTGAACCAAACCATTCTATATCTTTTTGAGTGTTGTATGCTAGTCGGTCTAAAACGGCTATCGCATTATTAATAATTCGTTTTCTCTCTTTAGAGCTTCTAGCATTAACACCACTTAATTCAGATAGAGCATCTCTTTCTCCATCGGAAATTTGACCACCAAAAGTAGCTTTGAGTTTTTGTAGGGCTTCCGCACTTAAAATGTTTTTCAACAATCTTGTGTTTACTATTTTTTCCCTATCGGACCCAAACAAAGATTTCAACTCGCTCATTGTAACGCCAACCAAATCACCAGCATAAGCGTTTTCGTTAAGTCGCAATGCTTCTCTCAATTGGCCCATGCTATAACGAGCTACGTTACCAGTAGCCACTTTCTCTTCTAAACTTTTCCCCTGCCAACTTGGCATTTCGTTCTTTTGTTGTGCTTCTAATTGTTCTTGTTTTGCAACGTCTAGAAAAAATGCCTGCGTACCGGGAGTTAAACCTTTTTCGGCTGCAATTTTACCAAATTTACTCTGTGGTTTGTTTTTGTTTATTTCTAATTGTGCTCGTTTAATTTCTACATTTGCAGCTTTCAATGCTAACTCTTGTCCTTTAAATCCACTTTCAGATAAAAATTTGATTGCCTTAAATTGTTGTTCTTTGTTTTTGATTGCTGCTTCTGATGTTTTGTCTTGCAGTTTTTGGTATCTGGATTGTAATGATTTGAGTTTTGAAGCTGCCTGTTTAAGTTCAACAGCATCTGCACTTTGTTGTAATTTGCGTGAATCAGAAGCAAATTTTCCAAATTGTTTTGCAGCTAATCCTAATGATTCCCCAAATGTTCCTGTCTTGGTTGGAGCACTCAATGCGGAAGCAAGGTTGAAATACAGTTCAGCTTTGTCTGGACCTTGTCTTGTGTTAGCTAACATTTCTGCTAACTTTTGATCATAACCTGTTTGTGCCTCAGTGACTTTTCCTGACAAGCTATCCATTATTGATTGATAGGGATTAACTTGGTTACCCGACAGTTGAACAAGCATATTTTCCAACGCTTCAGTATTGTCAGGTTGTGTCTCAATTACACTGGATTCGCTTACCACTGTCTGTTGTGGATTATTGTTAATATTTTCTTGAATCTGAACTTTCAAGCCAGTTGCCTCAGCTTGGTTTTTTGGGAAAGCACCTGACATTGGATCAACGAAAGGACCATCTGTCGTTCCTTGATTATATCCTTTAACTGCACCGCCTGTTTTGTAGAATTTTCTTCCCTCTAGGAATCCGTGGTTAACAAAATGATCCTTAGCTGCTTTAGCTATATACTGTTGCACTTCTAGAGCTTCTGGAGTACCGGGTGCAAATCCACCAAAACCCCGTTCTTCCGTATATTCTGGAATATTGAGTGCTAAGTATCCCGGTTGATTCATAATATCATTAAAGACATCAATATTTTCACCAATGTAAGCTCCATACGCAGGTATGCCTCTAATGCTACTTTCAGCAAATGGATCTAAATTGCGTGCGTCTTCTATTGTCAAGATAGTTTCGTCTGGCAGTGGGTTTGCAATATTAGCAAGGTTTTCTTCTTGTTGTTTAGCAAAATCCAAAAATGATTGTTGCACTTCTCCATCTATTACTGCGTTTTCATATCCTTCGTCTGTCGTAATAAAAGGGCCAGAAGACGGTGGATTAGGATTAACAACAGTAGGATTTCTTTCTATAAACGGTGCTGATCGATCAACAGGAGTTGGAGGGGTACCGGCGAAATTTGGATTCCGTAAGATATTACCGTAATAGTTGCCAATTTGATCCATGACCAATTGATTACCAGTATTGTTTATTCCTAAGTCGGCAAATTCGGGTTCATAAATTCTTAAAAATTCATTTCTTTGGGCATCGCTAAGTGGACCAGTTGTTGACGGAAACCTAGTTCGTTCCCCATCTCCCATTGGTCTACCTAAATACATGGAAAACATATCTTCATAAGTTTGAGGTTGCTGTTGCGCAGGTCTTGTACGGTATTGTGAGCCTGCGTACATTGGAGCGTTATTCAAACGGAATTGGTACTCTTTCTGATATTGATCGAATGCAGCTTGTTTGGCGGGGTCAAAAGTAATCTCACCCGGAGTTGTCGTTACTTCTCCGGTTTCTTCGTTGATGGTTTCTACATCAGGACCACGTTCTCCATCATAGGAAAGCATCGTAGGTGTAGCCAACCCATATTGTGTCATTAGTTTATTAAGTTCGTAACCCATGTTTGACTACCCTTAATTTGTATTACCAGCTAAATTTTGTAGACCTTTATAAGTAGCAAGACCTGCGGCTATCTGTGACAGTGGTGACGGTGAATATGTTTGCCCTTGTGATTGCCCCATAGATGTTGTTCGCTTAGGTGCAACCGGAGCCAACCCTCTAATTTGACTAGATAGAAAATCAGCTTGCTCTCTTGGAAAATTTTGTTGATCCAAAAATTGTTTTTCAGCTGCTGTAAGTTCACGTTGCATTTGCTGTTGTTGACCTGCACCTGCTGCCTCAAGTGCTGCGGTATCTGTATATCCTAATGCCTGACGTTGTGCTCCTA
>Ga0315315_10006239_pt1 | contig 11016 bp, 9 predicted proteins | sample M140m3416metaG_FD_203699 | JGI IMG/M metagenome (GOLD analysis project Ga0315315, IMG submission 203699) | Ammonia-oxidizing marine archaeal communities from Monterey Bay, California, United States - M1 40m 3416 | ecosystem: Environmental > Aquatic > Marine > Intertidal zone | place: USA... | reverse complement strand
AAAAATAGTGATAAAATATCATCAATCAATGGAGTAATTTCAGATTTTAAAGATGATTTAAAAAATTCATCAGATAATTTTAAATATGAAATAAAATTTAAAAATAATATAACTGTTGGACCAATAATTGTGAAAAATCACATTAATAATAAAAGTGAGTTAATAATACAAGACGAAAATGATATTCTACATCTAATTAACAGCTCGGGGCAAATAGAATGGAGTAAAAAAATTGAAGGTCAAGTTTTAAATGAAATTCATCAAATTGATAGCTATAAAAATGGAAAGCTTCAATTTTTATTTGCCACAAAAAATAAACTTTATTTGGTTGATAGAAAAGGTAGAAACGTAGGCAAGTTTCCTCTTAAATTCAATGACGACATAACTCAGCCTATTTCTGTTTTTGATTATGATAATAACAAGAATTACAGAGTTTTAATTACCCAAAATAATGAATTATTTATGTTTGATTCTAAGGGAGGTAGAGTTAGAGGATTTGATTACATTAAAAATGAAGAAATTATAAATTCCCCCAAACACTTCAGGATTTCAAATAAGGATCTGATTGTTTTCAAAACCAGGGATGATTTGAAAATCATTAATAGAAGGGGAAGGCCTAGGATTGAAACTAAGACTAAATTTAATTTCTCATCTGGTAATGTATTCCAGTTTGGAAATACGATTGTTACACAAACGAGTAAAAATGAAATTATAGAAATTGATTTAAAGGGGAATACTAAAATTATTGATAGTTATAGTTCTGACATGAATTTTTCATCTTTAAAAAATATAATGGTTGTAAATTCTGGGAATACGATTTTCAGTAAAATGAATAAGTCTGATTTAAAATTCGGAAAATACAGTAATTTAAAAATTTATAATTCCGATAAATTTACCCTTATAAGTATTTTTGATAATCAAAACAAAGAAGCTTATTTATTTGATAAGGATTTGAACATGTTTGATGATTTTCCTATTAAGAGTGAATCATTTATAAATTTCCGTTTGAATAAAAATTATTTTGAATTCGCGTTTAAAACTGAAAATAAGTCAATCAAGTTTTACAAAAAGTCTATATAAAATCAGCTTTAAATACTTCTGAGAAATTTTTTTTCAGGGATTGCTTAATATTTATAATATCAATTTCTTGCATATTTTTCTCGTTTGATATTGACGTGACAATATTATTTGCTAGACCACAAGGAATAATATTATTAAAATAATTTAAATCTACATTAACATTTAAAGCAAAGCCATGCATAGTAACCCATCTGCTTGCCCTAACACCCATGGCACAAATTTTTCTTGGAAAGGGAGTGTTTGTGTCAATCCAAACGCCGGTTTTTCCCTCGTTTCGCTCTCCTAAAATCTGATAATTTTTTAAAGATAAAATTATCACCTCCTCTAAGAATCTAAGATATTTATGAATATCAGTAAAAAAATTTTCTAAGTCTAGTATAGGATAGCCAACTATTTGTCCAGGACCGTGATAAGTTATATCACCTCCTCTATTAATTTTATAAAAGCTAGCATTTTTGCTAATGAGCTGATTTTCATCAATTAATAAATTAGAAATATCACCACTTTTTCCAAGGGTATAAACATGAGGATGCTCAACAAAAAGAAAATAATTTGGGGTTTTAATTTTTGTGTTCTCTTGTCTGTTTTTTTTCTTTATATCTACAATTTCATCAAATAGGTTTTGTTGAAAATCCCAGGCCTCCTTATAGTCCATTAGCCCTAAATCAATAAATTTAATTTCCCTATTCATTATTTATTTTTTGGATTATTTAAAATAACCAAAGCCGCAATCACGCCAGGAACCCATCCACAAAGCCACAAAATAAAAACAATTGCTACAGAACCACATCCCCTATCAGCGATAGCTAAAGGCGGACAAATAATCGATAAAAGGACTCTGAATAAACTCATAAATAAATTAGCAGTAAATATAGTTATATTTAAAAATTAAATCTGTATTCATTTTTATTTCAATTAAAAGTATATTTGTAACTCGAATACACCTGTTATCAAATGGAACTTAGTGAACAAGAACAAGTAAGAAGAGAAAAGTTAGAGAAAATTAAATCCCTAGGAATCAATCCATATCCAGCTGAGTTATTTCCAGTATCTGATTACTCAAGTGATATAAAAAATGATTTTAAAGAAAATACGAAAGTAGTTCTAGCTGGACGTTTAATGTCAAGAAGAATACAAGGAAACGCAAGTTTTGCTGAGCTACAAGACAGCAAAGGAAGAATTCAACTTTACTTTAACAGAGATGAAATTTGTTTAGGGGAAGACAAAACTCATTATAACGAACTCTATAAAAAGCTTTTAGATATAGGTGACATAATTGGAGTTGAGGGCAAATTATTTAAAACTAAAGTTGGAGAAAAAACTGTTTTAGTCAAAAATTTTAAATTACTTTCTAAATCATTAAGACCCTTGCCACTTCCTAAAGAAGATAGTGACGGAAATACCTATGATCAGTTTAATGACCCTGAATTAAGATACAGACAAAGATATGTTGACCTGATAGTTAATACTGATGTAAAAAGGACATTCCTAAAAAGAACATTGATAACTAATAGTATTAGAAATTTTCTAAACAAGAAAGAATATCTTGAAGTTGAAACTCCTATTTTACAACCTATTCCAGGTGGGGCAACCGCAAGACCTTTTTTAACACACCATAATGCCTTAAATATTCCTCTTTACCTGAGAATTGCAAATGAATTATATCTAAAAAGGCTAATTGTTGGTGGATTTGATGGGGTATATGAATTTGCAAAAGATTTTAGAAATGAGGGAATGGACAGAACACATAACCCTGAATTTACCATTCTGGAACTATACGTCTCATATAAAGATTACCATTGGATGATGGAAATGACCGAACAACTTCTTGAAAAAGTTTCTGTTGATTCTTGCGGAAATACAAAAGTAAAAGTTGGTGATAATACCATAGATTTTAAAGCCCCTTATGAAAGAATTTCAATTTTTGGAGCTATCAAAAAATTTACAGGAATTGACATTTCTAAAATGAATGAATCAACATTAAGAAAAACAGCGAAAGACCTAAATATAGATATAGATGACACTATGGGTAAAGGGAAAATCATCGATTCAATTTTTGGGGAAAAATGTGAATCAAACTTTATCCAACCTACATTTATTACAGACTATCCAAAAGAAATGAGTCCTTTGACAAAAGTTCATAGAGATGATTCAAGTCTTACTGAAAGATTTGAATTAATTGTAAATGGCAAGGAGGTAGCAAATGCATACAGCGAGCTAAATGATCCTATTGATCAAAAAGAAAGATTTGAAAAACAACTTGAGCTTTCAAAAAAAGGAGATTTAGAAGCTGGAGAATTTATTGATTATGATTATTTGAGAGCTTTAGAATATGGAATGCCTCCAACTTCAGGAATTGGGATTGGCATTGATCGCCTTGTTATGTTAATGACTAATAACTCTTCCATTCAAGAAGTTTTATTTTTTCCTCAAATGAGACCAGAGAAGAAAAAGATTTCTCTTTCAGAAAATGAAGAATTGGTTATTAATCTTTTAAATAACAATAATGAGGTAATCAATTTGATTAAAGACAAATCTGGATTGAGTAATAAAGCCTGGGATAAAGCAGTAAAATCACTTAGAAAATTGGATTTAATTAAAGTTGAAAAAATTGAAAGTGAAATATTTATTTCAAAAAAAAATTAATTATATTTAAAAAAACATGATACCATGAAAAAATATTTTTTAGGCCTTATAATTCTTCTTTTTTCGTTAAATTTTTCCTATGCAAACCTAAATTACAAATCAATAGAGGAAGTCAAATCCCTTAACTATGAATTATTCCAAGAGATTGGTTTTGATGAAAATAAGATGAATTTTGTAAGCAGAGTAATTTACTCAACATACAAAAAAGCGCAACATATGTCGTCTGAGGGAGCTTCTCCGCAAAAAGCAATATCTCTAGACAAAGAAGCCGAAAAAATGCTATTAAGAGTATTGTCACAGGCTGAACTTAAAAGATTTAACTCTCTCAAACACAAATTAAAATAAAAGTTTTTGTTAAAAATTGATTTACACGGCCTTACTTATGCCAAGGTCGAAGATATTCTACCCGAGTGGATAATTACTAATTATAACAACGGACACGATGATTTTGAAATTATTACAGGTAATAGTTTTAAGATGAAAAACTTAGTTAAAAAAATTTGTTCAGAAAACGGGTTTATCGCAGTTGAAAATTTCAATGGAAATTCAGGTGCCTTGACAATAGGAATTAATAAAATTTAATATTAACAATAAAATGTTAATTCTTTATTTAGGCAAGGTGTTTTTTGATCTTGTATATAATTTAATTTTGAATTTAATAATATTCAAGATCATCAACATAGTTTTGGTTCAGGCTTTAATCAAACAATCCTCACTGGTCCACTACATTGATTACACCAAAACGTTGATGACTTGAGTATTACTTTTTAACCTTGAGTATCTGTCCAACCTTAAGATTCTTCCCCTGTAAGTTGTTTGTCTTTATAATTACCTCTATTGAAATATTAAATTTTTTAGAAATTGAATAGAGTGTGTCTCCTCTCTTAACCTTGTAGAGTTTATTTTTTTTCTTAAGAATAATATTATCATATTTATATAGCTCGTATCTCTCAATTAAATCGATTAGCTTTTGAGGATATTTTGGGTCTGTAGCGTAGCCCGCTTTTTTTAATCCTTTGGCCCACTGTCTGTAATCATCTTTTCTTAATTCAAATAAAAAGGAATATCTTCCTCTCGTTGATAAGAATAAGGAATGATCCCTGTAAGAATACTCAGGGTTATCATATTTTCTAAAACACTCTTGTTCCTCATCATCATCGTGATAAATTTTCTTACCATTCCAATCATGACATTTAATTCCAAAATGATTATTTGCTTCAACTGCTAACGTTCCCTTGCCGATACCTGACTCTAAAATACCTTGAGATAAAGTTATGCTTGCCGGAATACCGAATTGAATCATTTCATCCATTGCAATTTCAGAATAAACCTTAACATAATCTTCAATATTTGAAATTCTTGGAGCTAAAGCTATTTTTTTTACTTTTTTATTTTTTGGCTTGGATCTCTTTACTTTTTTTTCCTTTTTTGGCTTATCATTTTGGTTGTTATATATGACCCTTTTAGATCCACAGCTGAATGTGAAGAAAATAATAGCTAAGTATAAAAGAAGTTTTTTCATTACAATAACTACATGCAAAGATAATCGAAAATATTGTCTTTTAATTTATCTTTGGTATTACAATTGCACTATTATGATAAACAATGAAGATTTTTATATGAGCAAAGACGGTTATAAATGTTTTACGGAAAAATATCATCTTAAGAGAGGTTATTGCTGTAAAAGTAATTGTAAACATTGCCCTTATGGTTATGATCCAAAATTAAATTAATATGAATTTCAAAGATGAAATTTCACAAGGTATTCCAAGTGAATTACCAAGCCTAAAAAAGTATGACTCTTCAGTCAATCACGCACCGATAAGGGAAAATATTTTAAACCCTGGTGAAAAAAAGTTAGCACTTAAAAACGCTTTAAGATATTTTGATAAAAAATTTCATAAAATTTTACTTCCTGAATTCAAATCAGAACTTGAAAAATACGGAAGAATTTACATGTATAGATTTAGGCCTGATTATGAAATTTACGCGAGACCAATTAATGATTACCCTTACAATTCTAAAGAAGCTGCCAGCATAATGTTAATGATTCATAATAACCTTGATAATAGGGTTGCGCAACATCCGCATGAATTAATTACATACGGAGGTAACGGTTCTGTTTTTCAAAACTGGGCCCAATACTTAATTACGATGAAATATTTATCGGAAATGTCCGATGAACAAACCTTAGTAATGTATTCTGGACATCCCTTGGGTTTATTTCCTTCTAGCAAAAATGCACCAAGAGTTGTAGTTACAAATGGAATGGTTATACCTAACTATTCGAAAAAGTCAGATCTTGAAAAATTTAATGCATTGGGTGTAAGTCAATACGGGCAAATGACAGCTGGTAGTTACATGTATATTGGGCCTCAAGGTATTGTTCATGGAACCACAATTACTGTGCTAAATGCTTTTAGAAAAATTAAAAAGAATCCTAAAGGCAGAGTTTTTGTTACATCTGGGCTTGGTGGTATGAGTGGAGCGCAGCCTAAAGCTGGAAATATTTCAGGCTGTATCACAATATGTGCTGAAGTCAATATTAAGGCCATTAAAACTAGATACTCCCAGAATTGGATTGATGAGGTTATTAGTGATTTAGAAGAATTAACCGAAAGGGTTAAAATAGCTCAAAAAAATAAAGAAATTGTTTCAATAGCATATCATGGAAATATAGTTGAAGTTTGGGAATCTTTTTACGAAAATAATATAACAGTTGATATTGGCAGTGATCAAACATCCCTTCACAATCCATGGTCTGGCGGCTATTATCCTATTGGATATTCTTTTGAAGAATCAAATAAATTAATTCATAAAAATCCAAAAAAATTTAAATCTGAAGTCCGTTTAACATTAAAAAGACATGTAGAAATAATTAACAAGCATGTTAAGAAGGGAACATATTTTTTTGATTACGGCAATGCATTTTTATTAGAAGCATCAAAAGCCAATGCTGATATTCTAAAAAAAGATGGAAGTTTTAAATACCCCAGCTATGTACAAGATATTATGGGGCCCATGTGTTTTGATTATGGTTTTGGACCATTTAGATGGGTGTGTGCCAGCGGCAAACAGAAAGATTTGGATAAAACTGATGAAATTGCATGTGAGGTACTGGAAAAATTATCCAAAACAGCATCAGACGAAACAAAGCAGCAAATGCATGATAATATTCAGTGGATTAAAGCTGCCAAAGAAAATAATTTAGTAGTTGGGTCAAAAGCAAGAATTTTATACGCTAACTCATTAGGAAGAATTGAAATAGCCAAAGCGTTTAACAAAGCTATTGAAGAAAAAAAAATTGGCCCAATAATTTTAGGAAGAGACCATCATGATGTTTCTGGCACAGACTCACCCTACAGGGAAACTTCAAACATATATGATGGGTCACAATACACAGCTGATATGGCAATACATAATGTAATTGGTGATAGTTTTAGAGGAGCCACATGGGTCAGTATTCACAACGGCGGTGGTGTTGGCTGGGGAGAAGTAATAAACGGGGGATTTGGTATGTTAATAGATGGATCTAAAACAAGTGAAAAAAATATTGAGTCCATGTTATTTTGGGATGTTAATAACGGAATTGCTAGAAGAAATTGGGCTAGAAACCCTGGTGCAATTAATCAGATTAAAAGAGCAATGAAAAACAATCCAGATCTTAAAGTAACTTTACCTAACTTAGTAGAAGATAAATTATTAGAAAAATTATAATATGAAAAAAGTTGTTTTATTAATTACATTATTTGCTATTATTTTGTCCTGTTCATCAATCAGAGTTTCATCTGATTTCAATGAGGATATTAACTTTACAGAGTTTAAAACATATGCTTTTTCAAAATCTGGGATTGATAAAGTTGAGATTAATGACATTGATAAAAAAAGAATTTTGAGGGCTATTGATATTGAATTGTACAATAAAGGCTACAGAAAAAGTTCAATTGAACCCGATTTTTTAATAAATTTTTTTACAAAAACTAACAAAAAAATTGATTATTATCCATCCAATAATTATTATGGATATGCAGTTCCTTACGGGGGTATGGGACACTATGCAAGCAGCTGGTATCTAAATTCTTTCTCCTATAATGAGGGTGTGCTTTTTATTGATATTATTGACAGAAACAAAAACGAATTGGTTTGGCAGGGAATCGGAAAAGGTTACATATACAATGACAAGCCTGACAATAAAAACGAAAAAATAAAATTAATTGTTAATAAGATTTTATTACAATTTCCTCCAGAATAGTAAATTAGATTTTTACGTCTAATAAATCTCTTAACGAATTTCCAAGCAGCATAAATGCACAAACTAAGAGCATTATACAAACTCCCGGTATAATGGCTAAAAAGGGCTCTCCTAAAATTATATAATTGTAATGGTCCTTAATCATTAATCCCCAGCTTGTCATTGGTGGCTGAGCTCCAAGACCTAAAAAACTTAATCCACTTTCTATTAGAATTGATGCGGCAAAATTTGCAGCAGAAATAACAATCAAAGGGGAGTATATATTTGGTAATATGTGTCTGGTTATAATTCTAAAATCATTGTATCCCATGACCTTTGCTGCAATTACAAATTGTCTCTCTTTAAACTGTTTTATTTGGCCTCTTACAATTCTTGCAACCTCTACCCACATTGTTAAACCAACAGCTATGAAGACTTGCCAAAATCCCTTACCAAGTGCTAGAGTAATTGCTATTACTAATAACAAAGTAGGAATAGACCAAGTGACATTTATGATCCACATTATAATTTTATCTGGGTAACCTGAATAAAATCCGGCTATGGATCCGAGAAAAACCCCTATTAATAAAGAAATAAGTACCGATACAAATCCTATTGAGAAGGATATTCTTGAACCAATTATTATTCTACTTAAAACATCTCTTCCAAACTTATCTGTCCCAAAGTAAAATTTCTTGTTAATTACATCAACCTTGTTGATATCAATACTCTTAAAGTCATTATCTAATGAATTAAATTCTCTATAATATAAATAGTTTCCATCAATTTTATAATCTGAAATAGGATTATAAATTAAATCATCTTCATACCCCCAAAATATAGAAGAAAAAGATAGTTTATTTTGAATCTCATTTTTATAGACTAGCATTTTTACTTCAAATCCTGGTTTTTTTGAATGGATTGAAAGATTCATATGATTTGCATTTTTTGATTTATCTGGTGCTAAAACATATGCAAATAAAGAAGTAAAAAATACAATCAGAATATAAAATAGGCTGACTATACCAAGAAAGTTTCTTTTATAATTAAAAAACTTTCTAGCAAAACTTGACATAATTCTAAGGGTTAATTTTCAAGATACGAAAATCTTAAATCAGAAAGTACATTTAAAGCTTCTTCAATATATACGTCTTTACTAAGACTTTTATGCCACCTTTCCCTTTTCATTCCAAGCACAGAATCATTTGAGATTTGGGTAATCTCGTATGGGAGAGATTTAAAGGAATAGCTCATTGAATATTCATTCAAGGCTTTAAACTTTTCAGTCTCTTTAGAATTTTTTTCGATATCTTTTTTAAAATCTTGGTAATTCAAATTAACGATTTTGTTGTCTCTGATTGATTTAATCCATTTTGCATTTTCATCGACTAATTTTAAATAATCATTTTCTTCCATTCTAACCCTACTTTTTTCAATCGCCTGATCAAAATCAAAATTACTTTCCCATAAAGAGTAATCAGCCTTTCCAATCTCATCCCATTGCATTGGATTTTCTGAATCTTTTTCGCCAAAATCTAAATACTTGTATCTGTAAGGAACATTAATATCACTTTTCACTCCTTCTAACTGTACGGATCCGCCATTTATCCTGTAATACTTTTGGGTAGTATATCTTAAAGCTCCCAAGTCTCCATTTGTATTCCCTCGAACCATTCTGTTTAAAGGGAATACAACCTGAACTGTTCCTTTTCCCCAAGTTTGATTTCCACCAATCACAATAGCTCTTTTATAATCTTGCATTGCAGCAGCCAATATCTCAGAAGCAGATGCAGAACCTTCATTTACTAAAATGACTAAAGGACCTGACCAAAGAATTGAACGATCTCTATCACTTAATATCTGTTTTTCTTTATCAAAATACTTTACCTGAACAACAGGGCCGCTTTTTATGAACATTCCAGCCATATCAACAACTGTTTTTAATGATCCTCCTCCATTATTTCTTAAATCAATAACCAATCCTTTGATCCCTTGTTCTTTTAATCTATTTATCTCTAATTTTAAATCTTTTGCGGCATCTCTATTACTTTGATTATCGAAATCTATATAAAATTTGGGAATATTAATGACTCCGTAAAGTGCATCATTTTTGGAAACGATGGAAGATTTAATATATGTTTCCTCTAGCTGTACAATATCTCTTCTAATTGGAATTTCACTTACATTTCCATCAACCTTTTTTATGGTTAGGTAAACATTTGTACCTTTTTCACCCTTAATTAGTTTGACAGCATCCGACAATCTCATACCTAATATACTTACAGCCTCTTCCTCGTTTTCTTGTCTGACTTTAAGGATAGCATCCCCTTTTTCCAACGTATTATCTCTCCAAGCGGGACCGCCAGAAATAATTTCTGTTATTTCTACCTTATCAATTTTTTTTCTCAACATTGCACCAATTCCTGCATAATTCCCTGAAATATCTACATCAAATCTATCTCTTGAGTCAGGATCTAAATATGATGTGTTGGGATCATATTGAGAAACAAACGAATTAATATAAACCGAAAACCAATCTTGTCTCTGAAGTTCCTCTTGTAATACTCTGTAACTTTCATCCATCGTTTCGATTAAATCAGACCTTACAGATTCTTCAATATCAAATTGTGTTCTTGGAATAAAAGTTGAATCATTTTTTTGTTTTCTTTCATCATCTTTAACTTCATCATGAAAATTTTCGATTACATATATCTTTAATAGCTTTCTCCATCTGTCATATAATTCATTTTCAGAATTAACAAATTGCATATCGTCAATGTCAAGGTTAAAAAATTCATCTTTGCTAAAATCAAAGGGGGTTGAAAGAATTTTTTTGTAAATAGACTTACTTTCAGAAATTCTTTTTACAAATCTATCATGAACTAAATCAAAAAACGTAAGATCTGGATTTTTAAATGAATCATCGATACTATACCTAAACTCCTCAAAATCCTTAAAATCAGAAGAATAAAAATATCTTTTGTAGGGGTCAATATTTTCTATAAATGTTTCAAAAACTTCATTTGAGAATTCATCATCAATTTCTTTATCTAGATAAT
>Ga0315315_10006238_pt1 | contig 11016 bp, 7 predicted proteins | sample M140m3416metaG_FD_203699 | JGI IMG/M metagenome (GOLD analysis project Ga0315315, IMG submission 203699) | Ammonia-oxidizing marine archaeal communities from Monterey Bay, California, United States - M1 40m 3416 | ecosystem: Environmental > Aquatic > Marine > Intertidal zone | place: USA... | reverse complement strand
TGGATTGGGACCGGGACAGGGACAGGGACAGGGACAGGGACAGGGACAGGGACAGGGACAGGGACAGGGACAGGGACAGGGACAGGGACAGGGACAGGGACAGGGACAGGGACAGGGACGGGAAGGGGAAGGGGAAGCGTCCGGCGGGGGGGGGGGGTGGCTAGGGGAGACCAGAAATTCGCGGCGTAGGTGTAGGCAGTTGCTTAGAACCATTGGAACTTCGCGAATAGATTACTAGTGACATGAGATACACATTAACTATTCCTTGGATACCTTGGCACATCTAGAACTACTCTGAATCGACTGATTTCTCTATTCTCTGCCGACAAGGCGAAAGAAAAATATGCCTGGGTAATATACACGACTGGTATTTAGTCGTGTTTGAAAGACTCCTTAATACTCTAGAGTAGGGCCCGGCCAACCGAGGCCCTTCATCACGCTCCCTCCGCTTCGCACGATATCCTACTCTACGAGCTCGTAGTATATATACTACTAGCTAGTAGCACTACTACTATGATACCAGTTGGAGTACCCTAGAGAGTAGTACTACTACTACTGAATGTATAGTATCCTACGACGTCCATAAATGTATGTACAAACGAACTAAGAACGCTCTTAATATGCATAATACGAGCTCGTATTAGAGTAGTTCGGTATACATAATATTATTATGGATACTAGCTAGTACATACTCTACTAGCTAGAGTGTTAGTACAGCTGTATGAATACTCAAGTGTGCATACGGGATAGGAAATTCCTACTGTGCTCGTGTACTGCAGACAAAATGAAGAAATGCTGCGCTGGCCACGGCGAATGCGGCGCAGCCGCGCACAAGAAGACTGCAGTATGCATATGTGCGTAGCTCTTACGTAAAAGTGGGATTCGATACACCTGACCTCCTTGGCCTTGGAGTTCTGGGCGGTCGGGCGGTGGGGTTGGGGCATCAAAGGTCACGCACAATCGCACAAGCGGCACTGCCTCCATTCTGATCCAAGGAAAGCTCCCCGTCTGCGGCAGTCTAACTATGTCGAGGGCAACGCCATTGGAAACCGAAGCGCCTGCTGCGTCTGCTGTCTCGGAGATAGAGTCCTCGTCGTCGGATGACGAGCGGAGCGAAGAAGGGTCGGTCCGTCCCGCCGGGGCTGGGGCCAGGACCGGGGCCGGTCCCCTCAGGACGCCCCTTTATGGCCCCGCTGCACCCGACGCAAAGTTCGATGCGAAGCGCTCGTCAATCCGAGTGGCGGCCATGGCCGTACCCCCTGCAGTCCCGCTAACCGATCACGGCCTGCTTCCGTGGGCGGGGGTGCTGCTCTGGCCGCTCCTCCTGACGCTCCCTCTGATGCTGTCGTCCCCCCTTAGCGTCACTTCCTACCGTGAGGTGTTCCCGGCGGGTTGGTACGAGTACGACCCCGCGACGGACGATCCCAAGCCTCTCGGCCTGACCCTGGGCCTTCTTGCCGTTGTCATCGGGCAGGTGTTCGTCCTGGCCTTCTTCTCCCTGTACCGAGGCCGCTACCTCACCAGGGGTGTCGAGCCCACTCCTGTCCAGGCCAAGGGGGCCCGGGCGTACACCTTTGGAGAGGGAATCAGGACACACCTCTTCCAGCCCGAGGGGTTCGTGCTGCTAGGCCTCTACCTCTCCCTCACCTGGATGTTCGGTCTAATGCCCCCGTCGTACTACTCGTTCGAGGGTTCCATCCAGTGGACCAACCTGGTCGCCTGCCTTGTCCTGCAGGACGGCATACAGTACGCGATGCACATGGCCGAGCACCAAGTCAGCGTTGAGATCTACAAGATCTCCCACAAGCCCCACCACCGCTTCACCAACCCCAGGCTGTTCGATGCCTTCAACGGGTCGATGGCTGACACCATCCTCATGATCCTCATTCCCCTCTACTCCACCGCCAACATCGTCAGGACTTGCAACGTCTGGACTTACATGGCCTTCGGCTCCATGTATGCCAACTGGCTCACCCTCATCCACTCGGAGTACGCCCTCCCCTGGGACTGCATCTTCCGCAAGTTCGGCTTGGGCACCCCCGGCGACCACCACGTTCACCACAAGCTCTTCAAGTACAACTTCGGCCACCTCTTCATGTGGTTCGACATGGTCGGAGGAACGTACCGAAGGCCGGAGAGGTTCGCCCCCCGGGTGTTCAACAAGGGTATTTGACGGCAGCGACAATTGTGCCCTGCAATTCCGCTGATCGGTAACGGTGTTTGAGGGATCCATCCAGCTTTGCTCCGTGGACTGTGTTTTCTTTGTCGTGGCCAACATCCGTCTTTGCCTACATACTAGTCTAGTACATGCACTTCGTAGTACTAATAGGGAGCTACGTGATCGCCCCTTATTCAAAATACCCCCAAGACTACATAATATAATAGTACAGCAAAGACAATGGCAAAGTACAGTGCATATCTTATATGTATGTCCTGCTCGTGGGTAGATCAACTTGTCTGCGCGCAAACGCCAGATGGGAAAACCGCTCTTGAAGGGGGGCAGATCGAACCCTGCTGGCTGGCTGGCTAGAACTTCCCGCCGCCGACGAAGTTCTGGATCATCTTCAGGGCCACCTCGGGCTGATCGGACGGAACCATATGGCCGGCATCGTAGACCTGGAGGAAGGTGAGGCCGTTCGAGGTGCGGGCCAGGCCCGCTCCGTCCCCCCACTCGTGCTGGTCGGCGGAGTTGAAATCGTCCTTGTGCTCCCAGTCGAGTCCCAGCGTCCAGGCCTGGTTGCCCAGGTAGTTGCAGATGAAGTCCACGTCCCCGGCGTAGATGAGGACGGGGATTCCCCCCTCTAGCATGTCCGCGACGTAGGGGCTGAAGTCGTGCATCCAGTCGACGTGGAACTGGAGGTTGATCCCCATGTTGCAGCTCGACCACGGGTTGGCCTTGTCCGACACGTGCAGGGCCCTCTTGGTGGAGTCCAGGTTCATGAAGGTCTGGGCGCTGGAGAAGTCGTAGCACAGGGGCTTGACCTCGCATTCCTTGCGGATGTCGTACGGGTTCAACCCCGTCATCTGGTACGGAGACGTCAGGCCCATGTTGCACACGGCGAAGGCCGACTGGCAGGCGAAGTGGTTGAGGAAGGATTCTCCCTCGTTGCACTTCTCGATGAGGGCGGTGCAATGGGGAACGACGGCCGTCATGGTTTCGTAGGTCTCCTCCGAGACCGCCTTGATCCCGTGGGAGTTGTTGTAGGCCATCTCGGCGTACCACTTGTACTGCTCCTGGGGGTCCGTGAGGCCGTTCCCGACGGCGACGCCGCCGAGGTTGATGGGAATGGCGCCCTCGGGGACGGCCTTGTTCATCTCGAACACCCTGTGAGCGATGGCGGGCGCGTAGTGCCCCCCGTACGACTCGCCCACGACGAAGAGGGGGTTGGCGGCATACTCCGGGTGGGCCCTGTAGAAGGCTTGGAGGAAGTAGTAGGCATCCTCGGCGACCATCTTCTCGTTATTGTCGTTCTCGGACCCGTAGGAGTACCCGACGCCGGCCGGCTGGTCCAGCCAGAGGACGTGCCCGGCCTCGGTCCAGGCCGACTCCCTGACGACGGTGGACTCGCCGGACTCGTCCACTGAGCAGGGGCCGTTCTCGGTGAGGAGGGCCAGGCTGGAGGAGCAGCCGGGCCCCCCGGTGAGCCAGACAATGAGGGGGACCGCCTCCCTGCCGAAATCATCGGCTTCCGATCCCCGCTTCTCGAAGAACCAGAAGAACAGGTGCTTGTCCTCGCCCTCAGCGTCGTAGTCGGACCCCTCCACGCTCATGTATCCCGAGAGGGAGAGGGGGGATCCGGGATCGCAGAACTCCGGGTCGACGGGGCCGTCCTCCAGGGTGTGGGTGAGGCCGGGAACGAATTCGTAGGTGCGCGCGGTCGTCCCGGCGGCGGCGGCGGCGGCATCCGAGTCGGAGTCGGAGTCGGAGTCGGACGGGCCCTGGCAAGAGAACACCCCCCCGGGCAGGCTGGCGGCCTGCTCGCTGGAGTAGCAGGCGCTGGGCACCGCGGCGGACGTGCACCACTGGCAAGACGCCCCGTCGCCTCCGTCGGAGGCCAGGCACGAGGCGCGGTCCGGGAGGCCGTTGCAGCCGGCCGAGGACGTGGCGGCTGGGGCCGCCCGGATGGTGGCCGCCCTGCCGGAAGGCGGGGTGGCCGCCGCCGCCAGGAGGAGGAGGGCGGGGAGCTTCATGGGGGATTGGGGGGTGGGGGGGGTCGGGTCGGACTGTTCGGGCCCGTTCGGTCGTGAGACGTGTGAGAGATGGGAGATGTGAAGATGTGAAGATGTGCGATTGGAGATGGGAGTGATAAGAATATTTTTGCTTTTGGACTTGACACGATTGGGATGATGCCTCGCCAATAGTTACATGCAAAAGTATCACGAGAGTTCTATAGTACTCTATTAAATACTAGCTAGTAGTACTACTAGAGTATGCATACGAGCTCGTACACTTCTTGATAATTCGTAATGTACTATGCATAGCTAGTACGAGTCGTATTTATAATATATATATATACTACGAGCTCGTAGCTAGTATATGGATAATATGCACACTACTAAAGTAGTAGGTAGTATGCATACTTGACACCAAACTTAAACGTTCATGTACTAATAGCTACGAGTCTAGTACTACTAGCTACTCTAGTCTAGTAGACGTCTGTCTTTACAGTAAGATCCAACCCAATCCCCCCCAATCCGCGTCCGCACGTCGGCACGTCCGCATCACATCAACCTCGCCCTCTCATCCCCCCCGCACCGCCCTCGCATGACCGCCTAGGGAAGTCCCGGGGGTCATCGGGGCGCGGGCATCAGCAAAGGGCCAGCCGCATCTCGCATCGCATCGCATCGCATCGCATCGCATCGCATCGCGCATCACGCATCGCATACCGGCCATGTCGGACCAGACCGTCTGGGCCGAGGCGCTCATCTCCGCGGTGGCCCGCGCCTTCTACGAGGACGAGCACGCCGTCCTCATCGACGTCCTGCTGAGGGACAAGTTCCTCAGGGACGACGACATGGGGCCTCGCCTTTCCCTCCCGGCCAGGCAGCTCAGGAGGGCGCTGCAGTTCCTGCAGTACGAGCAGCTGGTCAAGTACGAGCTCGTGGACGACCTGGCCCAGGGCGGGTCGCAGCAGACCAAGTTCTGGTACATCGACATCAACCACGCCGTCCACGTCATCCGCCTCCGCATCCACCTCCTCCGGAGGAAGCTCGAGCAGGCCGAGCTCAGGGCGCGCTCCTCCTCGGTGTACCTGTGCCCGGGTTACGAGAAGAAGACCTGCAACGGCAGGTACACTGAGACCGAGGCGCAGATGATCGTGGACGCGGGGACTGGGCTCTTCCTGTGCAGGGAGTGCTACGCGGCCCACGAGGCCAACCCGGACCCGCCGGGGAGGGAGACCTACACCCTCCGCCTCGTCGACAACACCCGCGACCTGCGGAGGGCCGTCGACCACATGAGGAGGGTGAATGCGCAGCTGTCGGCCAAGACCGCGGGGGCGGACGGGGCCGGGGGGCACCAGCAGGTGCTCCGCCCCGGCATCTACGACCTCCTCCAGAAGGCGCGGACCCGGGGTTCGGGACCGCTCACCGCCAACCTCCCCTCGGAAAATCTGGCGCTCGACATTGGTTCGAAGCGGCTGGCTGGGACCGGGAGGACCGCGGGCATCCGCGCCAAGAAGCTGGTCCAGCAGGGAGTTGTCGTGGACGGCAACTCCGGGGTCCGGAGGTTCTTCGGATCGGCCGACCGGACCGAGGACGGGGCCGACGATCTCAACTTCCTCAAGAACGCCATGGGGCAGGAGGTGGCCTTCGTCGTGGAGAAGGGGGGAGGGGCGAGGGCCAATCTCCTGGCCACCCAGGCCGGCAGGAGGAGGACCAAGCTGCTCGACGCGGCCGCCAGCCGGGTGGGGGTCGAGGTCGATCCCGTCACGGCCCTTGTCGTGGCAGACAGGAAGAGGAGGAGGGGATCCACCGACCGTGACATTGACGATATAGATGGTGACGGCGACGATGAGGGTAAGGGTAAGGGTAAGGACAAGAAGAGGCAGAGGGGCCAGAAGGGGACGAGGAGAATCGTCGCCGGATGCGCCCTCTACTTCCTAGACGACAACATCGGCAGGCGTGGAAGGGAGGAAAGGGTGGTGGACACGGACGACGGTGGCGACGATTACAATGGAGATGGCGACGGCGACGAGGATAGCGACGACGAGGACGAGGACATGGTGCTGGACCCGACGGACGAGTACCTGCGGCTCCCGGAGGAGGAGCGGCGGATGATCTTCCAAACTCTATACCCCACGATCGTCAATCAGCAGCGAAAAGTGCTTAAGCGAGGATCGGACTCCTCCGACGAGGTGGAGGAAGAGGGAGGGGTGGAATGGGAAGAGGGATAGGCTCTTGGCCCGTGGAAACACTTAGGGACATGCAATCTTGTTGCTATTTGAAGCTTTGTATCTTGAACGCAAGGAGGGAAGGTGGCTCATTTCTTGCTCACGACGGAGCAGGCACTTGGTCGCAGGCCTACTTTCCAATATAATTCATTTTTCTGTAACCCTGTGTAGTGGCTTGATCAGCTGGTCTGCCGGTCCTCTTCCTATTGATGATGCAGTGAAATAGGTAGAAGCGCAACCCCAATGTCACTTGAAGTTCAGCAGCAAATCTGAATGGCATTAAGGCTCAGAAATATTTCATTGATGCATATATTGCCAATTATCTTACCAGGTAGAAGCTCAATGTATGCGCATTAATCCCTTCGAACATATCGCATCTCGCCTGGACCCCGAACTCAACTGTGACAAAATAAATCTAAGTTTACACGAAACATGTGAAAAGCAAACAATCTTGAGTAATTCAATGTCAGTACCATCGCGTCCTTTGCCTTTCGATCCATTGATTATTTATCTTTTTTGCTTGGCCCGTTGGCGACCCCTTTGATTTCGTCAAGAATCTTCTTCGGGGCGGTAGTGATCTCATCGATGGTCTCTTTCGCCTTCTTTTCAATTGACTCCGCCACTCGCCCGGGTGTTGCCTTTGCCTCGCTGACAACATATTCTCCCGTTTCCTTGGCCTTACGAACGGCGGCATCGCCGATTCTTCCCGGTGTGGCCTTTGCCTCACTGACAAGATAGGCCCCAGCCTCCTGGGCTTTGCGGGCGGCGGCATCCGCAACTTTGCTTGGCGCGGCTTTTACCTCGCTCACGATATAGTCTGCCGTCTCCTGTGCCTTCCGGGCTGCCGCGTCCTGTACGCCCTTCGCAGCCTCCTGCGCTTTTAAGGCGACGAGTTTTTGGAGTTTCTCGCCAAACCCCAATTTTACCGCGGGGGGGGGCGGCGGAGGTGGGGGCGGAGATTTTTTGTTCCTCCTCCGAGGAGAACTACTTAACACCTCATCTGCTTCATCTGCCGCCTGCTTCGCCTGGGATAATACGTCATTTATGTTGAAACCGCTGCTCAGTGCAACCAACGGCAAGGATGGACGCGGACGGGAAGCCACTGCATTGGCCGGCCGACGACCGTGAGGCAAGACGATGGCGGACGCGGCGCTTGACGACGCGACAACGTTCGTTGCGAACGCAGCAATCACTGGGATCAATAATGGCGAGGTTTTCATCGTTGCTGTATCTGTGCGAGCTATATCTGGTTTTCGCCGGCGCCATATTTATGAACGTGTGTATATCGGATCGATCTGCGAATCTCCGAAAGGATACAGCAGGAGGTGTCTTTAGTACTCTACGAGTCGTAGCATGTTTATTTCTTGCGAATTTAAATGATGTACTAAGTATCCATACAGTATATGCATGCATTATGATACTATGCATAGATCTAGTTATATAATTCATGTACTACTACTAGCTAGTAGAGTACTCTCTAGTATGCATACTACGAGCTCGTGCTAGAGTATGCATATACATAATATAGCTTACTACTAACGTTACTTCAAGAACATTGATGAGACCAAACCCTCTAGAGTATCTTTTCTCATTCCAAAATATCGAGATCGCAGGTCGAAGGTCCGTGTGCCGTAGGATGAAGGGTTAGGGTTGGGTTACTGATTCATCGCTTTCCGCTGAGTATGCATACTAGCTAGTAGCTATTCATACAAGAAGGTATACAAAGAGTCGTACTAGAGTACTCTAGAGTATGCATATTATGCATACTATGCATACATGCAAACTCTAGCTAGAGTACTAATCTAGTATGCATACTGTCGTAGATCTACATCCCTAGCAGCCTCACATCAAGGATCAATCAAGATCTCAGTTCTTTGTTCCTCAGCTGCTACTCAACATTTCACATTTCACAAGGGATCCAAACAGCATAGAACACCAGCCCAAGATGAAACATCAACTTCTTTTTTTCGCCCTCGCTGTTATGTTGCCAAAGTCAAGAGGCTTTAGCCATGATATTTCTCGTCGCGGCTGGTTGAAGGACAACGTCGGCGTCGCGGCCGCAACTGCCGCTGTGTCCCTTTCCACACCCCAGATCGCCTCTGCGGTCACCGGTGCCGCTGATGGGAATCTTCCCGATCTTCCCCCGGAAGCCACGCGTTCGTACCTTCAATATCGAGTCCCTCTTCAACTCTCAGCTGATTATTTTCTTTGGGATCTTCAGGATAGAGTTGCTGACACTGATGAATGGGGGGAGATCAATCAGCTCTTCCGCGTAAACAACAACAAGTGAGTTGGAGTTTTTGAGATACTCTAGGCGTCTGGTGGTTTTGTGTTTAGCTCTGAACTTGGACCTAGCCTGCGTGATATTGTGCCCTAATCCATATACCATGGCACTGCGTTTTCTTTTTCCTGCTCGTCTCACCACCATGTGCCCACATCAATATAATATAATATATTATGCATGGATCGCTATTTCTTTGCCTTTGCCCTCTCACAAAGGGGTCAGGGACAGCCCAGCCGCATTGAGCGTGACTTCGTTAATCCGATGCGCATCCTCTCCCTAAGCATGCCCCCTGAGGATGCTGAGGACATGCGCGCGGCGCAGTTCCAGTTTGAGAGGGCGGCAGCCAAGATGTCCAAGATAACGAATGGGTACAGTCGTGACATGCCTGTCGCTATCACGAAAAAAGAGACGGACGCAGCCTTGGCTTGCTGGGAGGATGGTCGTGTTGCCCTCAACCAGTTTTTCGCCGCCCTGAATGGTGCTGTCGGTCTCGATGAACTTAAGCTGGTTCCGCCTGCTGGACCAAACCAAACCAAACAGTATGGCCGAAGTGAAAGACGGTATTATGATCTAGCCAAGAAGACGAAGCTGTGCCAAAACCGGGGCGGCCCGGCGCTCGCGTCTGCTTGGGGGGGGCTCATGGTTACGGGGTACCTGCAGGACTCTTGTGGCATCCCTGATCTGGAAGCTTATTTCTTCCAGTAGATTTCAGCCATTACTCGAAGTAGCAGCGCCCTTCTTTTCGGGCCGGACCATTGCGGAGACGCAGGCTTGGGGGGTGCCGCTTCCTCTGCATCAGCGAGACCTGCGAAGGCGGCAATGCAGATTGAGCAAGGAGTTAAAGTCTATAGTGGTATCATTTAGACAAAGTTTTTACGTGTGATATCTATGCTGCCTTCGTTTGAAATGCTGACCTGGTGCCCAGGGCACGAGTGGAAGCAATAGATCTGAAGTCGATGCTTCTGTCAGGTAAATCGTCGATTACGCTGGCAGTTTTGGACACAACTTGCCGAAGTTCGGAAAAAAAACTGCGTGAGTCTCTCATTGCTGCTCCCATACTCGCAAAGGGAGAAGCCGAATAAGGCACAAATGGTAGTTGGAATCTCTTGTCATATCGAATGAGCTTCAGCATCCTGGCGCCTTCGAGGATTCGCTGCCCGATGTATTCATCTGAGGTAATCAGACGATCGATCAACCCAGCTTCAAGTGCGTCTGCTCCGAGCCACACGTCACCAGTGGCGACCACATCAATGGTGTCAATCAAGTTAGGCCTTGCATCCACTACATGTTGCTTGAATGCTTTGTGAGTTTTGTCCACCATGCTTTGCACTCGTTCAATTCCCTCAGGAGTGACCTCTCCGATCATTCCCAGAGGAGCCTTATCTTTGCCTCCGCGAAATACTAACGGCTGGACCCCCCAATTTTGTAGCGTATTATGGATATTGATCGCCTGTCCTATGACACCAATCGAACCGAGAACTGCAAAAGGAGCAGCATAGAGCTGTCCTGGGGACGACATGCAAGCCATCATGTAGCCTCCGGAGGCTGCAACTGTATCTACACATATTGTCACCTTAACGCCCTCCTCGTCGCGAAGGCGCCCAATTTGTTGGGCTGCCAAACCATATTGTGACGCCGAGCCACCTGGGGATTCCAGAAGGATAATGACTTCAATGCTGGATAGCAAGAGCGACTGAGTGGCATTAGTAACATCAGTCACATTTGTCGCCTCCTTTTTCGCCAACCTCATCATATCACGATGATGTCTCAAGATAAATGTGATCTCATCCCTCATCCTGCTCATCTTCGTGAGGCTGCTATCTAAGCCAGTCATGTCGAGGACAATGGCAGTGCTGTTGTATTCGAAGTCGATGTCCCTTTTGACGGAGCCGCCTTCCAATCTCCCCATGAAACTTGGGCGTGACGGTGCTTTGGTTAAGTTGTTGCCATCAAAAGCACTCCTGCCGTGAGGACCCAGCGCCTTGATGAGAGCCTGGCTGTCGCGAACATAGTGCTCGTTCATTCTTTCAAAGGTGTAATGCTGCTCTATCGGTGGGACATACGATGGATTGATGGGACGTAGAAAATCCTTCAATAAGTTTCCCAGAACTGCCGGGGGTCCTCCAGCGACAGCAAGTGCCGTGTAAGATCGACCTCCGCTCTTTCCAACAAACTTCCCCATCAAATCGACAAACAACAAAATCTTGAGAAATGATGTAGTACTCATGGCTTTCATTCGCCGCTTACCATCTGGAGCTGGATCCGTGCAGACTGAGGATATGATCATCGCGACCTCCCTCCGAAATGCAAATAATATCAGGACCACAGTGATCTCGGCAC
>Ga0315315_10006237_pt1 | contig 11016 bp, 7 predicted proteins | sample M140m3416metaG_FD_203699 | JGI IMG/M metagenome (GOLD analysis project Ga0315315, IMG submission 203699) | Ammonia-oxidizing marine archaeal communities from Monterey Bay, California, United States - M1 40m 3416 | ecosystem: Environmental > Aquatic > Marine > Intertidal zone | place: USA... | reverse complement strand
CAGATTTGGCAAAACAACTAAAAATTCCTATAAAAAAAGTAGCAATTGAACTTAATCAAGAGATAATAGATAAAAAAAATATTAGTAAAATTAGTTTAAAAAAAAATGATAAAATTGAGATAGTTCATTTTATTGGAGGGGGATAAGTGAAAAATGATAAAATAGTTATTGCTAATAAAAGATTTAATTCTCGATTAATTGTTGGCACTGGCAAATATAAAAGCATGTCTGAGTGTTCAAAAGCAATTAAACTTTCTGGTGCTGAAATCGTAACTGTTGCAGTCAGAAGGGTAAACATAACAGATAAAAAAAAACCTCTACTCATGGATTATATTGATCCAAAGAAAATTACTTATTTACCAAACACAGCCGGATGTTTTACTTCAGACGAAGCTTTAAGAACCTTACGATTAGCAAGAGAAATAGGTGGTTGGAAATTAGTTAAATTGGAAGTTTTAGGCGATAAACAAAATCTATTTCCAGACATGATCGAAACTTTAAAATCAACAGAGGTTTTAGCTAAAGAGGGTTTTAAGGTTATGGTTTATTGTAATGACGATCCATTAATGGCAAAAAGATTAGAAAACTCAGGAGCCGATGCCATAATGCCATTAGCTGCACCTATTGGTTCAGGTCTAGGTATTCAAAACAAAACAAATATTAAAATTATTAGAAAGCAAACTAATTTGCCATTAATTATAGATGCGGGTTTAGGACAAGCGTCAGATGCAACAATTGCAATGGAATTAGGATGTGATGGTGTTCTAGTTAACACTGCTATTGCTAAAGCAAAAAAACCATTTGATATGGCATTAGCATTTAAGAATGCAGTAATTGCTGGAAGACAGTCTTTTCTAGCCGGACGTATTAATAAATATTTATATGGAAATGCATCTTCCCCAAAAATAGGAATTATTAAATAGCTATTTTTTTTTAACAAATTTTTTTTTGAAATAAGGTTTCTTTTTAAAAGGTTTTTTATGAAATTTTTTAATTTCTTTCTTATCAATAATATTATCTTCTTTAACTTGACTATCTAAATTTTTTAATTTTTCAAAGTGTTCGATTAATTCTATTGTTTTTTTTGATTTGTTCTGAATGTTCATTATATATTCTGGGATAATAAGTGTGGGGTCACTGACAATGTCTATTGTCATTTTATTTTTTTTTTCAAAATAAGTTAAATCGTCAACAAAATTTTCTTTTAAAAAATCAGAAATTTTTTCACAAACTCTAAGTTCAACAAATTTAGCTTTATTAGTAATTGCTTTTAATTCAACAGTTTTGAGTAATTTTTGAGCAAATGACTCATCTGTTAGAGTTACTTTCCATTTTATTGCACTTTCTCTCAACCTTTGTCTGGACATTTCAAGAAGGCCAAAATTACTAATTCTCCCAATTTGGATTCTTGCTCTGTCTGATCTACATTTTTCCTTCAGTTTCCTTTCAACTAATCTTCTATTTCCATAACTTAGCATATCAATAAAATCAATTATTATTAGTCCTGACAAATCTCTTATTTTAATTTGCCTAGCGAGTTCTTCAGCTGCTTCAATATTTGTATCTAATGCAGTACTCTCTACATTTTTACCTTTAATTGAGCTACCAGAATTTATATCAATTGATACAAGTGCTTCAGTTGGATTAATAACCAGATATCCTCCTGATTTAAGTTTTATTTCCGAGTCAAATATTTGATTTAATTTTTCTTCAATATTTTCTTCAATAAATAGCGGAACTTTTCCTCTATATTTTTTTACTTTTTTGACGCTTGATGGCATCATCATTTTCATGAATGTTTGAGCTTTTTTATAACCTTCATTACCTTCAACTATTATATTTTTGGTATTGTCATCAAACATGTCTCTTAAAGTTCTTTTTATAATTTCACTTTCTTGATGAATTAAAGAAGGTGCAATAGAATTAATGGCATTATCTTTAATTTGACTCCATGTTTTGATTAAAGTTTCTAAATCATTATTAATCTCATTTTTAGTTTTGTTACTGCCTGCAGTTCTTACAATTAAACCCATTTCTTTTGGGATTTGAATCTCATTTAAAATTGTTCTTATTTTTTTTCTATCTGATGGATTAAATATTTTACGAGATATTCCCCCACCTTTTGGGGTATTAGGCATTAATACAATATATTTTCCAGCTATCGAAATAAAAGTGCTTCATGCTGCTCCTTTTTGACCTCTTTCATCTTTGATCACTTGTACCAAAATAACCTGATTTGGTTTAATAACTTCCTGTATTTTATATCTTTTGAATTTAAATCTTTTCTCTTTTTTTTTTTCTATTTCATCATTTAAATTATTTTTTTCATCAGCCTCACCATCAACTTCTTCTGAGGTCTCTTTTTCAACATTAATAGGGTCATCAATTTCAAGTTTTCCCTCAGCAATATTTTCTTCCTCTTTAGCTTCAACTTCTTTAGAAAGCTCTTCTCTAGCTTTTTCTTCTTCTTCTTTAATTCTGTCTAAATCTGCTTTTGGTATTTGGTAATAATCAGATTGAATATCATTAAAAGATAAAAAACCATGTCTCTCTCTTCCAAAATCAATAAATGCAGCCTGAAGAGATGGCTCTATCCTACTTACTTTGCCAAGATAAATATTATTTTTTATTAAATTATTCTTTAAACCTTCGTATTCGTAGTCTTCAATGTTATCATCTGATTTAAGAACAATTCTTGTTTCATTTGGATGCGAAGCATCGATATATAAATTTTTTTCCATAGTAATTTGATTATTTGATACATTTAATAATTTAAGTGTTTATAAAATTTTGTTTTATTTAAGTGCCTTATCTTTAACAAATTCCAAGATATAATGGAAACAAAATGAATAAATTTATAAAAAAAACTCTATTTATTTCGTTATCTCTCGTTTTATTGCTTGGTATTTTGGTATTTGGAATTTTATGGTCATATTCAAATAATATTCCAGATTACAGGTTTCTTAAAAACTATAAACCACCTGTATCAAGCAAAGTATATTCTGGTAACGGAGATCTAGTTGCGGATTTTTCAAAAGAAAAAAGAATATTTGTTCCATTTAATTCAATTCCAAAAAATGTAATTAATTCTTTTTTATCAGCTGAGGATAAAAATTTCTTTTCTCATCCAGGTGTTGATGCAAAAGGAGTTTTAAGAGCATTGGTTAATAACATTTCTAATATACTTTCATCAAAAAGACTTGAGGGCGCCTCAACAATAACTCAGCAAGTAGCTAAAAATTTTTTATTAACAAACGAAGTTAGTTTAAATAGAAAAATAAAAGAGGCTATTTTAGCATTTAGAATAGAAAGAGCTTTATCTAAACAAAGAATTTTAGAATTATATTTAAATCAAATTTACCTTGGAAGTGGAGCTTATGGTGTTGCTGCAGCTAGTTTACAGTATTTTGATAAATCTATTAAAGATTTAGATTACAGCGAAGCCGCTCTTTTAGCAGCTCTACCAAAGGCGCCAAGCAAATATAATCCTTATAGAGACATAGATTTAGCTAAATATAGAAGAGATTTAGTTTTAAAAAACTTGCTTGATAACAAATATATAGACTCCAATGAGTACGATTCTCTTAAAGATAAAAAGATCATTTTAAATAAATCAAAAAAAATTTTTTTAGAGGATGCTCAATATTATATTGAAGATGTTCGAAAAAAAGTAATTCAGATTTTAACATATGATAAAGTTTATAAACAAGGTTTCAATATCAATACGCCTATAAATTTAGAATTTCAAAAAATAGCAACCGAAACACTTAGAGATGGATTGTTATCTTATGATAAGAGGAAAGGATGGAGAGGACCATTAACGAATAAAAGTTATTCAAAAAATTGGAATAATAATCTTAAGAAGTTTAAATTAGAAGACTCAATTAATTGGCAATTAGCAATTGTTAAAAAATTAAATAAATTTTCAGCAAATATTGAAACTGAGGATAAATTAAATGGAACAATTAAATTTGAAGATATTTCTTGGACAAAAAAAGATTTTAATAAATTATTAAAAGTTGGTGACATAGTTTATGTAAAAAAAATTGGTGATAATGATTATAGTTTAAAACAATTGCCAAAAGTAAATGGTGGAATAGTAGTTATGGATCCTTACACAGGCAGGGTCTTAGCTTTAAGTGGTGGATTTAGTTTTAAAAAAAGTGAATTTAATAGAGTCTCTCAAGCTTTAAGACAACCTGGTTCTGCTTTTAAACCATTTGTTTATGCTTTGGCTCTTGAAAATAATTATACGCCAACATCTTTAATCTTAGATGCTCCTATTGTTTTAGACCAAGGAGAAGATCTTAAAATGTGGAAACCAGAAAATTATGGAAAAAAATTTTATGGACCATCTACTTTGAGAGTTGGGTTGGAAAAATCGAGAAATTTGATGACAGTAAGAATAGCTCAAGACTTAGGTATTAAAAAGATTATTAATTTTTCAGAAAATCTTGGTATTTATGATAACCCTGAAGAACTTTTATCTATTTCGCTTGGATCTGCTGAAACAACATTGTTAAAACTTACCTCAGCTTATTCTGTATTTGTTAATGGAGGCAAACTTGTTGACCCTATTTTAATTGATAGAATTCAAGATAGTGAGGGAAAAACTATTTTTAACAATGATAAAAGAAAATGTATTAATTGTGATCAAATTTCTTATTTAGGCAAAGATTACCCGATAGTAAAAGATGATTATAAAAAGATTTTTTCTCCCCAAACATCTTATCAAATGACTTCAATACTTGAAGGAGTAGTGCAAAGAGGAACAGCAAAAAAATTAAGAGATCTTGAATTGAATATAGCTGGAAAAACAGGCACGACTAATAAAAATACCGACACTTGGTTTGTAGGTTATACATCTAATCTTTTAATCGGAGTTTACGTTGGTTTAGATAATCCATCACCGCTTGGACGATACGAAACTGGTTCTAAAACAGCTTTACCTATTTTTAAAGATTTTGTTCAAAAAACAATCAGTAAAGCAGATGCAAGACCGTTTAAAGCTGCCGAGGGAACAGTAATGATGGTAGTTGACCCAAATACTGGTCAAAAAGCAAAATTTAATTCTAAAAGTACAATTATTGAAGTCTTTAAAAAACAAAATGTGATTGATGGAAAAGTTTTATATTCAAATAATGATAGATTAGACACTGATAATATATTAAAGTTTTATTAATGGACGATAAATACCAAGATTACAAAAAAGAAATAGAAAAAATTAACTCTAGAGTTAAGGAGTATCTTTGAAAAAAATAATATTAATTCAAAACTTGAGGAATTTAACACTAAAATGTTAGAGGCCAATTTTTGGCATGATAAAGATAATTCAAAAAAAGTAATAAAAGAAAAAAAATTATTTGAAGATTTATTGAATACTTACAAAATTTCAATTGAAAAGCTCTCAGATTTAGATGATTTAAGTGAATTAGCTTTAGAAGAAAAAAATCAAACTGTACAAAGAGAAATATTACTTAATATTAAAGAACTTAGAACCTTAGTAAAAAAAAATGAAATTAAATGTTTTTTATCAAATGAAGCAGACTCTCTAGATTGCTATATTGAAATACACGCTGGTGCAGGTGGAACAGAAAGCCAAGATTGGGCTGAAATGTTAAGAAGAATGTACTTAAAATGGGCAGATCAAAAAAATTTTAAATATAACTTGATTAGTGAACATAAAGGAGATGAGGCTGGCATTAAATCATCAACAATTAAAGTTGAGGGTGATTATGTATTTGGTTGGCTTAAAAAAGAATCTGGAATCCATAGACTTGTAAGAATATCTCCGTTTGACTCTGGTGCAAGGCGACACACAAGTTTTGCAAGTATATGGGTATATCCAGTTGTGGATGAAAATATCAATATCGAAATTATTGAAAAAGACTTAAGAATAGACACTTACAGGTCCAGTGGAGCAGGTGGTCAACATGTAAATACCACAGATAGTGCTGTACGAATTACTCACATACCTTCTAAAATAGTAGTTCAGTGCCAAAATGAAAGATCTCAGCATAAAAATAAAGAAACATGTATGAACATGTTAAAAGCAAGATTATATGATTATGAAATAAAAAAAAAGGAACAGGAAAATCAAAATACGGAAAATTCTAAATCAGAAATTGGATGGGGTCACCAAATAAGATCATATGTTTTACAGCCCTATAGATTAGTAAAAGATAATAGAACAAACTTTGAAAGTACTAGTCCAGATAAGGTTTTAGATGGAGATTTGGATGAATTTTTAGAGCAATCTTTATATCAAATTAAATGAGTAAAAAAATTTTTAAATATGCATCTATAGTATTAGGAGTTTTTGTTTTATTAATTATTTATTTAAGCACCGTTGGCATTGAGACAGAAAAATTTAACAAACAAATTCAAGATCTCGTAAAACAAAAAAATAATAGACTTGATACAAGTTTAAAAAAAATAAAACTAACTTTAGACCCATTAAATTTTAAGATTAATGCAAAAACAATAGATCCTAAAATAATTTTACAAGGTAAGTTGATTGAGCTTGAATACATTAAAACTCAAATATCACTAAATTCATTAATCAAAAATCAATTAGTTTCATCACAAATCGAAATATCGACCAAATCTATTTTGCTCAAAAATTTTGTATCATTTGTAAGAACAATAAATAACAGACCAGAATTATTTTTTTTAGAAAAATTTATAAAAAAAGGATATTTAATTGCTGATTTAAAATTAAATCTAGATGAGTTTGGCGTAATTAAAGATGACTATAAAATTAATGGAATATTAAAAGACGCTAAAATAAGTTTACTAAAAAAAAATAAATTAGAAAAAATGAATTTTCTTTTTGATATCACGGATAACAATTTTAATTTTAAAGATATTAGTTTTGAAGCCAACAATATAAAATTTTTATCTGAGAGATTAAATATAAAAAAAGATAAAAAAAATTATTTACTTGAAGGCAATATAAGAAATAAAAATTCTCCTTTAAATGATGATTTACTTAGAATGATTAAGTTAAAATATCCTCAATTTTTCCTAATAAATACAAGTTTTGAGTCTAATAATGAATTTTCATTTAATATTAATAACAAGCTGAAAGTTGAGAATTTAACAATAAATTCAAATATTTTAATTGATAATTCACAATATAAAAGAAATGATTTAATTAGTAAAAATATAGTACCAACTAATGATTTAATTGACCTTAAAGATCACGAGATAAAATCATCTTATGTTAATAATAAATTATCAATTAGAGGTAAAGGTAAAGTTAAACTTCTAGATAAATTTGACCTTATTGATTATGAAGTTGTGAATAAAGGTTCAGATTTTGATTTAGTGTCAAATATTGAATTAAGCAAACTAAATATTAAAAACCAAAATTTAATAAAAGAGTATTTTCCTAATACGAAGGATATTTTGAATTTAAAGGATCATAAGATAAAAGCATCTTATACCAATAAAAAATTATCAATTGAGGGAAGTGGCAAAGTCAAGCTTGTAGATAAATTTGAGCTTATTGATTACGAAGTTGTAAAAATAGGTTCTGATCTCGACTTAGTGTCAAATATTGAATTAAGCAAAATAGATATTAAAAACCAAAATTTAATAAAAGAGTATTTACCTAATACGAAGGATATTTTGAGTCTAAAGGATCAAAAGATTAAAATTATTTATAATAACAATATCCTATCAATGGAAGGTTCAGGAAAAATTAAATTAGAGAAAAAATTTAACAAAATAAAATATTTATTTTCAAAAAAAAATAAAAAATATAATTTTGAAGCAGACTTAGAAGTTAATGATACTCCTTTAAAAATAGATTTCATTAATTATGAAAAAAATAGAAAATTAAAATCCCAAATAAAAATAATTGGCAGCTATACAAAAAAAATTGGAATTGATCTTAAAAAGATTAATCTTATTTCAAAAAATAACAGAATTATAATTAATAATTTAATATTAGATAACAAAAATAAAATTGCTAAAGTAGATAAAGTTGATTTAGATTATTTTGATACCAGTGAAAAGAGAAACAAATTTGTAATTAGTAGAACTAAAAACAATTATTATGAGCTAAATGGTTCATTATTAAATGCTGATAGTCTCATTACGAGTCTATTAAAAGATAAAAATGATCAACAATTAGATATTTTTAAAGAAAATATAAATATTACGCTAAATTTTTCTAACGTTTATTTTGATAATGATAATATTGTTAAAGATTTAAATGGTAAACTTCGAATAGTAGATAATAAAGTAAATCAAGCTAACATATCGGCGCTATTTGATAAGGATGAAAAATTAACATTTACAATAAATACTAAAGATGAAGAAAAAATTACTACTCTATTCTCTTCAAGAGCAAAACCACTTGTAAAAAGATATAAATTCATAAAAGGGTTCGAAGATGGTAATGAAGGGCATTTAGATTTTTATTCTTCAAAAAAAAATGGTATTTCAAATTCAAAATTGATTATAGACAATTTTAAAGTCCAAGAAATTCCAGCATTAGCAAAATTACTTTCTCTCGCTTCTCTTCAAGGAATAGCAGATTTGCTAACTGGTGAAGGTATTAGGTTTACAGATTTTGAAATGAATTTTACAAATAAAAATAAACTTATGACGATACATGAGTTATATGCAATTGGACCGGCAATTTCTATTCTGATTGAAGGTTATATTGAGGAAGATAATATAGTTAGTTTAAGAGGTACATTGGTTCCAGCGACTACAATTAATAGGTCCATTGCTTCAATTCCATTAATTGGAAATTTGCTTGTTGGAAAAAAAATTGGTGAGGGTGTTTTTGGTGTGAGCTTTAAAGTGAAGGGACCTCCAAAGAAACTTGAAACAACTGTAAATCCAATAAAAACATTAACTCCGAGATTTATAACTAGAACACTAGAAAAGATTAAAAAAAACTAATCTAATTCAATTTTTAAATGTCTCTTTTTTCCAATAGAAAGTTTGAGGTAGTTTTCATTAAAAAATTCATTCGTAATAATTAACTTTTCATTAGATATAATTTTATCATTAATTTTTACTGCGTTACCTTTAATTAATCTTCTTATTTCACTTTTAGACTTTTCTAATTTAGATAGAATTATTAGATCAATTATATCCAATTTATTATCAATATCTTTTGAATTAATCTTTATAGAAGGCAAGTTAGATCCAAGTGAATTACCTGAAAATGCCTCTTTAGCAGCTTGTTCTGAATTTTTAGCGGCATCTTCACCATGAAGCATGGCTGTTGTTTTATTAGCTAAAAGTATTTTTAAATCATTGATATTATTATTTTCAATTTTTTTGATATCCTCAACTTCTAAATCAGTAAAATTTTTTAAAAACTTTAAAACATCTCTGTCATCTGTATTTCTCCAAAATTGCCAATAGTCATAAGACGATAAAAATTTTTTATCTAACCAGATCGCCCCATTTTCAGATTTCCCCATTTTAGCTCCCGTGGACAGAGTAATTAAGGGTGTAGTTAGACCATAACTTTGTTTATTTGAATATCTTTTGATAAGATCTACACCATTAACAATATTTCCCCATTGATCTGAACCACCAATTTGTAAAACACAATTTTCTTTTTTATTAAGCTCTAAAAAATCATAAGCTTGTAAAATCATGTAATTAAATTCCATGTAGCTTAAAGATTGCTCTCTTTCTAATCTTAATTTAACACTATCAAAAGTTAACATTTTATTAATTGTAAAATGCTTACCTATGTCTCGAAGAAAAGAGATATAATTTAAATTTTTAAGCCAGGTATAATTATTTACAAAAATTGGTTTTGTTTTAGGGTTATCATTATCTAAAAATTTTTTAAGTATATCTTTTATATTCTTAATATTTTTTTCTATCTCTTCTTCACTCAATATTTTTCTTGTTTTATCTTTTCCTGATGGATCACCAATTCTAGTAGTGCCTCCACCTAGTAGAACAATTGGTCTATGACCATTCTTTTGTAATAATCTAAGACACATAATTTGTAATAAGCTACCGACATGTAAGCTTTCAGCGGTGCAATCAAATCCGATATATGCTTTAATTTTTTCCTTATCCATTAAACTGGATAATTCTTCTTCATTTGTACATTGATAGAAAAAACCTCTATCTTTAAATTCTTTTAAAAATTTATTCATACGCTTATAGTTACACAATATACAAATTTTTATTAAAAAGAATATCAATGAAAAATAAATTATATACAGCTATTGGATTAATGAGCGGAACATCAATGGATGGGGTTGATGTATCTTTAATTAGGTCAGATGGATTCAATCAATTTAGCAGCGTTTTAGATGAATATTTTGAGTATAACGAAAGTTTACACCAGCAATTAATTAAATTAAGAAATTTAATTTCATGCATTGATGATTTGAAGAAATATACTTCTAGATTAAACGAGATTGAGAGAGAAATTACAGTATTTAATAGCAAAATTGTTAGTGAAATATCATCAAAATATCAAGATGAGATAGACTTTATAGGTTTTCATGGACAAACAATTTTTCATAGTCCTGAAAACAAAATTTCAAAACAATTAGGAGATGGACAACTAATGTCTCAATTAGTTAAAAAAAAAGTAATTTATGATTTTAGACAAGAAGATATGGTTAATAGTGGCCAAGGTGCTCCACTAACACCTATTTTTCACAACTTATTGTCAAAACATATAGATGAAAAGTACCAAATAGAGTTTCCTATTTGCTTTCTTAACATTGGTGGGATTTCAAATATTACCAAAATAATTAAAAAAGATGAAAATTTAGAGCAAAATTTGGAGGCTTTTGATTCAGGTCCTGGTAATTGCATGATTGATGATTGGATAAGAAAAAATTCTAAAAATCATTTTGATAAAAACGGTTCAATTGCAAAATCAGGTAAAATAGATCAATTAATTTTAAATCAAGCTATTGATAATTTCAAAATAGACTCATTCGAGCAGTCTTTAGATGTAAAAGATTTTGATATTTCATTTGCAAGAGGGTTAACATTAGAAGATGGTTGTGC
>Ga0315315_10006236_pt1 | contig 11016 bp, 9 predicted proteins | sample M140m3416metaG_FD_203699 | JGI IMG/M metagenome (GOLD analysis project Ga0315315, IMG submission 203699) | Ammonia-oxidizing marine archaeal communities from Monterey Bay, California, United States - M1 40m 3416 | ecosystem: Environmental > Aquatic > Marine > Intertidal zone | place: USA... | reverse complement strand
TTACAGGGAGCCCCATCGGAGCCCAGTATGATCACCGCGCCCTCTCCAAGCAGTTCCGGTGTTGGCGATACTCCGCTCCCGAGCTTGAAGTTCGACCCAGGGCAGTGTGCAATTGCCGTCTGAGTGTTCGCGAGGATCTGGCGTTCGTGCTCAGTGAGATGAATACAGTGTGCCAATACGACGTCCGGCCCGGTCATCCCAATGCTGTGCAAGTAGTCCACGTTGTCCATTCCGGTGAGAGAATGAACAAGCGCGACCTCATCGGTGTTCTCCGAGGCGTGGGTGTGAATCAAGCAGCCGGTGGCCCGTGCTTCTGTGATGGTCTGTGTCAGGAGCTCTTCTGTGCATGACGGGACAAAGCGGGGCGCAAAGGCATACCGAATGCGTCCTCTGTTGTGCCACTTGTCGCGGAGCTTGCAGCTGCTGGCGATGGATGTAGCGGTGTCCTCTGAGAGTCCTGCCTCATTGGAACGATCCATCATCGCCTTTCCGACGTGAGCGCGTATACCGCACTCTTCCGCCGCCCTAAAGATGGCCTCAGTGTGGGCAACGCTGGCCATATCAAGGATGGCTGTTGTGCCGCCTAAGAGCATCTCGGTCAGTCCAAGTCGGGCTGACCAATAGGTTGAGTCTTCATCGTGCGCGGCCTCGAGTGGCCAGATGCGCGTCCTGAGCCAGTCCATGAGGGCGAGATCATCAGCCAATCCTCGAAAAAGGGTCTGGACGAGATGAGTGTGGCCCTGAGTGAGGCCGGGTAGCAGCCAGAGTCCCGACACATCAAAGTCTGTTGCGTCTTCAACCTGGCAATTAGGAGCTAATAAAGCCGATATACGCCCATTCTTGATGTGTACGTCAGCACGAAAGCCTTCGTAAGGGTTCCCTGAAGAACTGTGGGTCACCACCGTGCCACCGCGCAGAATCGTATCCATTGGATGAGCATAGCGCGGGTGACCGTTGCTCACCGCATAGGTGGCGCATTACCTTGGCTTTCTACTGGAGCGTGGATGCCGGGTATGGCGATGGATCAGAGGGTGGTGGCTAGCCTTATTGGGCTTGCCTTGCTGTGCTTCAGTCCTCCGCTCTACGCTCAGGAGGACGGCGCGGAGTCTGCAGTCCCTCAAGAACGGACCGTCTACGCCAATGGTCACATTTGGATAGGTGCCGGGCTCGGCGCTTCTGTTCGCTCGCTGAGTACTGATGCCGCCGGCAATATCTATGTGCTGGCGAGCGATGGCACGGTGTATCGAAGGCCGGTTGGAGAGTCATGGCGTGAGGGTCTCGGGCCAACTGGGCTTCGACTCGCAGATGAGGGTGCTGTAGACGAGGAGGTTCTGCTCCTGGATGCGGAGGGTGCTCTTCTCGATGCAGAGGATCTCACAGCTGAGGAAGACGAGGCATTCGGCGACGACGACGATGATTCGGATGACGACGATGCTGATGAGGTGGAAGAATCAGAGCGCCCTGTGGAGTCTGCAGCCGAGTCTCTCGAGGATGTCGCGGACGTCTTTGACTTAGACAGTCGCGGTGATGGTTCCAGCGTCGGTCCTCGTGCCGGCCGTCTGATCTGGGCATCTGAGTTTACAGCTGGAGTTGTTCTTGTCGCGAGAGAAGACGGGCTGTGGCGTTCCGAAGATGGGGGAGAGAGCTGGCGTGATGTCGGTGGTTTACCTCCTGTCCATGTGTTTTCAGATGCGCCCGGTGGGCTGATTATCGCCGGGACCACAGAGGGTTTGAGGTTCTCTGGTGATGCTGGTCAGAGCTGGTCGGCAAATGTCGACCCCATCTCTGGTATTGAGGTGTTCCACTTCGCGAGAGACGGAAAGACTCTGTTTGCGGGTACAGAAGAGGGTCTGTTTAGAAGTCTCGATGGCCTCAAGTGGGCCAAGCTATTGTCTCGATATGATTCCGATGTTCCGGTATGGGCAGTGGCCATTGATCGATACTGGAGCGGTGGCCTCTGGGTTTCCGGTCCCGTTGGCGTCCTGAGGAGCGATGACGGCGGCGAGCAGCTTCGCGCAGCCGGTCGAAATGTCCTCCCAGGAACAGTCAGTTTACTGGCCCTCGATTCTCCCGGTCATCTCTTGGCTGCAGGAATAGATGGCGTGTGGGAGAGCCGTGATGGTGGGATGCGCTGGAGGCCAGTGGTCAATGGTCTTCCCAGTGCCGCGAATTTTCGGCTCCAGATGGGCAGCAATGGGCCTGTTGTTGGGGGGCTCGACGGTGTCTTTTACCTCACAGTTGCCGATATTAAGTCGGCGACAGAGGCCCCTCAGGCGATTGAGACGCCAGATGGTGCTGATATGGCTTCGTTGGTGGTCGTCGCTCTGAATCGCCCTGGAATGGTGATGAGTGATGTCCTCGTGAGGGGGTCTATCGCTCGCTCGCTGCTGCTACCGAAACTCACGATAAGTAGCAAATGGTCGCAACAGCGCATGATGAGTGCTGACTATGGTGCCCGATCTAATAGGGGTCACTTTCGATCATCTTGGGATCTTGGGCTGACCGCTTGCTTTGGTGCCTGCACGAGCGGGAGCTCATTTGTGAGCTTTACCGATGATGTCGTCTTCGACTCCGGCGGGTCTTATGCTGAGGTCGCCGTTGTTGGTGACGAGGTCTACAGTGCAGCGGGCGAGGGGAGCTTGGCTCCGATGGCCGCTAATGTGGCCGAGCGTGTGACTCGCTATCGCACCGATGTCTCGGGGCGGATCACGGAGCTTGTCATCGCTCGTCATCGCTTGTTGGAGGCGGGGGGCATCGTGAAAGCTCTGTCTCTCAAGGCTCAAATTACTCATGAACTGGATCTCGCGGAGTCTTCGGCTCGGCTTGATGTTTACACAAACGGTTACTTTACCCGGGTCCTTGAAGGATCCTGAACTCGGAGTGCCCATGCGCCCCTTTATTATTGCAGCAGCCCTCTTCTCTTCTTCAGCCTATGCTGGTGCGGGACACTACCTGCTCAACCAGGTAACGGCGGATCAGCTCGTCTCGATCGACGGTGTAGAGAAGACTGAGGCCGATCGAATCGTTTCTCTCCGCCAAGAAAGAAAGGCCTTGAACTCCGTCGAGGAGCTTCGCATTCTGGGACTCGATGGGGAGACCTTGGAGGCGCTACGGTCCCACTTGGCCACCGAGCTCACCATCACCAAGGTTGCGAAGGGCAGCTACACGAGTGTCGAACAGGTGCTGGCACAGTTCTCAGATGAGCCTGATGTCCTCAAGGTTCAGGCAATGGCGATGGACTACACCAAGACCAATCCTGCGATGGTTGAGGGTTGGATGAAGGCCTCGACAGTGGCCTATGCGCTTCCTGCGATGACGCTGACCTATGACAAGGACGTGGGCGAGTACACGACCTGGGACTACCTCGACCTCAATGAGGACGGAAACGTTGGCAATAGCGAGCATCAGTTCAACACTGCGAGAGCAGACGATGACCATGGCTTCGGTGTTCGTCTTGCTTGGCGGTTGGACAAGCTGGTGATGAGCTCGGAGCGCATCCGTGTCATCAACGAAGCTCAGGACATTGTGAAGCTCAGAGACAAGGTCCTCGACGAGGTCACACGCGTGTATTTCGATAGGCGACGTCTCCAGGTGGACAAACTCTTGAGCCCGTCTTCAGGACTTAAAGAGCAGATCAAGAACGAGCTGAGGCTCCAAGAATTGACTGCGAGCATTGATGCTTTGACCGGCGGTGCATTCTCGGGCTCCTTGGGGCGGTAATTATTGGTGAGGATGGTTAGGGGGCCCACCACCAGGAGGCCCTTGTGCAGCCACGACACGACACCATTCTAATTCTCGACTTTGGGTCTCAGTACACCCAGCTTATTGCTCGCCGTATACGGGAGCAGGGCGTGTACTGTGAGATCAGGCCATGTACTGAGGTGCCGCCTGCATCCGCCGATACACAGATACGCGGATTGGTCCTCTCCGGTGGCCCGTCATCCGTCTACGACGATGATGCTCCCCCCTTTAATGATGGGTGGCTCGAGATCGGTGTTCCCGTCCTCGGGATCTGCTACGGCATGCAGCTGCTTGCACGGAATGCTGCTGGTGAGGTTGAGCAGGCCGACCGCCGAGAGTACGGCTTTGCTGAGGTCCGCACCCAGCGTCATCCGCTGTTCAAGGACGTCGATGATGTCACAGACGTCTGGATGAGCCATGGAGATCATGTGGCCAATGCGCCTGCTGGTTGGTCAGTGATTGCCAGCTCTGACAACTGTCCAGTAGCGGCGATGGGGAATGCTGAGGGCACGAGATTCGGTCTCCAATTCCACCCAGAGGTGACCCACTCTCGCCAGGGCACAGCCGTCATTCGCAACTTCATCTTCGATGTATGTCAGGCCACACCAGACTGGACCATGGGCTCTTTTATTGAAGAGCAGATTCGCTTGGTCAGAGACAAGGTCGGCACCGACCACGTGATCTGTGGCATGTCGGGTGGCGTCGACTCCGCTGTGACGGCTCAATTGCTCAACGCTGCAATCGGTGACCAGCTTCACTGTATTTTTGTCGACAACGGTGTGCTTCGTAAGAATGAGCGTGATGGCGTAGCCGCCGAGTTCCAGGACCTCAATCTTACGGTTGTAGATGCCGCTGATAGATTCATCCAGGCACTCTCGGGCGTCATTGATCCAGAGAAGAAGCGGAAGATTATCGGAAACCTCTTCATTGAGATCTTCGAAGAAGAAGCCAACAAGCTTGTTGATACAGTCGGAGAAATTCGATGGCTGGCCCAGGGAACGCTGTACCCAGATGTCATCGAGAGTGTCTCTTTTAAGGGTCCGTCCGCCACCATCAAGAGTCATCACAATGTGGGAGGACTCCCCGAGCGCATGCGCATGAAGCTCATTGAGCCGATGCGCGAGCTGTTTAAGGATGAGGTGCGTGCACTGGGATTAGAGCTGGAGATGTCTGAAGATCGCGTCTACCGGCAGCCATTCCCAGGTCCGGGTCTCGCAGTCCGGATCTTGGGTGAGGTGACCGCTGAGCGGGTCGCGCTGCTCCAAGAGGCAGATGCCATCGTCGCTGAGGAGATTCGAGCGGCGGGCCTGTATCGATCAATCTGGCAGAGCTTCGTCGCGCTGCTTCCCATCAAGAGTGTTGGCGTCATGGGTGATGCCCGAACCTATGAGCAGACTGCAGTCGTGCGGGCTGTACACTCTACTGATGGGATGACCGCGAGCGTTGTTCACCTCCCGTGGCCGCTGCTTGAGCGTATGTCGAGTCGGATTATCAATGAAGTCCGGGGTATCAATCGGGTCTGCTACGACATCAGCAGCAAGCCTCCAGCGACCATCGAGTGGGAGTAGCGCTACTCGCCTGATGGCTCTGCTGTGCCCAACCAGTGCATGGCTTCGTGCATGAGGGCGTCAGTAATGCGTTTTACGATCTCACTGTGATCGAGCGCGGGGCGGGACAAGTTGCCTGGAAACAGGACCAGGTAGGTGGGGCGTTCGACCCATGGGTCGGCTCCCTCCTCGAGGCTGCCCCGATACAGTGCGTCCGTGAAGGGGCTGAGCGGCGGGTAGTGCTCCAGCAGGTCCGCTACCGCAGGGAAGTCGGCGAACCGTATGGGGACTCCGTCATAAAAGCCTTGTATTTGTGTTGGGAGGCGCTGTAGGGCAGTGTCAAGGAGCTGAGGCCAGTCAATGTCGTTCCAGCCTGGGTGGATTGGAAAGTTTTCACTGTCGTGATCTGCGGCCTTAGCGAAACGCTTCTCTGCTTCGGCATGCTTCTCCATTCTCTCCAGGGCGAGCCCTTGATAGTGCCAGGCCGGAGCTAAGCTTGGCTCAAGACCCGTTGCCTGCTCTGCTGCCACCAGTGCGCCCGGGTAGTCAACGTCCTGGAACCGTGCAACGGCAAGGGAGTGGAGCAACTTAGAGTCTGGCGTATGTAGCTCTACAAAGCGGTTGAGCGCCTCGAGGGCCATGACGACGTCACCGATGCAGAGGGCAGCCTGACTGACGAGTTCAAGTGCACCCTTGTGTGACGGGTCTTCGTCGAGAAGTTCCTCGGCCTCTATGAGTGCCCGGTCGAGGTCGCCTCCATCAAACGCCTTGCGTGCCTCGCTAAGACGGAGGGTCTGCAGGGTGTTGGGATCTACAGTCCAGGTTCCGCTCAAGGCCTATGACCGAAGAGCGAGGATGAGAATCAGCAGACCAAGAATCGCGGCGGCAACGAGTGTCGCGCCCGTGATCAGCACGGCCTTGAGGTTGCTTCCTCGTGCAGCAGGCTCCTGCGATGCAGGCGGTTTTTCAGCAACGGGTGGCGCAGTCGCAGCGGGTGCTGCCTCTGACTCGGCTGGTGCGGGCTCCGGTGTCGGAGCTGGGGCTTGCTGAGCTGGAGGGGGTGAGGGGGCTGGAGCAGGCTCCACCGCAGGGGCGGCCTCAGGTGCTGAGGGTGGCGCTTCAGTTGGCTCATCAGCGGGGGCCTCTGGTGCCGGTGCTGGCTGTGGGGCAGGCCTTGTGACGGGCTCTGCAAATTCAGCGAGTGCTCCTCCACGGAGTGCATGCACAAACGCTGAGAACTCGGCGATGTCTTTGCAGAGCTCAATGTCACTCAGCAGCCACTTCTCTAGCTCGGACACTTCTTGGCCTGACGCCAGGCGATGGGCTTCATACAGCGAGATAGGTGCCCGATCCATGTCGGCCTCGTCGGGTACGACGGCGAATGGGACATCCTGAGTATCGCGGAGTGCTCGCTTGAGGGCATAGCGTGCCTCGAGCATGGCAAATGGTGTGCCACCGAGACTGTCGGCTGCCTGATCGACAACATCAAGTGCAGTGGATGGATCGTAGGCCAGCGCAAGTACCCGAAGGTGTCCTGCCTCAATCTGACCAGACACATTCTGGATCAACTCCTGTGGGGAGCGGTTCCTGGTCATGGCGTTGGGTGTGTCGGCTCCGGTGCCTTTGTTGGCATCGAGTCCGTAGCCTGCAGCCATAAGCTCGCGCTCGAGGAGATCATGGGCCCAGTCGACCAAGGCTCTGGGCCTTGTCACCGTAATGATTCCCTGTGCGAAGCCCTGACATGCGGCCTCCATTGGAGGGCGTCCCTCCTGGCCAGGCACACGGATCGTGGAGATCGCGTAGTACCAGTCACTGAATTTCTGGGCCATCTCTTGGCCAGCAGCCTCGTCGCCGCCTCGCCATTTCCGAAACAGTTGAATGACCGTGGGTTGAAGTGCACTTCCTTCGCTCATGGGATCCTCTCGGGCTGTAAGCTCATTAGCACGCTCAGTAAGTTCAGTCCCAGTGGACGCGGACTGAAGCGACAAGTCCTTCATGCAGCCAGTCATACCGGCCCTCAATCTTACGTGGCGGCAGGCCTTCTTGAAGCGTGAGTGTAATCTTGGCTTCGCCTTCCGCAATCGCCGAGACCTCTGCCTCATCGAAGGCGATATAGCGCTGTAGGCGAGGCGCTAATGCCTTGTATGTGGCCTCCTTGATCGCAAAGCGCAGGAGTATCGCCGTCCAGCGACGGTCCTCGACAAGGCTTTCCACGTCTGCTTGCTCACGGGTAGTCAGAATTTTCGGAGCAATGTGCGTCCGATCGCGACCAAAGTATTCAAGATCGACGCCCACGAGTCCGTGCTTGCGCCTCGCGACGAGTGCAATCGCCAAGTTGTCCTTGTGGGAGATCGAAATCGTCAGTGAGTTTGGGGCCTGTGGTGCGCCGTACTCATCGCTCAGGAGTGCACCGAGGTCTACACCCAGTGCTGACGCGGCAGTCTTTGCAGCCAGCCTTCCCCCAATCCACTCAACGCGCCTCCGTGCAGTCAATCCCTCAGCATGCGATCGTTCGTCGGCATGTAAGCGATGAAGAACTTTGGTGGGTATTTCGTCAGGGTGTTCTGGAAGATGAACTGCCGCAAGTATGCCGTGGGGCAACCCACGGGTAAATGCGGTTGAAAAAGCTTTCACACGGTGACAGTAACGAATGGTGCCTTAATCCGCTTGCGCGATTAGAGAGAAGACATGCCTGGCCTCGAAACCTCCATCACCCGCTGCACTGTGCTCGCTATAAGCGCAGCTTTGTTGGTGTTTTCCCCTACAGTATTCGCTGTAGAGGCCTCTCAGGAGGCGGCGCCGAGTGCCGCAGCAGTCGCGGAGGTTGACCGCCTCAGTGGTGAGATTCGTACCCTCGCCGGCCGCCAGGTGTGGTCAGGTGTCGAGCGGAAGTACCGCCAAGCCATCGCTTTAGAGGCGAGACTGCCTGCTGATGTTCACTTGGTCGCTGCATACTCAGCACGCTCTGCCGGTGACTTGATTGCTGTGTACGATCGCCTGACTCGCGCTGCAAACCAGAAGGCGACCAAGGAAGTCGTTGACTGGCTGTGGGACCTCGACCACAATTTTGGTCGGGTCATCTTGAATGCTGATCGCCGGGGTACCTCAGAGTTGGTCATCAAGCAGATGCCGCTGGACCCAAACCGGCGTCAGGCAGTTCAGGCGGCAATCGCGCAGTGCAAAGACACTGGGGCGTTCAAGGGCCTGCTCCCGCGCGGTGATTATCAGTTTGGTGGGCAAGAGTTTAGAGTCGAGCCGGGTATCTCGGTTCGTGTTGAAGTTTCCCCGAAGGCTCGAAGGCAAGGCCTCGTTGAGCCGACAATCGTGTATCGTGAACTACCGACGGCCATTGGCCAGGAGAAAGATTGATGCTGTTAATGTTGTGGACCCTTTTGATGACCCCGCTGGTTCAGGCCAGTCAGGGTCCCTATATGTGGGGCGTTGGCCCAACCATTAGTACAATTGTGCTGCCTGGCACACACCCGTTCAACTTTCCCGATGAGGCGGATGCGGCAGGCTTTAAGGGCACAGGCGGCGACGTTGGGTTTGGACTGCATGGCGTCATGTACATGCGCGCGACACAGCGCTTCGGTACGCACATGTGGTACCACACCGGACAGAATGGCTACAGCAGCCCGAACCTGACTCTCGAGTACGATTTTGTCGGAAGCTCCGCTAACGGCGTGACGGTTCTCGGCGGACTCGGCGGTGGCTTTGGGTCACAGAGCTGGGAGAATGAGGCCGGCTCTAAGTTGAAGATGAACACCTTCATCCTCCGCGCGCAGGGCAGCGTAAATTACCGGACCAAGGCCAACTGCTTTGAGATCGGTGCCTTCGTCAATATGTTCTTGCCGAGTGGTCAGCGCATCGAGAAGCCCAACGGAAATGAGACCGATGTCGGTTTTGTCATGTACCCAACCTTGGGCCTCGAGTTTACGGCCTTCTTTGGTGACTTCAAGCCGCCCAAGAAGGGCAAGAACAAGCGTCAACGCCGTCGTAAGAAGGGTGGTCGTCGCTGAGTGCGGGCCATGCTGACGAGCCTTTTGCTCGCTAGAATTGTCTGGGGCGGGTTGGCTTTGGCTGACCCGCCTCTGTTGTGTCCGGACGGTATGGTTCTTGTCCATGGTGCGGGTGTTCTTGGTATGAAGGGGCAACCCTATGGATTCGTGCCGACCGCCCATCTCGCGAAAGTTGAGGCACCAGAGCGTGGCTGTGCTGCAGCTATCGCGGCCACGGAGGGTGCGAGCGCATGTTGGGTACAGACCGACCTCATTGATCCGGTGATCCCAGTCCATGAGGTCACGGTTGAGCCCTTCTGTATTGATGCGGCGCCCATCCCGGGACCGGGCCATCCCTATCCCAAGGATGGCATGTCAGTCTGGGATGCCAGCCAGCTGGACCTCATGCTTCAGTCTGGCCGGTTTGGTAAGCGGCGGCTCTGTACGACAACGGAATTTCAAGCCGCCGTGGCTGGACTCAATGGGAACCGACGCTTTGTGTTTGGAGACGAATACCGGGAGGGCATTTGTGATGGTGATCTCATTGGTGCGTCAGCGGCTTGTTCCAACCCTGAAACTGGCGTGTCAGAGTACGGCGCTGTGCATAGTCACTGGACCATCGCCGATTCAGCGTTTGTCGCTTCAGCCTGTGAGTCACCGCCCTGCACTGGTGCGGGAAATCGGGCCGTCAGTGCGGGGATGTACATTGTGGCTGGAGGTACGGGACGGTTTCAGACACGCCAAGCACCCCTGACGCCACATACATGGCATGACCACGGTGACGCCACACCGGACGCGTGCGGCTTTAATGGCTGGGATGATCAGGCGGTCATCTGTGCAAGCCCAGGGAAGCCGTCCGCTGCTGAGCGCGCTGCGTGGACAGCTTTTATCGGTACCGTCCGACGGACAAAGTCCATGAGGGCGGCAATCTCAGAGGGGCTGGGCAAGGCTGTGTGCCCAGGCTAGTTCGGACGCTTGAAGACCCTGTGGGTATCGGTGGCTTCTACTATATTCCACTCTCCTAGCCGGTCCTCAATTTGGTGTCCCTTCGGCGCGACAATCCAGTCGACATCATTGGGTGTGAGCGGCCATGCAGCCTTCCAGTGCCATGGTCGGTCGGGCATAAATAGCTGGTCCACGTTCCACAGGACCAACCGTCCTGACAGGAGATGAATGGTGTCGTAGTCGGCAGCGACTCGGTCGGCATCGGGTATGGCGTGTACGGCCTCTGGGGTAGTGCTCCGCTTTTCAGTTGTTGTTGCCCATGGGAAGGCGAGTGCTCCGCCCAAGATCAGGGCCAGGGGACCGACCCCCCGCGGTATTCGCGCACTACCGGCGATTCCGGCAGCGAGAACAAAGGGCAGCCAAAACGCGTGATGATGTGCGCCCGGACCGGTGAGGGCGTGCCACTCTCTACCCGTTGTCAGCATCCCCCAGACCACCGGCAGCATCGCCAGTAATGGTGCTGGACGCAGTAAACCGAGCCACCAAGTACTGACCAAGAGTGCACCCCCGAATGTCAGGCGTTGCGCCCAGAGTTCTGTGGATTCGGGGAGTCCTGATGGCGCCAAGGGGTTGATATGGAAGAACATTTCTGGCTTAACTGCCGTGAAGCTGGCCCAGGAAAGTGCGCCGATCCCAATCAGCAACAGAGCATGACGACGGTTTGCATTCCCCCACGTGACCGCCAACATGGCGCAGCCTGAGGATACCAACAGATAGCTGGCCTC
>Ga0315315_10006235_pt1 | contig 11016 bp, 17 predicted proteins | sample M140m3416metaG_FD_203699 | JGI IMG/M metagenome (GOLD analysis project Ga0315315, IMG submission 203699) | Ammonia-oxidizing marine archaeal communities from Monterey Bay, California, United States - M1 40m 3416 | ecosystem: Environmental > Aquatic > Marine > Intertidal zone | place: USA... | reverse complement strand
GAATTTTTTACATACGTTTTCTCTAAGTGCATCAAATACCAATTCTTCATTTAGTAAAGAACCAGTTGCACTTATTGGTAATCCTTCCAGTCTTTTATAAATGTGTTGAAACATTTGGACGTGTTTCAGTACTATCACGACCAAGTCTCCGTTAACACTTACTGTTGCAACTTTCCTTTGCCATTCATTTTTAATTCTATGGTATTCATGAACATATTCTGAGGGAAGTAATCCTTCGTATCCATATCGGATTCGTCTTTGAGTCTGATAGAAGTCTATAAACTTTTTACTTGAAAGTTCTTTAAGTGATAAACACCTATCGTTAAAAAACGATGAGGGGTCAACTGTTTTTAATTCCTCTATATCGATGCACGGAATGGCTTCGAAAGGACTTAACTCATTCAAAAAATCCATCTAGTGTACTCACTCTTGCATCTTTAAAGAAATCACGTGCTACACCTTTAGAAAAACACCAAATATTTTCAATGTAATATTTCTTCATGTATTCGTCCATTGCAGCTTTATCAAAATCTCCATTCTCATCTTTAAATACAGATTTACCTTGAGGTCTCTGCATTATTCTCATTCCTATTTGACCGTCAAAGTATTCTTCACCAACGTGTCTAATAACTTCGTCTCCCGACCTGTATCTGACTCCATTAATTTTTGGGTCTAGAATATTAATGTATAACACTCCATTGTTTGCAAGTGATTCAAATGATTTCTTTGCAACTGGTAGATAGAATTCATCTCTCCATGCATTATACTCATTGAACTTAGACCATGATTGGTCTTCTGCGTGTTCTCCACCTTCGTTGTATCTTTCTGTAGAAAAATATGGTGGGGAAGTGAATGCACAATCGATTGGTGGAAGTGAATCGTAATCCAAGTCTTCAGCACCACAACGATATATTACTACTCTTTTTGAACCTTCACATATGAATCTGTTATCATTTTCTTTTATATCGGGTGCATTACCTGTAAGAATTGTTTCGTATGCTATACATTGTTTCTTATAACGTTCAAATGTATTAGGGTTCGGGTCTGTTCCTATGTAATCAGTAGTATAATTACTTGCATAGAAACCACAAAGTCTATCACCCCAACCACATGAAGTGTCGAGAATAACGGAAGACCTAGTGTTATCATAAATTGATTTTGCAACCAGTGGTTTGAACTGAGTTGCAATGTATGTTCCAAGTCTGAATGCAGAAATGTAAGATTTCTCATCGAGTTTACCACCCATGAGTTCTTCTTTTCCTTCTACTTGAACTTTTTGAACACCGTTGATTCCTCTCCACATAGGGCCGAGACATCTCCAAATTTCTTTAGAGGTTCCTTCTTCCCAAACTTTTACTGGTGGTTCGAATCCATAACTTCCACAGGCAAGTCTTAAGTCTTGGTGAAAGTAATTAGATGCATCAGAATGATTAGATGCACAATCAATCATACCCATACCCCATTGTCCAAAATCAAAAGTATAATCGTCATACTTTTCCATGACTTCTTGTTCTAGGTTATCGGTAGGTGTGATACATTTACTAGTATCATAATCTCTCAATGCAAGAAACATTTCACGCATTCTTTCTTCTGAAATATCTTTGAAAGGAAATGGTGGTCTGTTTTCTGCAATGAAGTCTGCAACTGCAAGACGAAATTCTTCCTTACCATATTCTTTGGTAGTCGCATCAAAAAGGTTGCCGTCTAAAATAGGCAACCCTTTTGAATTTGCGTTATCGGATAGAATTTGTCTTAAAGACATTACTGATTTTGTCCGAGATATTCCATTACAGTTTCTGCATTTGAAATTTCAAATGGGTCTGATTCAATGTTGTCTGAAAATCCATCTTCAATAAACATTTTTTCAACTTTACCGTCATTCAATACAGCTGCATATCTCCAAGACCTGTAACCAAATCCTAGATTAGATTTTTTGCATTCTGCACCAAACTTATGTGTGAATTCCCCATTTCCATCAGGAAGGAACTTAACGTTTTCAACACCTAATGAATCTCTCCATTCTGACATAACAAAACAATCGTTTACTGAAACACAATAGATATCGTCAATCTTTAATGCTTGAAACTTTTTGAAGTTTCCTTCATATCCAGGCACTTGTTGTGAAGAACAAGTAGGTGTAAATGCACCAGGCAGTCCAAAGACAATTACTCTTTTTCCTGCAAATTCTGTTTCGGAGTTTAGACTACCCCATATTATTTCTCCCTCTTCGTTTGGAACACGAATTGGAAAGTCTACATTTGGGACTTGTTGACCTACTTCTATAGGTAATCCCATTTCTGCGTTATTATCACTTGACATTTTTTACTCCATAATATAAAAAGATACCCCTATTATACAACACAATAGAGGTATCTGTAAGGGGTTTTTTAAGAAATTTTTATTTCTTGTGGTTTATCTTCTTCGGGGACAATCCTTTCTAAAGATACACTCAAAATACCATTCTTCATATCTGCACCTTTAACGACTATATCGTCTGCAAGTGTGAATGTTCTTTTGAATGAACGTGATGCAAGTCCTTTATGAACGTACTCAAGTTCGTCTCCTTCCTCTTGTTTACCTTCGATTGCAAGAATCTCTTTCTCTTTTGAGATTGAAATATCTTTCTTGGTAAATCCAGCTACTGCAAGTTCAATACTGAAATTTTCAGAATCGTGTTTTACAATATTGTAAGGTGGATAGTTTACATTAGAGTGTGTGTCTGCACGTTCTAATAGTTGAAGAGTTCTGTCGAACCCGATTGCGAATGGGAATTCTGTTGAAAATTTCCCGAAGACATCATTGAAATGTGTCATAGTTTTCTCCTTTATTAAGCAAGTTAAAATATGTGTCCCCTAATGGGCAACACAAAAGTATTTATAATACTTCTATACTATTATAAGGACTTTTTCTAAAATTTCAAGGGGTTTTTTATAATTTTATGCAATTATTTTGAGCTCTATTTGCAACATCAGCATTATTAAGGATAACTAAACTCATAAGAAAGTTAATTTCTCTCATGTTTTCCCTACTCAATGTTTGATTTCTCTGTTCAGCAACCATTGCTGGATAAAGTATAACAAACTTTGTTACACCCATTTTCATTACTGAGGGTCTTTCGCCAAAGAGAGGATTTGTTTCAAATACACAATCGTATTTCAATCCTTTATAGGTAGTGTAAATGTCAAGAAGTTGAAGTGATACAAATGTACCCCATTGAAAATCAGTTATGGGTTCCGTTAATTGGAGTGAAGATACGGACTTTCTCACTTTTTCCCTTGACGAGTATTCTATCGACTTCAGAAAATGCTCCGTTCTGACACTGTTGATAAGTTCTTTCCGATAACAACAAGTCAACCCCATCATAATTTCTTGTTTGTCCTTCGAGTCTAGCTCCAAGGTTGACGGCATCTCCAATGACGGAATAGTCAAATCTAAGTTCTGAACCCATATTCCCGACAATACATTCTCCTGTGCTAATGCCGATGCCGACATTAATAGGAGGCAGATTGAGAGGAGATAGTTCTTCATTTAAGTATTTTGTTGCTTCCAGTACTTCTATTGCAGATTTGACTGCAAGGTCAGCATGGTTTTTGCACTCCATAGGAGCATTCCAAAAACTCATTATGCAGTCGCCCATGTACTTATCAATGGTTCCACCATTATTTAGAATTATTTTAGTTTGCATATCAAGAAACTTGTTAATTAGTTCTACTAATCCTTCGGGGTCGTCTTGTCTCATGTAGTGTTCGCTTATTGGAGTGAATCCGATGATGTCCATAAACATGAAGGACATTTCCCTTCTATCTCCACCAAGTCTCAATTTTGATGGGTCTTTTTGGAGTTCTTCAATCATGTCGGGAGATAAATATTTTTGGAACTGCTTCTTAATTTGTTGCTTTTCTTGAAAGGTAACATAGTACTTGTTAAACGAGGCATGACCAAACACAATCAAGGAGGCCAAAGATGAAAAGAAGGTATCGAAAAGAACGAGACTTGAAGACCAAATATAGAAACTCCCACCCACCTGAAGTCCTAAAAGTATTAGAAAGAATGACCCCGAAAGAGCTGTGGGAAGCTTATAAACCATTACCAACACAATTAATAGAACTGACAACAGAAGAACAACTTCTAAGAATTCAAGAAAGTAGGATTGCTTTATTTGAATTCCTGTCAAAGAGGTCTGTATCAGATTCGCTTGTACTTCGTGAGGATACATTGTACCCACTGGGGTTGAAACTGGATTGTTCCACCCTTCAGCAGTTACCCCAAACACAAGAATAGCATTTTCGGGTAATTCGTCCGTGAAGGAATAACGTTTGAACTTATTCCAATAACTTATCATTAAATCACCTTGAGGTGTTGTGGAAATGGGTTGTTGTCTTCCGACTCTGACCCATTCTACTCCAACTTCTTCGGTTACTTTCATTTGATAAGACTTTTCGTCATTAAATGCTCTCAACACTTCAACTGCAAGTGAAGGATATATTTGTCCGTTTGCCTGCATAAGTAATGGTGCAGAACGTATGGTTCCATCGAAGTTTGGAGTCCCCGATTGACTGGGAGTTGCAGTTGTAACCCCTACACCATAGGTATTTCCCTCTAATATGGGGATAGGACTGAGGACTCCTGGCGTCCCCCACACTGCGTTTTTAGCGTCTCCTGACCCCAAAGTACTAGTTCCGACAAAGGGAGATGACCCCTTTTCGGTCTGAATCGTGGGTGCTGAGGATAAAATAGACAATCTATTGACCAAAGCAGTTGCAAATTCCTCGTCTCCACCAAATCTATCAGGTTCTGAGAACACTTGAGTAAACACATAAGTGTTAGACCAGTGTGATTCTAGTAGTTTATCTGCATATATTTTGCGTGGGAATGGTAATTGTCCGAACTCTTCTACTGACTTTTCGTCAATATCGACCAAAACAATTTCGGGAAGTCCTGATTCGGAATCGTACTCTTGAACACTATGTGTGCTATGTAAGTAATCGAACCAACTCCAAGAGATGTTTTCTATAAAATATGGATTCCAAATCTTAAGTGTGAATAGTAACCCGATAGTTACTAATACTGTTTTCCACGAGTACATTATTCAATAGTTGGCCATTGAAAAAAGAATATGTATAAACACACTCCAATCAATGCAAGTGCCAGTAAACCCGAAGTTACTCCTGACCAAAACTTTTTCTTTTCGGATTTACGATAATCCTGAATGAAGTCATCTATTCTTTCTTTACTACTCATGAAAATTTCTTCTGTATTTTTTTGTACATATAGTATATAGATAGTCCATAAAATGCGAGTACAGACATTGAGATTCCGATATAGAATAATTCTACTGGGGATAAGAAAAGGACATTCCAAACAAAGTTTGCGGCTGCTTCTGCATCACCTAGTGCCTCAGGCATTACAATATCGTTTTCTTCAAAGAGTTCTAATATGTCGTCATACTCTTCTTCGGTAAGACATTCATAATATTCTTCGGGACATTTTACTTCCATGATACTACCCATGTTAAAAGTCTTTCAAGGATTCTCATTGTTTTACTCTTGAGTGACATTTATTGTACAACCACTTGTTGTTTGACAATTTTGTGTTAATGTATAAGATTGATTGGTTGACCCCTTTTGTAACAGGTTGAGTGTTGTGGGATAGTTTCCTTGGAGTCTAATTTGTGCGTTATGATTTGCACCGTCTTGTTGTGTAAGATTAACATTTGAACCGTCTTGTGAACCATAGTAATAAACATGACTGTAGTGTGAACCACTTCCTGTTTGTGATACGTCATGGTCAACGTCATCTGTATGAATGTCTATGTTGTGTGTATGTGAACCGTTCTGAGTTACATTAACTGTATTATTGTTACCCCATATGTGTCTACCATATGTTGCACCACCAGTTTGTGAAACGGTTTCAGTATTGTTGGTTCCGTCTACGTCACCACCCCAACTTTTTCCCGAACCCCAGTATGAGACCCAAGAAATAGAATTTCCGTTTCCTGTTTGTGATAGGTCGAATGAATTACCACTATGTGCAAAAGAAAAGTTAATCGTGTTATCATACCCAATCTGAGTAATGTCTACGTCAACACTTCCTGATGCAACCTGTTCAACATGGACATGATTATCATCAGCCCATGCGAACAAAGGTATTAATATTAAAAATGATAAAAGTTTATTCATTAAAATATCCACTGAAATAATAATGTAAGTATCACTCCTTTACTAAATGAAATCCATAACATATGGTAGTCATCTAGTCTCATTGCATTTTGAAATCCAAATAATTGAGTTTCATGCCATGAACGGAATTTACTTAGTATATTTTCCATTGTTTCTCCTAGTTTGTTTGTGTAATGGTTATATTTAGAGACGTACCATCACCCACCCTAATTGATGACTCCTTTTCGTCTGTTATGGTTCTAATACTTGCTTGTGCAAACATGGGAATCCTAAGTGAAATAATTCCATTTACTTCCCTGTAAAACCATATTTGACCAAGACCCTTATCTATAATTGTATTATATTGAGTGTCTTTATCAAACCCTGCAAGTGTTCCGTCTAATCGAACACTTCCAAATTTTTGTTGTTGTTCTATATCTATACCAACTTTTTTATCAATGTCTAAAACAACATCTAACAAGTCTTGGAGAAAATCGATATTCAATAAATCTCTATCCAACTCTGTATATTCTAGCTCATCATCTTCAAAGTAATCTTCTTCTAAATCATTAAATTCTAAGAAGTCTACATCTAGAATATTAGAGGAATCGTTTTCTCCACCACCTGATTCTTCTGAAACCTGTTCAGTAACCTCTTCGGGTGGACTGACAATAAACATATTATCAATCATGTTAACGTCCACACCGTTTACCGTTACTGGTTTTGTTGGTGAATCATCATAAGTCGATACCATTGTTGCTTGGTATGCCTCATCAAGTGTAACTTCACCACCTGCATTTGATACTATAATAACTCCTGAAGGCGCACCCCATTTGTCTGGCAAAAGTAGAACAAGTGAGCGTCCTAATTCGTCAATACTTGTGGTGAAGTCTGTGCCTCTAACTGCAATTGTGGCAGTAGGTGTTGTAATATCAATATTCGCTTTCTTAATTTTGCCACCAAAACCCGAAGCAAATCGAGCGGTGCCTTGTGCCATTCTTAATGACATTTTTGATAGACTTGGGTCGGGGTCATAGTAGACCTCGTCTATCCAAACTTTAGAATGTTCTGTTAATGAAAGTTCTTCTTCACCTTCGAACTTTATTTTCATTCGCCCATTCTGAGTTTGTGCAGTGTCATACATTAAAACATCAGGTTTTTCTGATGCTAGTAAAACAGTGTTATCACCGTCTCTTGTAAGACCTGCGTAACCTTTTTCCTCAATGATTTCACCAATCGAGTCAGCATTAACCGACCCGACTAGTAAAATACTAAGTATCGTTATCGTCTTTTTGAACGATGTCAATATTGCCATTAGAAGTCACGAATGTTACATCAATAATACCACTACATGATTGACCGTTTGGACAACCTGTATCTGAACCCGATTTCTGAATGATGTCTATATCATTTCCTGAACCAGTTAAGATTGCAGTAATAGAGTTATCGGTTGCATCTGATTGATTAGTGTTAATGTCATTTGTTGAACCTGTAACAGTCCAGTTCCAAACAGCATTATCTGAATCAACAACAGTTGTAAATATATTACTTGAACCAGTAACAACTAAGTCGTAGTTTAAGTATTCTGCAGATGCAGCTGCACCAATATCAATATTCCAAGTGTTAGAATCACCAGTAACAGCACTTAACATATTAATGTTATCAGCAGAACCCGTGTCTCCAATGTTCCAGTCCATTACGTTTGAATTTCCAGTAAAGGTAAGGTTTAAAGTTGCTGAGTCAGCAATCATAGGCCCGTATAGTTTGTTACTATCTCCAAATTGGACAAGTGTAAACGTATTCGATGCACCAGTTAAAACCATGTCAGCAGATGACCCTGAGAAATCATCTAAACCAACTTTGTTGCCATAACCTTTCTGAGTAAAATTCAATACAAGTCCTGTACCCGATTGATTTAACCATATTTCGTTATCGTCTGCTCCTGCGAATAAAGTTGCAGGTATCAGACCTAATGTTAACATAATGAGTAATAATTTATTCTTCATTTAGTTTTCCCTCTGTAACTAAGACGATTTCATTTTCGTCTAAAAAGTCTGACACTTCCTCTTTTATTTTAGATTCAGTTATCGGCCAATTTATCTTCCAATATCCTCTTTCGTCACCTTGATAGATTAATTCGAGAACAGCAAGTTCAATTGCAGAACGAGTTGCTTTCGTAACTCCTTCGTTGGTTGCTACACCGTCCTCTATCTCCACTAATTTTGTGTCCATGTCCACAAAACGGAATACATCATACCCACCACCAGTCGATAAAATTGTCTTAGTGGTTTGTACATTAAGTAATATTTCACCTGTAAGTGTTGATATTCCTCTCAAACTTACCGTGACCACATCTCTTCGATATTGATTAGAAGCACCAATACCTAAGTATCTTGCGCCTCGGCCTCCCGATTCAATGTTAGTATCATAGCCAACAATCCCACCGTCAAGTAGGATTCCTGCAAACAAGAGGGGTTGGATTCCCGTGGGCAAATCCTTATCCTTATTATCCTCTTGATTCGCAAACTCTTCTCTAGCAGAACGAACAATTTGTCTTTCTCTTACAAGTGCATCTAAACTTGTACGTTCTACTACTCTAAACCATTTTCCTTGTCCTGCAGTTTTAAGTGCATCGATAAGGAATGATTCACCACCTTGTGTTACTGCAGTCGAGAAAGATGCAATTCCATCTTTGCTTTTACGTTGTCCTGTTTTATCTAGGAAACCGTAAACTGCAACAATAGGCATATTTTCTGCAGGTGGTAATTCTAATAATTCTAAATGTGTAGGTAATTTAACTGTTTCTGCAGGTTCGATACAAGTTCCTATCTTGTTCATAATTGCAGTACTGCAAGTATCAGTCGCAGTCGGCACACTTGCACACCCAGTCATGAGCAAGACCATTATCAGTCCTACAAACCCTACGTTCTTCATTTAAAAACTACCAGTACCTACAGGTATATCTAATGTTGTTGTTGTTCCGTCTGAGGAAACAATGGTCAATCTTATGAACTCTGCACCGTCTTCTCCGACTAATTTTTCATATGTAACCGTGTTTCCTTCTATGGTAAACATTCCGAATGAAGCTGCTTCTCCATTACTAAACATATTTTCCACTAACTGTTTTGCTATCTGAGCATAAATTCTGCTCTCGACATTTCTCAAAAATTTAGCAAGGGTAGTATTTTGTGCTTCCCTTTCTGCTTTTGCAATTTGGTCTCTTATGTCCTGAGCAATCTTGTCCCGTCTAGACTTTTCTTGATTCTCAATAGTAAGATAATGTGAACTTTGTCCAATTCCACTGAAACTTGGACTTTTAAATTTATGCACTATTTCATCTGCTTCAATTGACGAAGCAAAAAATGATAGTAAAATCACATATCCTACTACCAACAATTCCTTATCTTTTTTTAGTTTCATTTTTACCCTTCTTTAATTCATTCTCTTTCATTTCAAGGACAACATCAACTTTCTGCTGTAGACGTATGAGGTCTTGGTCTAACATTCTAACTTGGTCAATAAGTTTAATAAGAGCAAAGTGTTGTTTTTCAACTTCGGGTTCTAGGTTTTCTCCCACGAACCACCATATGTAATAAACAAAATAACCCAGTCCAACCATCATGACAATTGGGAATCCGTATTCCGATACGAGTTGTGCAAGATTTTCCATAAATTAGTCTCTTCGTACGTCTAAACTACCGTCCTCTATAAAGTTCTCAGCTCTTGCAACCCTTTCAATGTCGGGTCTTAGCTCTAATGCACTTGACACTAGTAAATCAATTTTAATCATTTCATTATTCATACTTCTAACTCTGTTTTCCAAAGAAGAACAGAAAATTGTAAGTGTTTTTATATCATCAACGACACCTTCCAGTATCTGTTTGATAACAGTAAATATGAAAAACCCCATTACTAGACTTCCTGCAATCGGCGCTCCCACTTCACTTATCAATTCAAATATACTTTCCATACCACTATTTAGGAAATCGATGGTCTGATTTGTCTAAAATTCACAAACTATTCAAAATTGTATAATTTTTAGACAAAAAAAAGGGGTCATAAAGACCCCTTAAAAAGATTTTTCAATTCACTTATTTGTGACTTGCAATAGTTTTTACTACTTCTGCTTTAGAACCACTTCTTTTAACTTTAATGTTATTTTTGTCTGCGTGTTCTAACAGTTGTACTTTAGTAAGTTTTTTAAGTTCTGCAACACTAGGTGCCTTTTTGACACTTTTCTTTGCAGGTGCTTTCTTTACTGGTGCAGATTTACTTTCATTCTTGTTTAAAAATGAATATCCAACTGCTATTACAACTATTGCTATGATAATATATTCCATAATTTTCTCCGTAATTATTCTTTATTTAGTCCTTCGCTTTTAACACATTTAATGCACACCAGTCAATGACTTTGTAGCATTTTTTCACTATACCATCGTCTATCGGTGTAGGTGTTAAGGCTGCAATTAATGATGCACCCATAACTAACCAAGGAATCACTTGTACCCATGCTATAACCCATTGTAGAAATTCTAACATAAAATTCTCCTATTAAGTTATTTCAAGGAGTATTTAGGTTTTGTTGGTGCCGATAGTGTATTTAGTGGTTAATTTCCACTCTGATTTGTCTTTAAAAGGTATGATTTTAATTTGAGATAACGGTGCAACTGGTTCTGCAATCTTACTCTTATCGAGTACAGAAAGTAGTTTCCATTGTTCGAGAAGTGCAACGATAGTATTTCTACGACCAAAGTCACCTTCGTCAATTGAAGTCGGTTTACCGTCTAGTTTGAATAGTTCTTTGAAGTGTACGATATAGTACTTTCCACGTTTGTGAAGGATATGACATGATTGAAAT
>Ga0315315_10006234_pt1 | contig 11017 bp, 6 predicted proteins | sample M140m3416metaG_FD_203699 | JGI IMG/M metagenome (GOLD analysis project Ga0315315, IMG submission 203699) | Ammonia-oxidizing marine archaeal communities from Monterey Bay, California, United States - M1 40m 3416 | ecosystem: Environmental > Aquatic > Marine > Intertidal zone | place: USA... | reverse complement strand
AGAAGGGTCACGAAAGCGCTAAGCCTGACATTAGGTCGTACAACGCGCTGCTGACGTGCTGCATCTTGCATGGCAAGCGCAAGTCGGCGGAACGGAGGACGGCCCTCAGGATAGCGCTCGAGACCTCCACCAAAATCCGGAACGGAAACTGCGGCGTGACGGCCGATTCCTTTACCTTTTCGTACTGTTTCAAAGCTTTCGGGAAGCTTTCTTCGGGGAAGGAATCGGATAAGCTGATCGCCGCCGCCTTCAAATGGTGCTGCGCAAGCGGCATGCTGAATGATCGAAGCCTAGAATCTCTCAAGGCGTCCGTATCTCAAGGAACGGCCAAATCTTTGCTCGGCGTTGCTGCGGACGAGGACCTTCGGCACGTCACTCCAAACGATCTTCCATGTGATTGGAGACGTAACACTGACGTTGTTACGGGGGGGGAGATGACCAGTAGGAGACAGCGTTAAGCACGCCCACATACTCTAGTGGCATTTGACTTCTATATTGTAGCCTTACTAGCGACCTAGCTGCCGTAAAAAGAGTCATTGATCAACATGACCTCTGGTCACGAAAATCTCCAGCTTTCGCTCTTGGTCCTTCAAGACCCGTTCTACGCCCGCCACGGCCACGCACTGTCGCATTCTATCCACGAAGTCGTCAATACCGTCGGCAGTCCTCCGCTCCACGCTCGAAACGACGACACAGCCTGGGTTTATTCGCAATAGCTCGTCCACGACTTCCACCAGGAGCTCCCAGCTCTTCCCGTACAGTGGCTCGTAGACACAGTCACAGTTGAGCACGTAGTCGAACCCTCCCGGGCGGCCCGTGTCCCGCAGCAGCCTCCTCACCTCGTCCCTGGACCAGCTCAGCGGCTGGGTGTCGATGGTCGGCCCGCCGCCGCCGCCGCCGCCAGATGCTAGGGAGCCGCCGAAGTTGCTCGCCAGGTTGCCCCGGAGCTGCGACATGATGGACTCCTGATCGGTCAGGACGGCCGTCCCCCCCAGCCTGTGCCACACCATGCCCGGCACCCCCAGCCCGCACCCCAGCTCCAGCAGCGACGCCCCCGCTGCCATCGCGTCCCCGTGCTCCTCCTCCATGTACCTCATCCCCCTGATCGCGGCATGCCAGACGCGGGTGCCGGCCCACTGGGCCCCCGCGAACAGGGGCGCCAGCTCGTCCGGCTCGAGGAGCGTCGAGAGCTCCAGCTCCGCCCCGGTGGGGTCGGTGGGCCAAACGATCGAGATGCCCCGTTCGAGGTGGTTGGTATCTCGGAGGGACCGGAAGGAGACGGAGCGCAGGGTGGAGTCGTTGGAGTCCAGGGAGCCCAGCTCGTCCTCATCGCTGCCATAGTCATGGCCGGCGCCGCTGCGATCGTCGACGAGATCTTCGCCGTCCCCTGATTCGGTGGGGGCAGGGGAAGGCATGGTCCCCTTTGCAGACGGGTGTAGCAGTTTCTATAGAGGAAGGGATCACCGAAAAGTGTTTTACGAGCCCTTATCTATTTCACGAGAGTAGATGGGACCGACGAACCGAAAGTGAAGAAATAATAGTGAGGGCGCGCCATAAACGGTCGACGGTTAGGACCGTGAGGTGTTGCCGGTGGGCAGGCAGGTGTGCACAAACCATAAGGAGGAGCGGGATAAGCGATAAGCAATGGCGTTCGGCAAAACTTCATACAGTAATACAATACTATGTACTAATTAGTAGCTATAGTAGAATTATACGTACATGTCCTGTTATTTCTTGACATGTGAATATTTACTCTGTAATATTTAATAATTGGTATGCATAACCTCACAAAGTTTCGAAAGTCTCCCTACACCCTCCGCCCCATCGCATGAGGCCTCCCCGTCGCCCTCGCATCACTTCCGCCGCACACATACTCACCGCATCCCTCCTCCTAATCGGCAGCGCCGCCTTCGCCTTCGCCTTCGCCTTCGCCTTCGCGCCCGCCCCACCCCGTGCCGCGACCGCCGGCCGTCGGCACTTCCTCCGCCCCCGCAGCTCTGCAATGTCCTGCGCCACGCCACAATCCCAGCCCCGCCCCCGCCCCCACCCGCCCGCGGGAGCGCGCATCGAGGACGATGATATCGACGAGGGCGGCCCCGACACAGACGCCGGCATCGACATCGACGACGCCGACTACGACGTCGACGACGGCGGCCACCTCCCCCCGGACCTGTCAAGCCGCTTCGGAGCCATCGTCCTCCTCGAGGTCAGCTACGTCGAGCCGCAGTACCTCCGCCCCTGGCAGAAGACCAGGCAGGGATCCTGCACTGGCACCGGCTTCGTCATCCCCGGCGATCTTGGAGACGGAGGTGCCGACTCGAATGGGAGCGGCGGCGGGTGGAGGATCCTCACGAACCTTCACGTCGTTCAGGATGCCACCGACATCCGAGTCCGCAAGCACGGCCAGTCCCGCAGGTGGCGGGCCTCGGTGGTGTGCAAGGGGCCAGACGTCGACCTGGCCGTACTGGAGGTCACCTCCGACGATCCTGCCGAGGTGGATTCCTTCTGGGAGGGGATCGTGCCGGTACAGTGGGCCGCGGGCGGTCCCCCCCTCCTCCAAAGCCCAGTCAACGTGGTGGGCTTCCCCACCGGAGGGCGGACCATCTGCGTCACCGAGGGGGTGACGTCCAGGGTGGATTGCCGCAACTACCGCCTCAAGACGGCGGGCGCGGCGCCGGGCAGGCTCCTGGTTATACAGATCGACGCCGCCATCAACCCTGGGAACTCCGGCGGGCCGTGCTTCGACGACGAGGGCAGGGTCGTGGGGGTCGCCTTCCAGGGGCTCGACGGGGGGGACGCGCAGAACGTGGGCTACATCATTCCGGCAGAGATCGCGCTTAACTTCCTCCGTGCCATCGAGCGGGTGGAAGGCGAGGGCGAGGGCGCCGGGGGGTACGTGTACCGGGGCGTCCAGGAGGTGCCGTTCCGTTGGGCGAAGCTGCAGAACAAATCCCTGCGCAAATTCCTCAAGTTCACAGGATCCAGCGGCGTCGTCGTGACCAAGGTGTCGTCCATGGCAGCTGCCGCCGCCAAGGAGGCAGGATGCGACTTCCTGCAGCCGAATGATGTCATCACCCACATCGACGGAGTAGAGCTCGGGGATGATTACACGGTGCCCCTGAGGGAGGACCGAAAGTCAGAATTTATGAACGCCGATTTTCTCATCACAGGGAAGAGGAAGGGAAAATCGACTACTTTCGACGTCATTCGCGATTCCAACTCACTCCGGATAACCTCCGTCCTTGCCCCCCTGATGCCCAACGCGCCTAGGGACCATGGCATCGACTGCACCCCAGAGTGGCTCGTAATAGGGGGGCTCCTCTTCGTTCCTCTTACCTGCCCGCTGCTAGGCTACGGCACGCAGGATGACCTAGAGGCCAGCGGTTACCTAAAGATCTACGACTACATGGACGAGCAGCTGACGAAGTTCAGGGAGAAGGATGGGACTGAGATCATTCTGCTCATTGACATTTTGGCGTGCGACACTAACTTTGGCTATGATTTCAAGCAGAGCTGGCGAAAGCTGGACACGCTGAATGGAATCACGGTTCGGAACATGGCCCATTTGCACAATATGTACTGCGACGCGCGCTCGTCAGTTGCGGAAGACATGTCGCGGGGCGCGGCGGCAAATGGAGGGAGTGACGACCCTGCATTCCTCCAGTTCGTTTTTCGGGATAAGTCAAGAATCGTACTTGAGACCACTGACTGCGTAGCTAGCGAAGCAGAAATTTTGGGTCTCCATGGGATCCCCAAAGCAGTGAGCGACGGTATTCTCAAACGGACAGAAGCCGAAAGACGAGGAGGGGAACAGCCCCAGCAAGTCACAATCCAGGATCTTGGGGGTTCGTGACAGTCGTGAAGTCCTTGAAGTGCCCAAAATATAACCACAAAACCGGATAGGGGTACTTCCCACTACTTACTACTTACTTACTCGTACTACGTACTACGAGGAGTAGAGTACTCACACGTAATTCAATTTTTCACACACCCAAAAATTCAGGAAGATTCGGTCTGGCGGTGAAATGAGAATCTTCATCGGCTGTTTTTAACCTTTTTTTTGTCCTCCTGTATCAATTGCTTGTAAATTACTACTTCAGCTGGCAATTCGGAAATCTCTAGCTAGTTCAAATTCAGATTGTTACGAGAAAAGAACACGTACGACAATCCTATCAGCGGTTCCCTTCATGCATCACCAGACTCAGGAATTGAGAGGAATCATGGACCACAGCCAACTATCCAGAGGGGCTAAAGGGAAGGAGATGGACTCCTTTGCACCCTCAGATCAAGGTGCTTTACCCACAGCCGCAGATTCCTTGACTTCTGATGGCCAATGGGCTTCTCGCGATGATCAATCTGGTAATCCACCATTATATCGTGGTCCCAACTGGTTGGATGCGATCACATTCGATCTTAATACAGAGGGATTTACTAGATCCAAAGCCGATTCCAGGATCGCCTTCTCACAGAATGAACCGTCTTCTCCAGGATCCAAAAGAAGAACGGAGAAATCGGAGCATTCGCGCACAAGCAGGAGAAAGAAGATGGGAAGCCTCGACACTCGCTGGTCCAATCGCTATGCATGGTCAGAAGCTCTGCATGAAAGATTTGTTTACTCCGTATTTCAAATTGGTTTACACCATGCTGCGTCTACGGAGGGACTTTGTCTTCAGATGAGTGCGGCGATGATGAAGCAGCCGAAAGGTCGATCATCATTGTCCAAAATACCAAACAAACATCGACTCTGCTCCGAAAGGAACGTGAGGGCTTATTTGCTTGAGTACAAAAAACGGAGCAAAGACAAATTTCAATCTGTACGAATGAGAGAAATTAAACACGGGCGCGACTTTAACGGCGAGGTACTCTATTTTCCTAAGTTGTCCAGAGAAGAAACGGAGACTTATATTGGCAAATGCTACCAAAACGTTTGGGAGATGTTACTAGCAATGCCCGGCACAGTAGAATTGGAAGCAATTGGACTCAGTAAAGCAAAAGTAGCAGCCTCAGCTTATGCTAGTACTGCCGCAGCCACCTCATCCCTACCAAAGGCAACAATAGCACAACAAAATCAACTCCAGATTCCCTCGTTTCAGAGCAGCGAAGTGCAATCTAGCGTCGATCCAATGTCCATATTTCTTAACCTACCTTCAGAGGCAGGGGGATATTCCCGTGGTACGCTTAAGACACAGCTTGCCATCCGGAGCGATATTGTGGCATTAAAAGAGCAAGAAGTGGAAAAAAACGAAGCATTGCTTGCGAAACATAGGGAAAAGTTTGCCGGGGAGGAGTTGCGAGAGCAGGAGCGCAGCGCGGGAGCGGAAGTCGTCGGCAGGAACCAGGGCCTAAAGTCAGGCGAAGGCATTGGTGGCTTGGAAGTGGCAGTGGGTATTGATCTGTCGCTGGGAGGGCGCAAAGGAGATAACTCGGGGCAGAATTTTGGAGCACTCTCTGATACGAATGAACAAATCTTCGACTTTCTTTTGTCTGATACGGTGTCGAAGATGGGTTAGGAGAGCCGAGACAGGCCTTCCTTGCTTCTTCGATAGGTCTACGTTGAAGTCTAGATGCAGTTGACTTATCGATCGACCGACATTCTAATTATTTGCTATAGCGTTACGAATTAATACAGCTAACGCCCCCCTCTTCTTCCTCCACCTTGACTCCGCCTCCTACCACCGTCGTCACCACCGCCACCCCTGCCTCTGCCCCAGTCAGATCCTTGCTGCCCACTGCTTCCTCGCCCAATGTCCCCCGGCCCTTCGCGGGACCGCCCCCCCCTTCCTGGCACGGCACCACGACTTTGGCCGTTGCCTCGGGTGGAGGCTTCGCGGGACTGCCACCCCCTTCCTGGCGCGCCACCACGACTTTGGTCGTTGCCGCGGGGGGGCGTCCGACGATTTCCTTGCCCACCACCTCCTCTTCCTGAGCTTCCGTCATCAGTTTTCGCTCGTTTCCCTTGTGGCTTATTATCAACACTGGAGTCTTGGTTCTTCGCCTTCCTTTTCGCGGCAGGAGAACCACTCGCTTTTTTACTACCAGCCTTCGCTCCATCTTTATCATTGGGAGTAGTGGCTTTTTCTAAGTCTTTCCCATTCTTGTCTTTCTTTTTCTCGTCGCTCTTTCCCGGACCTTTGCCTTCGGTAACTTTCGCAGCGTTCTTCGAAGATTTCTGATCCTCCTCCTCTTCCGATGCTTCCTCTTTCGCCTTGTCTTCAGATGATTTCTTAATAGCTGCCGCGGCAGCCTCCGCGGCAGCAGCCTCAGCTGCTGCCGCCTCAGCCGCGACCTCAGCCTTCTTGATACGTTCCTTCTCGACCAGCTCATCTAGATCGACCACATCTTCCTCTTCCGGCTCCTCGCCAGGTATCATGGTGCCTTTCTCCTGGCTCCAAATCGCACGGACGACCCGCTCGAAGTCCCCGTCTCTGCGCCGGATCGATCCGAATCGGCCCAGGTGGTCGCGAGCTAGAAGGCGCATCGCGCGCCAGGCGAACGGTTTGTCGTTGCGTGGATGGTAATCGGCCTCAATTCCATTTTCGGGATCGAGAGCCTCAATATATTCATCAAGGTGGGAGAAGAGCGGGGGAACCGACCCGGCAAGGGCTCGAGCAACGCCGGGCAGATCGTCCTTCAAATTTATTCGATACGAGTACAGGGCTGCCGACGAGGCTGCGGACGCCGTTGGACCGTCCAAATCTCCACCCGCAGCGCCCCCCAGACCACCCGCCATCATCAGCTTCCTCTTTCTCCGCATCCTCGCCTCCTGTTCCGCCTCATCTTCCTCCACAGACTTCTGCATCCCATGTGCCTCTATCGCCGGTTGGCAGCGGTTGGCCTTCCACTTTCTCCACATGGTTTCCCTGTCGGACAGGATCCACTCCACGGTCCTGAGGTGGGACTGACCATTCGGCGGCGTCTGTCTAAGCAGAACCTCTGCCCTCCCCCGGATGGTGGCCAAAGACTTGACGACCTCGGTCGCTTTGGTCCTGCCTCCCGCCCCTCCCTGTCTCTCGCCTATGGCGGCCACGGCCGATGACAAGTACGACGCCACGATGAGGAATTGGGTGAGGAAATGGATCCGCATCTCCGGGTCGCCCAGCTGGAGGTGGAGGAGCTGGCTATTCGTCAGGTATTTGTGGTGGCGAGATGTGGACGAATCGTCGGCCGCAGAGGAGGACGGTGCCGAATTCTGGGAGTCCCCATCGGCGCGTTTGCCGTCCTTGTTAGCGATGGGACGCTGCCGGCTGGCCTGCCACCTGCACGCAGAGATGCCCGATCGGAGGAGACGACGGAAAATGCGGAAACGACGTCGGTTGCAAGAAAGCAGTCAAAAGTGAGAAAAATGGTTTGTGACAGAAGAGACGAATCAACCGATAAGTGGCACAAAACAAAGATGGTGCAACGGCGGCAGATCCTTCACCTGCACCGCGGTGTGAGAAACTCACCTGCTTTTGCTCTGCCTAATCTCTTCGGCTGTGAAGGGCTGCCCCTCCAGGACGGCCAGAACCGTTCGAACATCCCCGATGAACGCCTCGGCTCGGACCCCGTCGAATGCTGCTGCCTCTGCTCCCGCCTTTTCCCCCGGCTTTCCGGCCGCGGGCGCCATCAGCACTGTCGGATCGGTGAAGACCTTGTGAACTCCCCAAAAGATGCTGTAAAAGGCGTAGTCCACCCCCCCACCATTTCCATCGGCCTCGGCGGGGGCCGAGCTGGATCCATCCTCGACCTCCATCCCGTCCGTGGCTCCGGCATCCGCACCGAGATTCCGATGCCCCAAGAAGGTCTCCTCGTCTTCGCACTCCGTGACGTTGGTGACATTGAACGTCCCAAGGACGTTGACGGCGCTCCGCTCCGACAGCGGGAAGACGGTGGAGAGGAGGGTCATGACCTCCCCCGCGAAGGCCGCGTCCCTGTCACGGTTGGACAGCTTGCGCAGAAGCTTATTGCAGGCCTTGAGCAGCACGAACCGGGACGCCTTGGTGAAGGATGGGGAGGCGCAGAGGTTGACCACCAGCACGGACAGGCCGCAATCAGGAACCCCCGCCGTCCACAGGGCCTGGAGCAGCGCGGGGGGGAGCGAGTCGACCGTGTCCTCCAGGAGAAGGAACGGGAGCTTGCGGGCCGCCGGGGATCCCATGCCACGATAGCAGCCGGGAAGGGCGTCGGTGCCGCCTCCGCCTTCGCCGTCGGCCCTGTCGATGGCGTCGAGGCGCTCGGCCGCCGACACCAGGTGAACGCAGAGGGCCATGGCCGCCCGCAGGTATTCCAGGAGGCGACCCCCGCCCCCCCCCCCGGCATCTGCGGCGCCTCCACCATCGTCCCCGGCCCCGAGCAGGTCGGACGCCAGCTCCAGCAGCCGCGTCCGGACAGATACCTCGAGGGCGTCGATCCGGTCCGCGGCGGCGGCCGGGGGGACGCCGCCACCCTCAGCGGGAAGCGCATCCCTCCCGTACCCGTCAAGCGGGGCTGGAAGCGAGGAGAGGAAGGCGGCGGCGCCCTCGGGCGATCCGGCGGCTTCTTCGCCCATGTCGATGCGGATCGCGGCAGGCGAGTCGGTGGGGTCGCCCATGTTGCCCTCTCTCGGCAGGTACAGTAAGGGATTTATGTGTCGAACGAGCGATTACTACTTTCTAGTTGTATTAGTATGCATTCGTAGTATGCCATATGTTGTGTTGTGTGTGTTGTCCACCATGGTATGCATAAAAAACTACTGTATGCACATACCTAGTACGTAGATTCGCGCGCTATGCTCATCGCAGGAATTGTGGTCTGTCCTGCGATCGGACTGGTTGGTCGGATTTCCAAGTAAGTTCTCGTACACGCAAAAGAGCTAAAACCTCGAATTCCTATGCATAGCCCCAGCGAAGTAGATAGTAACTCCATCCTCCTCCCAGTTCTTAATATGTCCTAGATCTAAGGTAAATGTCAATGCAACCATGTTAATAATAAGAACTAACAAGAAAGGGGGGGCGACCCCCCGCGCCCCCTGGAATGATACGGCCCTATCTCCCCCTAATCTAGACACCGGTAGATGTAGTTTGGACCGAGAAGTAGATGTTCCATGCTCCTACCTCCAGTTGGGAATCTGGACCGGCTCCTCGTCGGCGTCCTCCTCCGGATCCCTGCTCCCCCCGAAGCCGAACAGCCCCCCCCCGTCGCTCGCGCGGGGCAGCGAGGCCTCCTCTGACTCCAGCGCCGAGCCGGCGCTGCTGGCGGCCGGAGCCGGAGCCGCCGCGGTGTCTCCGTCCCCGTCCCCGAATTCCCCGTCCCTCCCAAACCCCCAGAAGTCGGCCGCCAACCGCACAACCGACCACCCCATCAGCCCCAGGGCCGCCGCGGGCAGGACGGACCCGGTGAGGGACTTGGAGACCACCAGCCTCGCGTACCGCAGGCACAGGTAAGCGAAGGAGCGGCGGAACCGCTCGGCCAGCAGGGACGGGCTCCAGGCGCCCGAGGACGATACCCCGAAGGCCCCCAGGGGGGCGGCAGCTGCCGAGTCCGGCCCCAGGGCGATGCCGCGGTCCACCACCCCCACCGCGAAGAGGACGGCGGCCAGGGGCCAGGCGGCGGCGACTTTCGCGTACGCCGTCCCGAAGATGGGGGGGTAGACCAGGAGGGAGCGGGTGACGAGGAGGCCCAGGACGCCCACCAACCCCGCGAGGAAGTGGACGTTGGCGCCCAGCCAGGACTGCTCGAAGTGGACCGAGATCAGCTCCCCCGCGGACGCGGTGGCGGGGAGGCGGATGCCGGCGAGGTTGTTGATTGCCACCGTGCTGTAGGTCATGGAGAGGAGGTGGTTGAGGACGGTGGCGGTGGCCAGGAATAGGTGCACCCTGTGGGTGCGGAGGGCGCGGATCCCTGCGTCGATCTCGGCGTCGGTCGCTTCCGGCGGCGGCGGCAGGGGCGGCTGCGGGGACAGCAGCCCCAGAGGCACGGCCATGCCCGCAAGGAGGGCGGAGGGGGTGCGGAGGTTGTGAAACAGTTCAATCGCGGCCGAGGAGTGGTCGCCCAGGACGGGACCGGGGGCCGCGCGGACCGGGGCCATGCCCCCACCGCCCGAGAAGGCGAGGAGAACAAGCGCGGCGGCGGCGGGGCGGCGGCGGTTCCTCATCGGTGCTGCTGGTCGGTCGATCGGCTTTGTGGATACAGCACCTAATGTCAATTATTTATGGATCAGTTCGTATGCTTACTGGATGTCATCCACACTAATTCCTAGCTATCCATAGCAAAATGCATATTATGCATAGGTACTATCTAGCTAGTATACGTGATGGAGGATCGGGGCGCGGCACATCATACGCGAGCAAGCACGGCAACCGAAAATCAGATCAGATCGCAGATGAAAGCAAATTCAAAACCCCTCCGGGTTAGCCGTCGTAATTCGGGTTAGGGACCACGCCCAACGGACCAAGGAACCACATGGCTTTGATTGATCGTTCGTTTCGCTCTACGCAGAGTAGCTAGTGTCAACGCCGGGTGTCAGGTGATTGATTGCCCTCTAAATTCTTTCTTTCTCATTTTCTCATCGGGCTAGTAGTACATATTGTAAATTCATCTTTCTCACTTTCTCATCTGGCTAAGGATGGTGCAGAATACTAAGGGAGCGGCAACGCAGGAACTATGTACACACGATGAGTAACTGCTAGTGGTACCGTATGAGTTCGCTGGTTCCGGGGCGGGGAGTGACCGTGGTTCGGTCGGGGGAGTAGCAGCCGAGGAGACATTTGAGTCGTGCGTTTTATTGTCGATGAATTGCTTCTTTGTTCTTAACAGACCGCAGGGCAGGAACAGGGTCCACGAAGCTAGAGATCCCGAAGAGAATCAGAGCTACTGGGGAGCTACGGAAGGAAAGTCGGCTAACTAACTGCGGCGAGAGGGGAAAGCGGTGTTAGCCAATATGCTACGAAATCTCGCAACGTATCCTTCGTCCGTGTGTTTGGAATCAATTCCACAGGTCGAGTCAAAGTCGAGTCGAGACCCCGAACAGCTTTAACAGTCCCAGCGCCAGAAGGGCAGA
>Ga0315315_10006233_pt1 | contig 11019 bp, 9 predicted proteins | sample M140m3416metaG_FD_203699 | JGI IMG/M metagenome (GOLD analysis project Ga0315315, IMG submission 203699) | Ammonia-oxidizing marine archaeal communities from Monterey Bay, California, United States - M1 40m 3416 | ecosystem: Environmental > Aquatic > Marine > Intertidal zone | place: USA... | reverse complement strand
GATGGCTTCCCGAGCAAGATCCGGGCGCCTTTCGCTGAGTTCCATTTCAATTTGGTACAGATGGTACTCGGCGCTATCGAGTAGAATTATTTGGGCTGGATCCAAATCGGAGACCTGGCGGACCAGTTCACTGCCGATGGTGCCGCCTGCGCCGGTAATCAGGACTCGCTTGTCGGCGATGAGCATTTTCATTGCGTTCCGATCCAGGACTGCTTCGGGGCGGCCGAGTAAATCGGTGATTTCGATTGGTCGCGTTTGGGTTCCTTCCTCGACGCCTGCCTTCAACTCGGCAAGCCGCGGGAGCCGCGCCATGGTTAATCCGCGCTTCTCGGCAATCGCCAACAGGTCCCGAATGACCGTTCCATCGAGATTCTCCACGGTTAAAACCAAACGCTGAATTTTTTGGTGCCGTTGTGTGTCGAGGACAGAGGCGATTTCGGCAATGCCTGCTAACACCGGCACTCCATGGATTTCTCGTCCGATACGGCTGCCTTTATGGTCGATAACACCAGCCACACTGTATGCGGCGTCCCGGTCGCGTGCCTGAGCGCGAATAAAGGTCTCCGCGGCGTCGCCCGCACCGACTAGCAGAACCGGAACGCGACGATGATCGGCCCGTTCCAGCAAATGTCCTACGTGACGGTCTTTGAAAAGCCGATAGCAAAAGCGAGGTCCACCCAACAAAGCCATTAGGAGGAACCACTGAATGAGTGGCACCGAGCGTGGCACAGACTCCAATCGCGTTAGAACGAAAAGAATCGGCAGAAATATCAGAATGGCCAGGGTCACCGTTTTGGTGATTGTTAGCAAGTCGTCAACCGATGCGTAGCGCCAAATGCCCCGGTACATCTTGCCGAACAGGAATGCCGGCATTGCAATCGCCGCGAAGCCCACAGTGCCGGGAATTAGATAATCTTGTGTAAAGGGAACAAACGCGTCGCCAAGACGCAAATAGAGCGCTAGCGGAAAAGAGATTGCCGCCATGACGGTGTCGTGGGCCAGCGCAATGCGGGCGCGATTGAGACGCGGAATTAGGGTCATCGTTGGCGTTCATAAACGGCGGCACGGTCGCTGACAAGCGGCGCGATTCTATGATTGATGCTGGTTAGTGCGCCAATCGGCAATTTCTTGTAACCCTTGTTCCAGGCTGAAGGGTGGTATCCAGTCGGGAATTTTGCCGTCTACAACCAGAGAGCCCACAAGCCGTTGAATAGATGTGGATTTTCCTGTGATTAATCCCGCCATATGCAAGACCGTTGCTGGGCAAGGGATTAATCGAGCGGGTCGCCCCAGCGCCGCGCTGAGAGAGCGGATGAGATGAGACGTTGAAATGGGCACGTCATCGCTTGGCAGATAAATACCGGGCGGCGCTATAAGAGAGGCCCGAATCGCATCTGCTAGATTTCCGACAAATATTAGGCTGCGGCGGTTTTCCAAGCTGCCGAGGGGTAACGGCCACCCCCGTTCTATCGTTTGAATGAGTTTTAGAAAGTTGCCCTTAACGTGAGGCCCGTACACCAGCGGCGGGCGTAAAATTGTCACGCCCATACCGCCTAGTAACGACAATAAGCCGTGTTCGGCATCAGCTTTGGCCGCTGCGTAGGGGTTGGCGGGAATCAATGGCGAGTTTCCCTCCAACGGCATATCGGATTGATCACCGTGCACTTTAACAGAACTCAAAAAGACAAACCGGTCGACGCCGGCTGCCGCCGCTTGTTCACCTAAATTTATGGTCCCGTCCCTATTGGCGCGGTCATAGGCCGCAACGGCATCCGCCATCGGTTTTTGTTCATTCATCACATGCACCCGCGCGGCGAGATGAACGACCGCATGGACGCCGCCTAGGAAGGGCCGCCAATTATTGGAGCCGTTAAGGTCGCCAACGTCGGCGCGTCCGACGGCGCGCACGCACCAGCCGGCCGATTTTAGTTCGGGGACCAGTCGGCGCCCGATAAACCCGCCGGCGCCGGTTACGAGAATGGTCCGGGTCATCGGGACATCCAGCGCAGCAGGGCGCCCACGGTGACAAAAGCACTGACCAACGCAAGCCAGGGCGCATCAAGGGACCAATGGGACAGGGCAACCAGCACAATGCCAGCTAAAAAGACAGCCATACTAACTGCTGCGTGGCTTTTGCCCGATTGAATCGCCGTTTGATAAAAATGTTGTCTGTGGGCCTGCCAGATTGGTTTCCGTTTTAAGGCGCGGCGGGTAAGCGTCACTGTCGCGTCGCACAGAAAATAAAGCGGCAAAATTAATGCGGGCACCCAAAACCCTTTCAACGCAGTAAAAATTAAAAGACCGCCTAGCACGAACCCTAAAGGGATGCTTCCCACATCGCCCAAAAATACTCTGGCCGGATGCCAGTTCCACCAAAGAAACCCTAAAGCGGCAGCGACGAGCCCGAGCGGCAACCAAACATCCAGCCCGATGAGCGTTGTCGAAGCAAAGAGCAGCGCCAAACCACAGGCGATCACTAAACTTTCCACTGTGGCAATTCCATCGATACCATCCATAAAATTAAAAAGGTTTATGAACCAAATCCAGGCCAAGAAGGTGACGAGACGGTCAAGCCAAATGGGTACTATGCCCTGCAATAGGAACCCTTCGTTTGATAAAAAAATCATTGCTCCACCGACTGCAAGAAATTGAGCGCAGAGGCGGATGGCGATGCTTTGGCCGCGCAAATCGTCTAGCCAAGATACTATTGCAAGCACCAAAGCGCCGGCGAGAATAGCCATTAGTAATGGTGATTGGCTTGCAGGGTATGCCCAGCAAAGGCTCATGGTGGTTATGATCGCTATGCCGCCACCGCGCGGCGTCGGGGTCTCGTGGCTGCTCCGTTGATTGGGGCGGTCCAGTATGGCGTGGCGTTCAAGTTGCACAATGACGATTCTCGTCAAAACCCAAGAGAAGAGTGTGGCGCCGATAAAGGCGGGAATTTGCCAGTGCATCACCGCGTTATAGCCCTATGTAATGCGGGCTACCAGTATAGCGTATCCAGTGCAGATGCACCGATTTATGCAATAGCACTAACCGTTTGCAGGGGGACCTGAACTTCTAGTTTCCGCCCAAGCATATCAAGCAGTACGCTCACGCGATCTTTTTCGTTCAAGCACTGAAAAAGGCCCACCTGGTCGGTGAGGGGCCCACCAGTGATGTGCACGGTTTCGCCTTTCCTGAAGGGGGGGGGCTGTTCTAGCTTGACTAGTCCACCATCTACTTCCCGCGCTCTAATTTCGTCGACGACGCCTGCCGGTAACGCCACCGGCCGCTCACCCATCGCGACCAAATGATTGACACCGAACGTACCGTTGATCGAGTGCCACCGTTGTGCCGATACATCAATAGCTACAAATATATAGCGTGGGAATAACGGTGCGGTAATCTCCGCGACGCGACGTGCATGTCGTGTGATCTTTCGATATAGGGGCAAATATGTTTCGAATCCTTGCCGCTTTAGATGCCCTTCGGCCAGACGCTCCGAGCCCTGATGAGTGTAAACCACGTACCAGCTAGTCATGATTCACCGCCGCTGGTGTCTATGTTCTTATCTTTAGAAACCCCCAATAGCTTGGGTGCGATAATGCGGTCACGTGGCCAAATTTTGTGCAATAGATCAAAGCTATTTTGTGGGTTGTTGACGTCCGTCAGAACGATCGCATCAAGTTGGTCGATTTCTTTATGGGATGCGAGAACAGGTAAGCCGGCAAATTCGGAGTGGCTTGTATGAGCATCGATAATACCAACTATTTGCACATCCGTGTCGTTGGCGCAAAGCGAGAGGATTTCCGAAAGGTCGCCGGCACCCGCAAGGGCGATTCTTCGCCACCCCTTTTGCGCGCACTCATCAAGCGTATCCGCGCATTGCTCTCTGGCACGGCGGAAGAAAGTAAAGGAACACGTCAGGTAATCGGCGGTGAGACGAGTTTTTTCCGCAAATCCTTGAGGGGTCAAATAGTAGCTGTACCGGTTGGACGGTATTTGTTGGACCTTTATGAAACCTTTCCGAATGCAGCGTTTCAAATAGGCATTGGCAAGGCCAAGAGCGATACCCAAGTCGCTCGCCACCGATCGCTGTGTAATGGCACTATTGTCGTGGACGGCGTTTAGAAGTCCAAGTGTAATCTCAGATTCATTGTCCAGGGTTTCTGATTGGCTTTTTGAGCCGGCCATAACGCTACGCTGCCCCAAGTTTGTCTTATTTTCAGACCACATCTATGTTCACGGTCCGAACGGTACCTTGTTCAGCTGCTGAACGTCAAGTCATTGTAGGTTCCTTGAGGGAGCGGAAGTAGCTGATTCGGCGACGCTTTACATTTGACACTATGATACTGAGAGCGTAGGTCAAAACCGAGTATAACATTTTCGTGCGCTTTATTTTTGGCTACGAATACGGGGTCAAATGGCCAACACTTCCCAATCCATTTGTAAAGCACCGAAAATTGCGGTGGTTGGGCTCGGGTATGTGGGCCTGCCACTCGTTGTCGCATTGGCTCAGCATTACCGAGTCATAGGTTTTGACGTTAATGCAGAGCGGGTCAAGGGGCTTCAAGCCGGGGATGACTTTACCGGTGAAATTTCACGAGACATATTATTGGAGTCTAGCGTGGCGTTGACTTCTGATACGGCTGATTTGGGGTCAGTTGATGTGTTCATCGTCGCGGTCCCAACTCCGGTGGATGAACACAATAAGCCGGATCTTGCGGCCCTAAAATCGGCGTCTAAGACCGTTGGTGGTGTTCTAAGCGCCGGTGCTATTATCGTCTTTGAAAGCACGGTTTATCCTGGTGTCACAGAAGAGATTTGTGGTGCAATTCTGGAGGCCAGTTCAGGCCTTCGCTCGGGACAGGATTTTTTCCTTGGATATTCCCCCGAGCGCATTAATCCCGGCGATAAAGAACATACGATTGATCGTATTACCAAAGTGGTGGCTGGGCAAACGCCTGTGGTGGCGGAACAATTGGAAGCGATTTATGGTTCGATCAATGGTGGCAATATTTTCGTGGCCACGGATATCCGGACTGCGGAAGCGGCAAAAGTGATTGAAAATGCCCAGCGCGATATCAACATTGCTTTCATAAACGAGATAGCCATTATTTTTGAGCGGATGGGGCTTTCGACTCACGACGTTTTGGAGGCCGCAGGAACCAAGTGGAATTTCCTAAAATTCAAGCCGGGACTGGTCGGTGGGCATTGTATTGGGATCGATCCTTATTATTTGGCCCATTCTGCAGAGGCCGTTGGCCTGGACCCCGAGATTGTTCTGGCTGGCCGGCGCATTAATGACGGGTTGAGTGCGGTCATCGCGGCGCGTGTCGATGAACTATGTGCAAAAGAGGCCCGTATTTTGGTTTTGGGCATTACGTTTAAAGAGAATGTACCTGATATTCGGAACTCCAAAGTTGTGGATTTAGTTCGCCAGCTGCAACAGTCTGGCCGACAGGTGGACGTATTTGATCCAATCGCGGACCCTATTGAAACAGAACGCGAATACGGCATTCGCCCGGTAGTTAACCCGACGGGCCCCTATGGTTGTGCCGTTGCTGCAGTTGCTCATGATATTTTTCAGGCGCAGACGCTTTACGGTCTTTTGTCTGCCGGAGGAGTGGTTGTGGACATTAAGGGTATCTGGCGTCATGAAAATTGGGCCAACGGCATTCGATATTGGTCTTTTTAATCAAGCCAACACGTTATTTTGTTTGCAACGCCCATTTAACTGTTGTCGAGAGATGAGATGTTGACCCCTCTATGACCAGCTGTTTGGATCGTTTTGCCATGGTTTGATTGCCAAGATAAACGCTATCCGCCACGGATAAAACGCCACCGTTCACGCGGAAATACCAAGCAGCACCGCTTTTAGTGCGAAGAAGCGCGGTTCTATTGTTTTGAAGAAGCGATGTCGTAATATCAGGGTGTAGATGAAAGCGCAGGGCGAATTCATATTCGTATTTGCCGATGAGTGTATCCTCTCCGCGTAAATCCGCGCCCGACTTAGCCACAAAAATACGTCTGCGATGCGTCAGGCCAAACTCTTGAACGTAGCCCGCATGACTGGTGCTGAGCCAGCAATCTCCGTCAATTTCCCCTCGATCACACTCAACGTTTAAGGCTTCGGATTCTGCACCGCCCGCCTTATGTAGAATGCATGAGTTGGTATTTTCAATCGTTAGGGTCGAATGGGCTGCTGTCGCGCGACTGGCCCATTGCCATTCTGCATCCAAATTTTTGCGGAAGCCACAATTAACGATTAAGCGCTCTTTACCAGAACAGACTTCAAATCCCAGCGTTCCGGCGCATCCAAAGGGGTCTATCGAAGCTGGCGCCGGTTTTCCGGTATCCAATAAAACTGTCATCGACCCGGCGACAACGCGCTCGAATCCTAAATGAGGCGCACTTGTCGGCGCCTTGCCGTTGGATGCGGCTAAGTCGAGAACATGCTCGATCAGAGTAATGCTTGATTCGCCACCGCCGTTGAATTGGCCGAAACATCCGTCTCCATGTCGGAAGAAGCGAACTATGGGACACATTCGGTCAATGGCATTATTGAGATATTCAGGGGTGTGTACATTATTATTCACGAATGCCGCGCGCATGAGAATAAGATCACTCAACACTCGTAAATGGGTTTCAGGGCATCGCGACGCATGTCCGCCGTCTGCAAGGACTTGCCGTTCAAACTCTCTCGATAAGACTACCGAAAGACGGTTAGATATATCGCCGTTTAAAGCAACTTCGCCGAAAACCTGTCCCGCCAACGCGGTGATACGACTTGCGCCATCACAGTCAAATGTCGAGATACGGTCCAGATGTGCGCTCTGTCTGGAAACGCTTTCGCAAAAACGATCGCTAAAGCTTGGGCCGCCGTGATCGAACAATAAATGCGCCCAGCACAACCAATTTATGATTCGACGACCAGTGATATTGGATTTCCAGACTGTTTCCGAATAATTGGAATGACAGTCAATCCATTGGTCGATTAACAAGAGTGCTTTTTCTATTGATTCCGGATGATCAAATGCACATAGATCGCCCAGCCAGTCGAAACCGTGTGCCGCTGTAAACCAATTTTCGCCGGGTCTTCGGGTGAACCAGATGTTATCGTCAATTGGCGCGGTAGTGCTGGCAACGGATAATTGTCCCGATAGGATGGCATTTGCTATTGTGTAATCAGGAAGACTGGGCAGGGTGAATTCGGGAAGGGTACTAAAGTTTTTCGGGGCTTTTTGTGGCAGAAACGGCCCATAAAGAGGCGTACGGTGTAAGCGGCGATAAAGCCTTTCGCGGAGACTAAGCCCTCTCTTTGGGAATGAACCTGTCAATATCAGAGCCTTCCGGTCGCCCCGTTGTTTGCTGATACGTCTTTTAAAAAGGATCGTTTGTTTAACGCACGATCAAGACCGAATTTTTTGCGTGCTCCATAACTTGAAAAGCGACGCTGCCCATGAAGAAACGTTTAAAGCCTGTTTTGCCGGTGTCAGCGAGGGCTATCAAAGAATAATCTTTACCTATTTCGACAATTTCTGTGACTGGGTCGCCGATAGGCGTGTAAGTTTTCTCCACTTGGACATCCATGTCGCCGAGCATATTCTTTGCGATTTTTACAGTTTCATTAGCGGTATCGAGTTCACCCTCGTCTCGCGCTACACAAATGACAGAAAGCGGGAAGTTGCATTTCTTCGCCAAGGCGCCTTCTTTTCGAACAACCGCAAGGGCCCTTTCTGAACCGTCGGTACAAACCAAATGCCCGTGTCCAGACCGTTTCAAGGCGCGAGCGATCAACACTGAACAATGTGAATGTACCGCCACTTTTTCGGCAACGGCCGGATCACGGAAAGGATTCAAGCCCGAAGCCTGCCAGCGCTCCGAAGCGCCGAGTACAATCAAATCATAGTGAGCAATCTCTGTTTGCTCCAATATGCCTACCGCGACGCCTGTCGAAACTTTAAGTTTTAGAACAACCTCGCGACCGCTTTTGGTGACATATTCGATCTTATTGTCACCAAGTGGGTCGCCCGCAACGTCTATATGGGCGCGATGAATGTCCCAATCATTGGCCATTTCGCCCCACTCGACGAGGCAGTCGCGCCCTTTCTTGAGATAGCGAATACCAGGTAATTCAAGCCCCCAATCCAGCATATTCTGACGCGCGACGCTAATTTGTAAGCCGCCGGTGCGGAGCCCTTGGTCAGTGGGGCGGATATATAGAAGCACAAGGTCCGCCTCGAGCGGATGGACCATTTTGGATGAGTATTCTAGCGCCTGATAGGATTCTTCTGACCCATCTATGCAGAAAAGCACGCGGTAAGGGGCGATACCCTCTCGTCGTTTTTCAAGTTGGCCGTCGGTTAATTCCATCGTTTCCTCAAAATCAAAACTTTTCTAAACGCCGATCATTGGCCAATAAATTCGGGCCGCCGCTAACATTACAATTGTTGATAATAGGGCCATTTTCCACCCGACACTCAGAAAATCTGTCGCTTTTAGGTATCCCGAAGAATAGACAATTGTGCAGGCGGGTGTGCCAACGACCGTTAGGTAAGCAAATGCGGATGAGACAGCTGTAATAAAACCGATAAGAAGCGGGCTTTCGCCTGCTGCGGTTGCCAAATTCAGAACAATCGGCCCGAGAACAGCGACTGCGGCACCATTAGACATTGTATTGGTCACGCCAGTGGTGAGAACCGATACCGCTGCCCATAGCCCGATGCCGTCGCTAGCCCCGAATGGTTTGAGCATATCTAGGAAGCTCTCGGCAACCCATGCGGCAGCACCGGTGTCCTTCATTTGCAGCCCCATTGAAATAGCTGCCGCGTAGAGCAAAATAACACCCCAATTGACGCCATTATTGACATCTTGCCAATTCACCATGCCGAGCACTAAGAAACAGGCGGCACCAAGGATCGCAATAGTCCCCATGCCGAGTTGGTCCGAGAAGCCTATCCAGCCAATGAGAATGAAGAAAAATAGGCTAATAGACAGCCAATCACTACTCTTCATTGCGCCTTCGTTCTCTATTTGTGTTCTTAATTTGACAACCGCCCTGCTTAAATCGCGGAACTCCGGGCGAAATGAGAAAACCAATACGAAGGTCACCAGCGGCAATTGCAGCAGGAACATTGGATACGCGTACATCATCCATTTAAAATAACTGACCAAATATTTATAGGTTTCCGGGTTGGTGGGGTCGAAAAAGAATTCTTTCCAATAGCCGATCATAATAGCGTTGCGGGCACCACCGGACGGCGTTGCAATGCCGGCAACGGAACAGCCATAAGAAATCGAAAACAATAAGACGACCGCTAGATTTCGCACCCGCTTGGGGTCATCGGAGGTCAGTGAAATCAAGGTGATGCCAACAGGCAGCATCATAGCCGCGACCGTATGCTCGCCTATGAAGGAGGCGAGAACACCAGAAACGGCGGAAATACCGAAACATATATTGGTAGTTTTAGTTCCCGTCATACGCACGATGAACCAGGCAATACGTTTGTCCAGCTTTTGTTTCACGACACACACCGCCAGCATTAAGGAACCCATGATGAACAAAACGGAATCATTCATCAGGCTTTTAGCTACCTTTGTGGAATCTACCCCCAACAAAATCACCTCGGCAATAATGATGAGCAAGGCTACGCTGGGCAGGGGAATGGGCTCGGTCACGAACAATATTGTTGCGACAATTGCCATGGTTAGAACCGCGTGCCCAGCGGGCGTTAAGCCATCGGGCGTCGGCAAATTCAGCACTATTGAGCCGATAGCCAGCGCGATGATGAACCAGCGCTTTTCCCAGAAATAATGTAGATGCAAATTGGAACTAAGCCTGGATAGCTGTTTTAACCTTTGGTTGCCAACGCCATTTAATCTTTCAGTAAGCATGATCGATTCCTATCCCAGGAAGGGATGAAATGGATAAAAATACAAAGTTAATCGTAAAAAACTTCTCAATGAGTTGAACCACAGATTTTAAAATTCCGCAAATTAAACAAACCGATAACATCTAAAGGTTTGTCATTTGGCGCCAAATATACTTTTGCTTAGGAAGCTAATGGGCGAAGGGCGGCAATGTTGCCTTGATAATCCTCGGTTTTAAAAACCGCACTGCCAGCGACTAACACGTCTGCGCCGGCCTCGATGGCTTGTTTGGCGGTGTCAGTATTAATACCGCCATCCACTTCTAACTCAATGTCTCGGTCGCCGATAATGCGACGTAATTGCGCAATTTTTGGCAATTGAGAAGTTAAAAAACTTTGTCCACCGAAGCCCGGGTTAACTGACATGACAAGAATTAAATCGACGGACTCGAGAACATATTCGATGGCCGAGACGGGCGTCGCTGGATTTAGGGAGACGCCGGCTTTTTTACCAAGCTCATGGATGTGTTGAATACTGCGGTCCAGGTGTGCGCCGGCTTCCGCATGTACGGTAATGATATCAGCCCCAGCCTCTGCAAAAGCATTGAGATAAGGGTCTGCGGGCTCGATCATAAGATGCACGTCGAACGGTTTTGAGGAGTGAGGTCTCAGAGAGTTTATGACCACCGGTCCAATTGTAAGATTGGGAACGAAATGGCCGTCCATGATATCAATATGGATATAATCTGCGCCTGCGGCATCAATTGCTCGCACCTCTTCGCCTAGTTTGGCGAAGTCAGCCGATAAAATAGAGGGTGCAATTTTTACCGCCGGAGCCATGATATTTATTCACAATATTTCGAAACGTTAACCATATTCGAAAGCGGTAGCATTAATCGAGCTCAAATGCATCTTTGTAATCACGCTTTAGCTCTGGGTTTTGGTTCTCTTTCTTCAGATAACAATTGCCGATCACGAGTACGTCGATCTCGCTGCCCATGAAACACCGAAACGCATCCTCTGGCCTGCAAACAATAGGCTCCCCGCGCACGTTGAAACTGGTGTTGACCAGCACAGGACACCCGGTTCGTTTTTTGAAAGCATGTAAAAGCGCGTAGTAGCGCGGGTTTGTATCTTTATGTACCGTTTGGACGCGGGCTGAGTA
>Ga0315315_10006232_pt1 | contig 11021 bp, 6 predicted proteins | sample M140m3416metaG_FD_203699 | JGI IMG/M metagenome (GOLD analysis project Ga0315315, IMG submission 203699) | Ammonia-oxidizing marine archaeal communities from Monterey Bay, California, United States - M1 40m 3416 | ecosystem: Environmental > Aquatic > Marine > Intertidal zone | place: USA... | reverse complement strand
GTATGCATAGAGTAGTAATAAAATATAAGAGCTCGTATATTACGAAAATTTACGTATTATTCATAATATTCACACTAGAGTACTACTCTAGAGTATGCATACGAGCTACGAGCTCTTATTATTCATAATACTAAGTCAAGTCGTACGAGCGTAGCTCTATTTCATCATCGCATTGCATATTGCCCGGTCTACTCATCACCCTTCCCTACTGAGAATTGCGAGTGCTCCCTCCTACCAGCGCTTTCCTCACCGCCCGTCCTCGTCTACATTGAACCAGGGTCGTACATTGGATCCGGTTCGATTGGTCCGCATTGACATATCGGGACAACAGCTGTTCTCGTCAAGCATCCACAATAGGCAGGGATAGAATCGTCGAATCGTGCACCCATGACAATGTCAGTAGACACCGGCTCTCCTGCAGGGGCGTCGAACGCCTCTTCCTTCTCGGCAACGGCCACGACGGCAGCCCTTGGAGGCCTCGTGGGCTCAGCGAAGGAGAGGTGGGTTTCGTCGGGCGCCTCGAACGCCATGATGAAGGTATCAGACAACATTCCCCAGGGAACCAAGGATATGTTCACTGAGGCCAAGTCCAAGTATTTCCGTCGAGACCACCTGCGCAGCCCTACTGTCTTCTTTGGCATTGGAGAAGAGAAGGCCTTCTACTTCGAGCAATCCCCGACCCTGCTGGTCCTTCGCATGAAGCACAACGTCTCCTTCTTCTACCTCAACTATTCGATCCTCACAGCGATCCTTTTCGTGCTGACGGTGCTGGTCAGCCCTTCGTCGCTGATCGGCATGGCCCTCCTCGGCTTCGCATGGATGTCAGTCATGAAGTCTACTGAGTCCGGGTCGATCCAGATCAAGGGTGAGTTTCAGTCCTTGTGCTGGCATTACCGTTTGCATGTCGTGTCGCGAAGTGATGGAGCTGAATGACATAAATCGAGTCAGCTTCCACGTCGTGCGTGATCACGCTGCTTCTGCACTTTATCCCTTGTCATCGATGTTCCGCATCTCATATAATACAAACACACACATCTCCCCCCTCTTTGCCTATCTCGCAGGGCTCACCGTCACCCAGAAACAGGCCACCATGGGAATGACGGTCCTCTCCGCTGTCGTCCTCTTTTACCTCCTATCGCACATTTTCTGGTGGACAATGTTTACGTCCGGCTTCCTTGTCGGGGCTCATGCCGCCTTTCGCGACGCCTCCATGCACAAGGACGAGGAGGATAGAGTTGATATGGTCGGGGATCTAAGCATGAACGTCGAGGAGGAAAGCGCCTTCCTGAACAATAACCTTGGCGACGAGGTGTAAGGTCAGATCGGAGAGGAACCGACCGTAGTGCTTGGAATAAATATTCTAATATATATTGGGAAACATTCCATACAAAAATATACAACTTGAAGTATGGGATTGTGCAAGAGGTGAAGAGGGGCAACTTTGGATAGGAGCTGTTGCTACGCGAAACGTATAGTTTGGATGCGTACAAGTAGAAACCGTTACTGCCCTACTTGCTTAGTTGCTGCTGATGAATGGCGTACTAGGAATTCCTATTACAAGGAGGGGATTCGCATTTTCCATCCAATCGACATGGATGCGGCGCAGCGAACGATAATCTTCCTAGAAATAGCTTAATGATATTAAAGTGCTTCACATCCGATCGCACAATAATTTCTCTTTCTTATTCTGCTCGAGCCGCTTTGCCTTGGCCTCCATTTGTCTCTTCTTCCATGCTTTCTTCTTAAGCGCCTTCTTAGACCGCAGGCTCTCGTTCTTGCCCTTCCTCTCGCCGCCCTTAGGCTTTCTCGTCTTGGTGTCAATATCAGTACTCGTAACGAAAGCACTTTGGTTAAGCTCTTTCTTGTTCTCTCCGTTTGCTGTCACCATTGGAGTGTTTCTACCTTTCTTTTTTGTTAGGACACCGAACTGCCCACTATAGATATCGACCCCTTTGGGACATTGAACTTGCACCTTAGTCGCGCATGGTTTCCCTTTCCCCCCTCCTTCACATCTCTTCCTCTCAAAATACGAGACAAAGAAACCATTGGTATTATCGCCGTCCATCCCGTCGCAACGTATCAATGCCTTAGCTTGCTCCGAAGTTAAGTCAGCGGTGAAATGACCGCGCCGAGTCCAATGATTTAGGCAGGCCGGTGCTCTTAGAACCCATCTCATGCCATCATCTTCTCCATCCCCAGTGTTACTAGTATTTGTTTCTTTGAGAGCCTTTGCCACAACTTGCTCGTTCTCCTCCTCGTAGACCGAGCAAGTGGAATACACAATGCGGTCGACATTCGGAAAAGACATGGCATGCTTTAATGCAACGAGTTGAAAGTTTGCGAGCGATTGTATTCTCTCCTTAGAGTCACTGTCGCCTCCGTCGAGATTTCTGTCTGGCTGATTCACAATGCCACTGCCAGAGCAACTGGGATCCAGCAATATGCCTTTTACACCAGCAAATCGTTTATCGCTTGGTTCTGCTTTCAGAAAGTCCTGGAGGAGACAATTCATGTCTACATTTTGCTCATCATCCGGGACCATCCCCGCAAGTCTCGTTTCAAGAATCTTGAGCCTTGCTGTGGATCGGTCAAAGGCAAAAATCTTGCTCTTTTCGTTGTTGCTATACCTATTTGCCCTCTTTGTCTTTTTTTTGCCCTGCTTTTGGCCGAGTCTCGATTCTTGCGCTTGATGAGAAATAAGCGACGCAAGATGAGAGGTCTTGTTGCCTGGCGCGGCACACGCATCAATGATATCACATGTACCCATGCTACCGGCGCTGGTGAAGTGGTTATTCCCGCGTACTAACGCAAGGGCAGAAAAGCAGCTCGACTTGTCCTGTAAAATAATCTTTCCCGACTTCACTAAGTCGTGATCGTGGAGCCGAGATGAGGTGGCCGGCGAGAGGACGAGAAGGTCAGGAACGTGCTCGTCCGCGTAAATACCCGGATCGATGCCGCCTCCAAAATCCTTCCTCAGCGTAGACACAACTTCTTCTGGAGTTGCCTTGAGTATGTTGATGCGTGCGTAGCGAGGAAATATTGGTACCACCCTGGACAGCGATGTGCCTCCGTTCACGGTGAACGCAGGATTCGTAACGATAGAATCCCTTACTCGAATAAGGTCCTTTTCGTGCTTAAGGACGGCACGTTTGAGCTTTCCACCCCCACGAATGCTCTTGTATTTCCCGAATAATAACTCGTGTAGAAGAACATACAGCAGACCCTTTGATCTCGTATCGTTGAACTGGACAGACCGTCGGAGCTTCCCTCCGGAGTCGTTGAGGATTGCGTCGAGCAGGGACTTATGCCGGAGAGTCTCACAGACTTGAGCGTACGATGCCTTGCTACACTGCAGTTGCCTATTTTTGGAAAATGCGACAGTCTTTAGACCCTTATGCTCCGTCAGAATCTTGTCGAGAAGCTTGCCAGCTCCGTGGTAGGGAGAGGTGCTCATTGCTGCGGAAAAAGTTCTTTGCGAGCAAAAAAATATAAATAATGAGAGATGCTGCGGAACTGCGCTGCGGCAAGGACGTTCGTCCGTTGTCGGTGTCGAAGAAATGAACGGGTGCGGCAATGTGGCAAAACTGCGCAAAAACCATACGAGCTCGTACAGTACTAGCATAATATTACAGTATTATTATTTTATTATTATCATCATCTAATATCTCATCTGATTTATGTATCAATCTAGATCTACTTTGAAGAACCCAAATCAACCGACTGTTTCCATGTACATGTATCCAGATTAGCTGGCAGAGAGGCAAATGTCGGGCTCTCAAACTCCTATCCTCCTCCCTAAATTGCGAGCGGCACTCGGACGCCTTTATAGCCTCCCCGGATGCCCACCATCTCACGATTTGGCCGCCGATGCCGCCGTCCACACCTTTCTCGTTGACTTACAAAGTCGCAACGTCCGGAGACGGCGCGAATCTCACCTGAAGAGCTTGCGGGCCCGTGAAGATGGCAGTGCATACCATGACATGACGGCAGCGCCGTTAGAAAGCGACGTCGGCTCAACTTGGCTTGCGTGCCTCTGTCTCCTCACCATTCCAGACGCCCACCACGCTGAGAGGCTATTCGCTGCTCAGACTCTTTTAGGTCGGCTTCGTTCTTTGAGGCTGGCTGAGGCCGTCGACGTGGAAGCCGAATCACCTGATCTCTATTCTGCAGCATCAGCTGACAACGCCGCCATGTACTCTGCTTATGCTTCGAGCTTTCATCCACTTCTGGGGTTGGTTGCGAGCAAATGTTCACATCATCATCACCATCAAGCTGTGGGCGTAGCAGCAATTCTGAATCCGGCAGGTATGGCAAGCGAAGACCAAACCAAGGGAGAACTTTCAATTATGTTGTTGGCGGCGGCTTTATGTTTGGCGTCTTCCTCGTCTGTACGTGGCGAACTGGGTGGAGGGGGGCCTGGTCCATTATTGTCCACTCTGGGATCGGCTCTGTCTATAGCTGCGTTGCGGCTGCGATATCCACCTCCCCAAGCAGGATCACGGCCGAAGACAGGATCCCATCCACACATGGCCAAGGGGGCTATATCGGACACAACACCTTGCGATCCGGCTTCACCTCCTCTAGTTAGAATAGTATCTCACGCCGTCGCCGTAACATCCGAAGGAGCACCTGCTGCCGCTTCCCACCGAGCCATGTGTTCGGCAATGGCAGCTCTCCCGGATGCAATCCTGGGTACACCAGGTGGAGCTCGATCACGCCTGTCCATGGATCCGCGTTCAATTCGAGCTGCTGCAAAGGAGCTCCGCGAACAGGATACTGGTATTATTCCAATGGCCAAGGTACTCGAATCGCTGGGAGCTTCGGTTGGTGGAATGTCTGAGATTCTTGTCCACGGGTCAATTCTCGAAGTTTGTCAAAGTTGGGCAAATTTTATCCCCCTACCGCTCGAATTCATCGAACAAACAGTCCCAATGGCAGCTCATTACTTTTTATCGTCCGAGGAGGGACCTCCGATGTCAACCATTCTCAGCACCCAACGCTTCGCACTTGGATTCCTCACAGCTATCTTCGAAGGAGCAACCAAGACTGCGGAAGAGATCATGTCCACAAGCCTTGGAATCGGTGCGGGGACGGTGCCTCAGTTAAGTCGTAAAAGACAAAGTTCGAAGTCCAAACAGCGGCAAAGAGAGCGAATGAATGACGCTATCGGGGGCAGTGACGGAGAAGGAGGGATTCTGGCTGAGGCGGAAATGGAGCTCAAGCTCAGAAATGCCGCAAGCTGCAAAACTGCAATGCTAACATTAAACGAAATGCGAAAAGCAGTAGTGCAGGAGCTTTCCTCTCCTGATGGGGGCGAAACGAGGGGTGGTGAAGGACCCATTGGGTGCTTCTGCGCATGTATATCGGCCTGCTTGCCCTATTTGCTTTCCTATCGAGTTAATCAGGTGTCGGGCACATCAATGGCATCCTTGGACGCCATCCAACTTTTCGAGGCATCTTTTGAGCTCTTACAGAGCATTTGTTCTAGTTCCTTCCCTAGCATTCGTGCATTGTCGTATGCCCCGATACAGGCTATTCACAGTTCCCTTGCCAAGTCTTGGATAGCCGATCATTCTCACTCGGGATATCTACTTCATCAGACGGCAATCGAAAGCGTCTCCCTTTGCTCAATGACATTAGCGTCAGCTTGCGGATACCCGCCAGGATACTTCGACAACTGCAATATAGACAGTGACGAGGAGTTAGAAAGCGAGCGGAATGATGTTCGAGATATTCTGCGTTCAGTATCAGGGTCAGATGACGTGGAAAGTTTTCGTGGTAAAGAAAAGTTCGCGCTCACAATGCCGTCCCTCTTGATCTTGCAAAATGTGTTGAATACTTGCGCTGAGGCCTGCTCCCGTGGGCATGTCAATACTGACAGTAACCGAGAATTACCTCCAGAAACAGCTGTTCACGCGTTGTCTGCACTTGCGAAACCTGTCAATAAGATCTCATGTTTTCTTCCATCACGTCAGCTGAATGAGATCTCTCTTAATATTTTGCTTATGGCCTTGCGTTCTCTAGGCGACGTCAGCGAAGAGATCGTTCGAGCTTTTGGCCACCAAACGATCCCGCTCTCTTCCATCTTTCCGATAAGCCGCTTACAGTGCCTTGCATTGGCGTCTTTCGCCCCGCTTCTTTCAAATTTAGAAAAAGCATTGAGACAGTCTGTGGCGGAGGATAACGATTTGCGTCTGGTATACGCTCGTACAGTGAAGGAGTCGTTGCATGCGTCGGCTATCTCGATATCGAGAATTCCAGAGCTGGCTACCGAATCGAGTCTAGAAAGAACCAAATATGACATCCGTGGGGCCATGCGAGGTCCAGGTGGAGAAGACCATGTTGGATGTATTGCTCTCTTTAGAATTTGTCACCAAAGCACCGAATTAGCAAAGACGATGTCAAGCCTTTGTGGTATGGAAAGGGCGTCTTGGCTAATATTTGACCTCTTTGATTTTCATGCTTTGGTTAAAGATTATGAATTAGGTCGTGGATTTGGTGTCTTTCATGGCAGGGGAGTGACACCAAAATCTCGGCGAGTCCTATTGGCGACGCTCTCTCGACTTGGGCAGGTGTCAACAGAAGGCTCAGATGTAGCTACGTCTGACCGGAACGCCGAGCAAATATCAATCAGACTGAGGGAGCTATTTCACACACCGCTTCAAATCATTATACGTGAAAGCAATTCAACTCACAAAAATGCAGCAACGGCAATTTATCGGGTTTGCGAAGCCGTCTTCGATCTATCCTCATTTTCTCCAAACTTGGTTTCTACTCTGTTCACCGTTGGGGATCATGAGAATGACCCAACTGCTCAGCGAGCAATGGAAGTTGTTGTAGAGCTGGTCATATCTGGCTACCGTCTCGACGATGCAAATGTAGATACAGATGTACCGACTGATAGACTGATTCAATGGGGACGACTACGTTGCGCCTTGTTTACTCTCTTTCGGGCCTGCGACGGTCCTGGCCTTCCTCCTCTTGCTGCTGAGGCGATTGTCGCTCTTAATCTGGCAGAATACCAGGCGATTATGTTGCTCTGCAATCGAGGACCAAAGTCGACGAGCCTCGTATTCAATGAAGAAGTTGTTGGAGAGAATGTTCTATCATCGGGGGCATTCATATTTGTATTGCATGAGGTCCTTGACCGCCTTCTCAATGCGGGGCTTTCGGACCAGCAGGTCATGGCATCTTGTGAACAAGCTATTCTCGCGCTTCATAGATCTAGGGGTATTCTACTTGGATTGGTGACAGTCTCAATCGAGGCGTCTGGCCACATCGATCCCCGACCATCACTTTCTGAGGCATGGTTCTTCGCAATGACGTCTGCGGTCTCATTATTCAAATCTACGCCTCGTGTGATATTTGGGAACAGTGCCATGATTGACTTGATTGGTGAGTCATGCGCCGTGATTGTTCATATATTAGTCTCACGAGGCTTGGAAAGGAGTGCCCAGTCAAATAGCTCAGCTGCTGCCGTGGGAATGAGCGTCGACGGTGCACAATCTCTTGCAGCCCTGGACTTCCTCGAGGTCGTCTTTTCTCTCGGACCCATGTCATTCGCAATCATCCATCGGTACACCAGCCAATTCTTGAAGTTAGACCCTTCCTTCATGAAAGCGCTTGAATCCAGTCCAACCCCAGAGGCTCACGCCGGCGGCGCCATAATAAATGCCAGTTTGTTCCGAGCTGCCTCTGGTTGTTGGCCGCCATGGACTGTGGAGAGATACCCCGAACTCTACTCTGCCATGTTCTCGGGGTGTTGCAAAAATCGCATCGATTTCCTGGTAGAAATCATGGAGGGTGCTTTGGAGATCAGACTGAGTAATGCCGCAGACGGTGGTTTCGGCGCTGTTTTGCCAGGGCAGAAGATAGCAGGACGGTTTTTTGAGAACATGGGTGTCAAGGCAAAGGAAGGCTTTCTTCGCGAGGCAAGAGTCATATGTACCAAAAATGATGCTAGCAGTTGGCGTCGAATGAAAGTCTTGTTGAAGCAGGCAAGCGGAGGGAAGAAAAAAGCCTCGGGATTTAATCAAAAGCCTTCACTTACAATTTGGGACTGCGATAGAGTCTAGCAATCGGCCGCTCCGCTCCGAATAATAAGAAATAGCGTCGATTTGGCACCAAAGTTAGATCTATTAGGAAGAATAGCCATTCTGATTCTATCTTCTTTTCTTTTTATCATTTCAACCGCGGGCGGCTTGCCTTCGCTAATCATTGAAGCCGTCTTTCGAACACGCATCAAACATGAAGTCATAGGCGAGGCTCGTCATGAACGCAGACTGTTTGGAATCAGCTGCGCCGCCATGACCTCCTTCTACATTTTCATAGTAATACACGGGCCAATCCTTTCCATCACCTAGATCCCACAATTTCTTTACCATGGCACGGGCGTGGTATGGGTGGACTCTATCGTCGAGTGTTGATGTTGTTAGCAAAATGGGAGGATATTTATCATTTGAAGGATCAATATTATGGAAAGGGCTGTACGACTCTAGGTAGTCCCAGTCCTCTGTGTCTGGATTTCCATACTCTGCTTGCCAGGATGCGCCTGCCAGCAACTTATTATACTTCTTCATATCCAGAAGCGGAACCGCGCAATGGATGGCGCCAAACAAATCTGGTCTCATCACATACATATTACCCATTAGCAACCCACCATTACTTCCACCTCGAATCGCAAGGGTTTGCGGCTTGCAAACCTTTCTTGAGATGAGATCCTCGCAAATGGCGATGAAGTCCTCGTAGCTCTTGTTTCGGTTCTTTTTCAGAGCTGCCTGATGCCATTTTGGACCGAATTCTCCCCCTCCTCGAATATTTGCCTCCACATACACTCCACCACGCTCCAACCAGGCGAGCCCGACTGTTGAGATGTATTTTGGCCCGAGGCTGATTTCAAATCCGCCGTAGCCGTACACTAAAGTTGGTGAGCTACCATCAAGAGTCATGCCGTCTTTACAGACGACGAAATAAGGCACCTCGGTTCCATCTTTACTTGTGGTAAACCTTTGCTCAACGATCAGCCCTTCTGAGTCGTACATCGAGGGAAGCGACTTCAGTTTTTCTACAACGTAGCTGGAGTCACTCACATTTCCAATGGCGTCTCTCTCTACCCCAGTTGCATCAGCGTAATAGAGAGTACTCGGTTGCGTATAAGAAGATGTAGTCAGCCAAAAAGCATCGCCATCGTAAGGATCGATTGCTCCTGTGTGCACAGCCCTAATTTTTGCTGTATTTGCCCCGACGAAATCCAGCGATCCGTGATCGTGAAGCTTGTAGAACATGAGCTTGTCCTTCACAGTGTCCAGCACTTTTACAATAATATAATTTCTTGTGGCTGTATATGCCTTGAAAGATGTTGTCTCGGTCGGTTCGAAGAGAAATCCATACTCACACACATCCTTACCACCGGAGAGGAATGTTTCAGCATCAACATAAAGGAAGGATCCAGAAGGGAAGGTCTTGGAAGCTACTGTCCAATCAGACCGCAGGGATATTAGCATATAATTAGCAAAGAAAGTTATGCCTGCGTCATCAGGCACATCAACACTCACGAACTCAGGCGGCTCATCAACCCCTTGTCTCATGATATCATCAGGAGCAAGTAAGTGCTCGTAACTGACCTTACGAACCCAGTACTTCTTCGTGTAGAAAGTGAGCGACCTATACCGGACTTCATAAATGGATCCATTTCGAAAGCGCTGATCAGTAACATAAGCACCAACACTCACGTCTGACTTCTCTCCTTCAAAGACCACAGATGCATCCTCAACCTCGGTGCCACGGACCCATTCGCGAACGGTGCGAGGATATCCAGAATCTGTGAGGGAGTCGGGACCAAAGTCGGAACCAATCGACAGAACATCACGGCTTCGGTACGATGCTCGCGTCTTCGCTTCGGGCAAGGCAAATCCACCTTCCTCCGGCGAGACAAAATCTTCGGTCACTAGGTCGAATTCCTTAAGGAAAGTTGCGTCGGCGCCACCACGGGAAAGGCTCATGAGGCATCGTGTCACACGTCGTCCATTATCAGAGAGGGGATCCCGTGCCCTGGGCAAAAGACTCGTCCCTTTCCAAACCCAAGACACCCCTTCCATTTTGGCTAATGCATCAAGGTCCAGTACAGTCACCCACTCAGGATCTTCACCGCGGAAAGATGACAGTGTAGTTCGTCTCCAGAGACCCTTGGGGTTCGAGCTATCTTTCCAGAAATTGAACAGGATATCCTCGCCTTCCTCGTCGGTGCCATATTTTCTTACATGAGGGATACGGCCATCTGATTGAAGTGAAGCCAGCACGCGTTCATATGTACCTGTGAAGGATGTCTCAGGATCTCCTAATGCCTTTATGCAGGCATCATTTGCTGACATGGCAAAGGCTAGCGATTCCTCGCTCTCCACCTCCTCAAGCCACGCGTAAGGATCAGTACCAGAAGCCGCCGAAGAGTACGAGGAGTCGTTCGCGGTGTTGCTGGCGGCAATACCTCCTTTTACGCGTACAGACCCAGCAGTGTGTCGAGCGAAAGAAGCTGTAAAGGCGCGAGCCGATGGGAAGAGGGCCACTGTAACGATAGCGCCGGCGAGAGCTGCCATCGCGGCTGTCGTCGTAGCCAGATGCTGGGGCATGGACATGATCACTGCTTGTGAAAAAAAACCAATACTATTGTATCCATATCCCATTTAGGCCTGTACATGCACCTTCGTAACTGGTATTGAATAGGTGAATAAAAAATAAATAATAATAAAAGATTCTTGATTTTTCAGGCCAGGCAGCGAAATCCTCACAATTTTACAATACGCAAAAAGCATACTAGCTAGTAGCTAGTAAAAGCCCAAACAGGAACTCAACCATCATCCGAGCTAGATTCTCAAATTCATACCGTCCAACCTCCGACCACAGGCAAATAGCAAAGAGGAAAGATGTCTTCTTTTTCAGCACGCAGCATACTCTGGAAGCAATCTCGACTCTCAAGGGCGCCATCTACCTGGGCAAAGTTGGAGACCACTTGCTTCAAATCTTCA
>Ga0315315_10006231_pt1 | contig 11021 bp, 9 predicted proteins | sample M140m3416metaG_FD_203699 | JGI IMG/M metagenome (GOLD analysis project Ga0315315, IMG submission 203699) | Ammonia-oxidizing marine archaeal communities from Monterey Bay, California, United States - M1 40m 3416 | ecosystem: Environmental > Aquatic > Marine > Intertidal zone | place: USA... | reverse complement strand
TGGGTGGGTGAGTCGCTGTGCGAGTTCCCCATCATTGGTGAGCAGGATCAGTCCTTCACTGCTTCGGTCGAGTCTACCAACGGGAAATACACGTTCATCTGGCGGGACGAGGTCAACGACTCGTGGGCGGCCGTGTGGATCACGATTAGTTGTGACGACGCCAACCGGCTTGTTGACGGCGAAGTAGACCGGTTTTTGTTTCTTGAGCAGTACACCGTCGACACGTATTTTCTGAACGGAGCTATCAACTGTCGAACCAAGTTTGGTGACAATCTGTCCATCGACATCAACACGACCGGCTTCGATCAACTCCTCGCACTGTCTGCGGCTTCCAAAGCCAGCAGAGGCTAGAAAACGCTGCAGACGCTGGGACGAATCCGCCGCCTGCGACGAACGCCGGCCTCGCTTTTTCGATGCTGAGCGTTTTGAAGGAGATCGCTTGGATGCGGACTTTTTTGGCATGGAGCTGCCTGAGAGTTTGAATTGAATCCCACAACCTACCAAACCGGGGCATCTTTGTGATGCAGGCTTCCTAGTGATGCACAGCTAGATAGGAAAGACTCAGCCTCTTTCTCTTCGTGCTGAAAACCTAGAGTTTGCGCTTTTCATTGGACTGATAGGGTATGCGGATTGGCAGCGTGCCGCCTCCGAAGCATGCTCAGAGACCCCGTTCCGCCACCCGGGGCGAATTCGACGCTTCATTGAGCTCAATCGCTGGCTGGCACTACCCAAGATTCACCAGCGGCCATCCACCGTTGATTCCAACTGGCACAGGCATTCTTTCAGTTCAGCGACTATTCTTCAGTTCAGCGACCTAGCCAAGGCATCGCGTCGGGAATGAGTCGATTTCGCACAGGCTCCGCTAGCGGTTGCTGGTAGCTTGGGGGGCGTGAAGCAGCGTCGTAGGGGCCGATATCATTCTGGGGGTAGGGATCGTGCACCACTGCGCTGGCTTGTTGCTTGTTCATCGGGCCAGGAGGTGTGAAGAAACCCTGAAACCCACGGCATCCGATGGTGGACAGTAATGCGACCGTGAAAGCGGTACTCAGCAAAAGTCTGTTTCTGTTGCGAGCCATGATCGCGAATCCTTTCGAGTCAAGCGTGCGGGAGATATGGAGCGTACGAAGTTTTGAGGGCTGAAACCAAGAGGAATCCATGCTTGGTGTCAACAACGCTTCGTATTTACCGGCGTAATTCGGGCTCCCCGTTGGACATCGTACTTCTCATTGGTGTACCTCAAGTCCCCACCTAAACTCGCAGGCAAAATGTTTCACACCAGTTCCGATTGCCCCAATCATTCGTTTCACGCTGGTAAGTGCATCTCCATAACAGTGCTGTTTTCGGCCGCCAGCACGCGGCAATTCTGCATCGCTGCAGGTAGCAGCACGGTATCACCGGTTGAGAGGGCCATGATTTCCTCCCCAAAACGCAAGGTTGCTTTACCCTTTGGAATCGTCACGATGTGAAACTTCTCATCATGGCCTGTATCTGCCTCACCTTTTTCCAGCAAATTCAAAACGAATTTGTCGCAGGACACGATCGTCTGCCATCCCTCGAGCTCAGGGTCACTGGTTCTTGCAGCTACGGGACCGCTGAAAAAATCAGTCACTTCTAAGCCCTGGTCGATGTGCAAAGGGCGAGACTTTCCCTGCGAATCGGTGCGATTCCAATCGAACAGTCTGAATGTGGTGTCGCTCGATTGTTGAATCTCAGCAACCAGTAGACCGGCACCCAGTGCGTGTACTGTTCCTGCGGGGATAAAAACGAGGTCCCCTGCTGAGGGATGAAAGGAATGGAGCACATCCTCTGTCGTGCCGTTCTTGATGGCATTTTGTAGGCTTGCCGAATCAACTCCCGTCTTCAGACCTGCGTAGATCAGACTCTCGGGTGCGGCTGCGACGATGTACCATGCCTCTGTTTTTCCGAGGTCCGGAGTGGGCATTTTTAGCGCATATTCGTCGCTGGGGTGGACTTGTACCGAGAGCACGCGATTACAGTCCAGATATTTCAGTAGCAGTGGAAATGAATCCAGGCCCGTTTTTTTACCCAATAGCCAGTCAGCGTCGCTCTGGATTAGTTGCTTCAGGGTCTGGCCGGCAAGTGCGCCGTTTTGTACGACGCTCTGATCTTCTCCATGATCGACCACTTCCCAGCTCTCTGCATAGTCAGTGGCAGACCCAATTGGTTTCTTTAAATGGTCACCCAAAAGGCGTCCGCCCCAGATGGTTTGTTTCAAAACCGGGGCAAAAGTAAGTGGATATGGGGTCATTTCGCTACTTTGATCGATGTGAGGCTGCGATATGAATTGTAATATCAGCACGTAACGCAGGCGATTCCGTGTCGGGCTGCTACAATGGTGCTCGTTGGGTGCACAAGCGAACTGGTCGATTCAGGGACTCCGTGTCCACCGCCACCGCGACTGGCTGCCAGGCTTGACCCCAGCAGACTGGTTAGAAGCCACAGGGCCACAGGGTCAGGGTGCCACACGGCACCCCGTCAGTGGAGTCACTTGTCTGGCTATTGTACTGACCTTTGCGGCCTTACCTCACCAGACACAAACCCGTCCGTGTTCCCGGATATCTGTCAGATCATCGCGGGATTGCGAATTTCCCTCCCCACGTCTTATCGTATCCTTTCACCCTTCAAACCAAATACTGAGATTTGATTCGTGGAAAAGCTGTCGCGTCCCAAGGACGACCTGTTTGAAAATTCGACGATGACGTTCGGGGAACACCTCGAAGATCTGCGTCATTCTCTGTTTCGTGCCATGCTCTGGTTGGCTGGCGGCCTTCTCATTGGTCTCTTTTTCGCCAATGAAGTGGTGCGATTTGTGCAGATACCACTTGAGGGTGCAATAGAGCAGTTCAACGCTGATCGTGATTTGCATCGGCTTGGATATGATCCCTCCGATGAGTCAGTACAGGAGTTGCACAAGTTCTTGGCGAAGAACGCCTTGGTGTGGGAAATCATTTACGAGGTGCCTGAGGAGTTTCAGGCATTAACGATGGGTTCGTTTGTGCCCCAAGAGGAATCAGCAGAGCAACCGAGTGAAACCGGAGAGGCACCAGCACCCTCCGAGGGAGGAAATGGTGCGGACGCTGCTTCAGCCTCAGAGGGCGTGGTTGATCCCGTTGAGATGGCAAAGATTCTTGAATCATTGCCGAAAAAGCTGGAGCCCAAAATCCAGTTGCGAGAGAACAAGACAAGTTTGAGCTCTCTGAAGATGGAAGAACCGTTCATGATCTGGGTTAAGGCTGGCCTGATCGTTGGCGCGATCATCGGCTCACCCGGCATCTTCTATCATCTCTGGGCATTTGTCGCCGCTGGACTTCATGCCCACGAGCGGAAATATGTTTACATCTACCTGCCAGTGAGTGTCACACTGTTTGTTTCAGGTGTGATCTTGGCATTCTTTCTGGTTCTTCATTTTGTTCTGTCATTCCTGCTGGCGTTCAATGGCAGCATGGATGTAGCGGTTGAACCTCGGCTTTCATACTACGTCAACTTTGTGCTTTTACTGCCGCTAGGATTTGGCATTGCCTTTCAGTTGCCGCTCGTCATGCTCTTCCTGCAGCGAATCGGCCTATTTGAAACTCAGTCCTACATCGAGAGTTGGAAAGTAGCAGTGCTAGTGATCTTCTTCGTTGCTATGATTGTCACGCCTGCCGATGTGACCAGTATGATCGCGCTTGCGATACCACTGATCGTTCTTTATGGGTTGGGGATTCTCATGTGTAAATTCATTCCACGTGGCCGTGGAATGGGTAGTGACGCTTACGATCCCGCGTGATCGCTCAGCCGTTTTTCAACGATGTTTCCACGCCTGATTGTTTCTTTGGCTGTCAGTTCTCCGGCCTCGATTGATAGCGGAGGTTGGAAACAATGAAGGCTGCAGTGAAGGGTCACCGACTGCTTGGCAAGAACTTGCGATGCGTCCGTCTGTACCATCGCCAAGTCAGTGTTAGCGTCAAGATTCAGCCACAGTTGTAAACTTCCTCGGTAGTGAAGTAGAGCATGCTGAATGCCGTTAATCTGTTCGATGTCACGCTCGATAGAGGCAGGGTAAATTTTACGACCTGATCCAAGGACGATGACATCGTCCACCCGGCCCAGAATCCTGAACTGTCGGGTCTTTCGATCACGTTCAACCAAGTCGCCGGTGGCCAGCCAGCCATCATCTGTCATTCGTGCTTGCGTGGCCTCGGGTTGCTTAAGGTAACCCAGCATTGAATGCGGGCCACGAACAAAAAGTTGGCCTTGTTTGATCGCGATTTCCCAGCCTTCGACCGGTTCACCCACAAGACCTGGCATGGCGTTTGATGGTGTTGCACTGCTGATCACTGGCCCCGTTTCCGTGAGCCCATAACCCTGTATTACCGTGACACCACGGACGTCCCATTCCATGAACGAACTGGGGTCGAGTGGGGCACCACCACAGCCGAGTAAACGCAATTCATCAAGATTGACGGGGGTTTCCTTGAGCATCCTGCTTGCGATCGCTGGGACGGTGTTGATCAAGCTGGGGTGGAGTTTTTGGAGCCGGCGAAGCATGCTTTGGTATCCAAGGCAAACCGCAATTGTGCAGCCACTCAGTAGCCAAGTTCCAAAATCGCAAGTCCTCGCATAGGCATGTGAAAGGGGAAGCATGGTCAGGCGGATGTCCGACTGATTTTGTGGCACCGCTTTTAGTTTTGCAGACGCATTGGCGTGCAAGCTTTCAGCTGAAAGTAGAACCGCCATGGGTTCGCTGGTGGTGCCACTGGTCCACAGGATCAGTGACGCCTTGTCTGAAGGCTGTTGTGGTTTGCCAAGGTGACAGTCAGTTGTTGGATTTGACCATGTTTTTTGACTTGATTCATCTGTGAATGAACGGTCTGTCACCTCGATCAGTTCAGAGGCGATTTGCTGTTTGAAGAGATCATCAATCCAGATGCCGTCAAGGTAATCTCGACGACGCAGCAGTTCGTCGGCTCCAATGCGGCTGTCAAGTGGAGCTTCCGTCATGCCGAGTTTTAGTGACGCTAACGCGATTACGATGTCAGCATCGCAATTGTCACTTGAGTGTGTAATGCAACGATGGTCTGTTGTGTTGCTGGCTAGTTTCGCGATTCGGCTAGCAGCACGATCAACGACAATGGAAAGTGCATGCCAAGAACATGTGCATGCCGAGTTGCTGGGAGAGTCCAGCAAGAGTGCAACAGCATCAGGCCGAGAGTGGACCTGATGCTGAAACGCTTCGTACAGTGAATTGTCGGACACGGTTCAGTGAATCATCCTAATCGGGGTTCAGTGCCGGTCCGTCATTTTTCTGGAAACAGTTACGCGGTTGCGTTCAGTGTGTCCCGAAGCTTGGCACCATTTCCAGCTTGACCGAATGCAGTCATTCGTGCGACGCAGACGTCTTTCATCGCTGCGCGAGCAGGCTTCAAGTAAGCACGTGGATCGAATGCCGATGGGTCTTCTTGAAGGACCTTGCGAATCGCACCCGTGATCGCCATACGGCAGTCAGTGTCGACGTTGATCTTTCGAACACCACTCTTGATACCACGCTGGATTTCTTCGACGGGCACACCGTAGGTCTGTTTCATCTGACCACCGTACTGATTGATGATGTCCTGCAAATCCTGAGGAACACTGCTGCTGCCATGCATCACCAGGTGTGTATTAGGAAGCTTTGCATGGATTTCTTCGATCCGTGTCATCGCCAGCACTTCCCCAGTCGGCTTGCTGGTGAACTTGTAAGCACCGTGGCTAGTTCCAATGGCAACCGCCAATGCATCAACGCCGGTTTCCTCAACGAAACGTGCCGCTTCGTCCGGATCTGTGAGAAGTTGCTCACGACTCAGTTCGCCAACGGCTCCATGGCCATCTTCTTGTTCTCCCTCACCGGACTCAAGTGAGCCGAGGCAACCAAGCTCACCTTCGACGCTGACTCCCTGTGCGTGCGCAAGTTTGACAACTTCTGCGGTGACTCGCACGTTGTAGTCGAAGTCGGCAGGTGTCTTGCCGTCTTCTTCCAAGGAACCGTCCATCATCACGCTTGTGAAACCATTGTCGATGGCTGATTGGCACGTCGACGGACTATTGCCGTGGTCCTGATGCATCACGATTGGAATATGGGGGTAGAGCTCGGTTGCTGCCACCATCAGGTGTCGCAGATAGGCATCTTGCGAGTAGGAGCGAGCACCGCGGGAGGCCTGAATGATTACAGGAGAATCAGTTTCCTCGGCTGCCTCCATGATCGCCTGGATCTGCTCCATGTTATTGACGTTGAAAGCGGCGACGCCGTAATCATTCTCGGCTGCGTGATCGAGGACGACGCGAAGAGGAACCAAAGCCATGAGCTCTAACCTAAAGTGCGGGGGGGAAACGAGTTGGATAAACGCCTCGGGATTATCGCGGCAGACAATAAACTCGCAAGGTCCTAGTCGTTGGCGGGTGAATTTGCTCCGTTAGGCCCCTGTTGTGGAGCCCCAGTTCACCTTTTCTTGCTCTGAAATTGTCCCCGAATTCACAATCTAAGGTGTGGCTACCCTCGGAAACGCGCTCGGGTGCACTTGATATCCCCGCGCTGATGCTGGGATTCAATTCAGGCAGAGTGGATTTGTAAGCATGTTCCGCTGTAATTCGGGCGTCATGCCGATGGTCGCGAAGTTTGACCTTTTTCGTGCTGAATTCAGAAGGTGCCATCGGCATGATCGTACCACGCTAGAGATCGCGATCTCTAACTCCGTCCAGCGCACAAAGGGGACGGAGTTGGTAGTGCGCCCTTACCTTGAAATTGGAGGCATTGGATCTGAATCGTCTGCTTCCGATCTGAGTGCACGAAGACGTGAGGCTCGTGGAGCTTACGGCTTGTTCAATTTTTGAATAATTTCGTCGACATCGTAAACGCAACCACCCCATGTTCCACCGCCTGCTTGTTGCAACGCGGCCCATAGTCGCGTGTCTTCTGGCATATTTGGATCAACGCGGAGGTCGGGATGGGGTGACCGACTGGCCAGTACTTGCTCAGCGGTTTGGTCGGTTTCTGAATCACCAAGGATCAGGTTGACGTGTCCTTCGAGTGTCCGGCAATCAACGACGATGTCGATCACGTCACCATCACGCACTTTGGCGATGGGACCGCCAGCTAACGCTTCAGGCCCAACGTGGCCAATGCAGGCTCCCGTGCTGACACCCGAGAATCTTGCATCCGTGATCAAGGCGACATCTTTGCCGAAAGATAAATACTTCAGTGCGGATGTAATCTGATACGTTTCCTCCATGCCACAACCAATCGGCCCTCGGCCAATCAAGACAATCACGTCGCCTGCCTTGATGTTGTGTTCTGTTTGTCCCTTGATTGCTTTGATGGCATCTGGCTCTGAAGTGAATACACGTGCGGGACCACGTTTTCGATAAACACCCTTTTCATCCAGTACGGTGGGATCAATGGATGTTGCTTTGATCACTGAGCCTTCCGGGCAAAGGTTGCCTTCCGGAAAACACACGGTACTGGTGAGTCCGATTTTCCTCGCACGTGCGGGAGGAATGATGACGTCATCTGGTTCGACGCCATCAGCCGCCCGCAAATGCTCTCGGCAGATTTGTCTTCGATCACAACTTTCCCATTGATCCAGCAATTCGCTCCATGTCATTCCGCTTACTGTTTTCGCGTTTGCCTTAAGTAAACCAAGTTCTCGAAGGTGCCATGCCACTTCCGGGACTCCACCGGCAAGAAACAATCGAACGGTTGGATGGCCTGTTGGGCCATTGGGAAGACAGTCGACGAACCGGGGAACCAACTGGTTGATATCGCGAAATGCTGCTGCGTCTGGTTTCTGGATTCCTGCTGCGGCCGCAATGGCGGGGATGTGTAGCAGAAGATTCGTGCTCCCTCCAACTGCAGCATGGATCAGCATCGCATTGTAGATCGCGTCTGCCGTCAGGATATCTTGGAGGGTTTCATTGCGTTCAACCATTCCACGAGCCGCATCAGCCGAGTCTCGTGCAAGTTGCATCCAGATAGGTTGTCCACTTGGAGCGAGTGCTGCGTGTGGTACCGTCATTCCCATTGCTTCAGCAACGACTTGGCTGGTTGCTGCGGTTCCAAGGAATTGGCAACCGCCACCGGGGGTTCCACAAGCCCGGCAACCTTCCAGCGATGCTTCTTCCAGTGACATTTCACCACGACTGTATCGGGCGCCAATGGTTTGTACTTTACCGGCGTCTTCACCGGTTGTGGGGGGTAAGGTGACGCCACCGGGAACAAGCACGCTTGGTGACGTGCTGCAGCCTGCAAGGGCCATCATCATGGCCGGCAGTCCTTTGTCACAGGTGGCGATGCCGATGATGCCTTTGCGTTGGGGAAGTGACCGAATTAGCCGACGCATGACAATGGCTGCATCATTGCGATACGGCAGCGAGTCGAACATTCCGTGAGTCCCCTGACTTCGACCATCGCAGGGATCACTTACGAAGGCTGCAAACGGGACTCCATCGTGCTGCGTCAGTTGTTCTGCTGCAGCCTGTACGAGTAAGCCAACTTCCCAGTGGCCGGTGTGGTATCCCAACGCTACGGGTGATCCGTCCGGGTTGCGTACGCCACCTTGGGTGCTGAGAATCAGGTATTGATCGCCTAAGACGCGGCGGGGGTCAAACCCCATCCCCACACTCTGGGTTAGGCCAAAGATATCACCACTACTCCAGTGGCGGAGTATCTCATCACTCAGTGGCAGTTTTCCGGTTGGGCCGGGCGCGTGGGTGTTGAGTGTTTCTACATTCGGCACTGAGAAGAAATTTTGCATGGATGCAACAGCTTTCGCAGACCCACGACAAAGTCGTGCCTGTGGGACTTAAGGGCATGGTGGATTTCCGTCTGAAATACGACAGTGGCCCAAAGTCTATCAACCGCGTCGAGCAAGCACCAACGGATCCATGGGTTGATTGAGGTTCAACGACGTCGCTTGACTTTCCGGTGCATCGGATTCAGGCGTTTTTTGGCAGGTGCTTCCGGAGTCTCTGGCTCTGGGGCCTTTCGTGGCACGGGAACCGCCTCGAATCCTTCGATGGAATCGCGTTTGAGTTCTTTGTTGATCCGTTGCTCGATACTTGTCAGTACTTCACCTTCACCGGGAACAACAAATGTGAAAGCGATTCCTTCGCGTCCCATGCGTCCTGTCCTTCCCACGCGGTGAACGTAGTCATCGCAATCCTGGGGGACGTCGTAGTTGATGATGTGCGAAATCGTGCTAATGTCGATACCGCGCCCAACCACGTCAGTGGCAAATAGAATTTTAAGTTTTCGGTCCCGCAAACTTTGTAAGACTCGGTCCCGTTCGCGTTGCTGCATGTCACCATGCATGCTGCCGCAATTATCGTGTGTGTGACTGAAGTGTCGGTACAGGCGGTCGGTACCACGCTTGGTTCGACAGAACACAATTGCTTGTTCTGGGTTCTCTCGCTTCAATAAATGATCCAAGAGAGTTGATTTTCGGTCATGGGCAACCGTGAAGTACCGTTGTTCAATTGTCTCAACCGCCATCTCGTCTTTGCAGCAATCGATGACACTGGGTTTCTCCATGTAGGACTCTGCCAGACGTCGCACGGTTGGCGGCAGTGTTGCCGATAGTAAGAGGGTTTGCCGGTCACGTGGACACTTCCGCAGAATCCGCTCAATTTGTGGACGAAAACCGATGTCCAACATGCGGTCGGCTTCATCCAGAACGACACACCAAACGCTGTTGGTTCTCAGTGATTTACGCTGCAGGTGATCGTGCAAACGTCCCGGCGTGCCGACAACGATTTGCACGCCATTCTCAAGTTGTCGCAGTTGGCCGTTGATATTCTTGCCACCAGCTAGAACGGCAACCTCGGTGTCGACACCCCATGCCAACCGCTGCGTTTCCCTGCCGACTTGGTCAGCCAATTCGCGGGTAGGGACAACAATAATCGCTTGGGGGTCTCTGCAATCCTCCAAAGAATCGAGCTGTTCAAGGATTGGAATCGCAAAAGCAGCTGTTTTCCCTGTGCCCGTGCGGGCCTGCCCAATCACGTCCTCACCCTCCATTGCGAGCGGGATCAATTGAGCTTGAATAGGCGATGGGGTACTGAATTCCGCTTTTTTTAACGCCCGGCGCATCACCGGTGAAAGATCGAGCTCGTCAAATGACTCGACAGTATTTTCGGATGCACTCGTAGTTTCGGCTGTTTGATTCATGCAGGCAGTGTAGCGTTCTGCCCTGATTTGCACTACGCGGAATTAATATAGGCATTTCGGTTGGTCAATCTGATCCCGCTCGGAGAATCCCATCTAGTGTCTTGTCCCCGTCTCGATTGGGCTTCAGGAGCGCCTCGGAAATCTGACAAAATCCACGGACATTTGCCTGAGTCCCCAACATTTGGCCAATTTCATGGTATCCCCGAAGCAGCGATGTGACTTGTCGAAATCAACGGTCAGCATGGAGGGTTTGCCAGAACACAATTCGTGGCACGCGGCGTTCGGCTGTTGTTTGACAAAAATCTGGAGGCTAAAATCTCGGGCATTGGGGATTTTTGCCCCGTTCCACGAAATCACCTCGCTGTCGAGTCCTGCTATGCAACGCATCTTCTGTTTGACCGTGCTTTTGGCGTTTGCCGCTGTGGGATGCAGCAAGTCATCCGATAGCGATCTGCGAGTGATGGTAGACGCTGATAGTGGTGATTCCACCGCAACTCAGGGGGCTGGGGCAAGCGATGGTAAAAAGCCAAGCGTTGCTTTCGTGACAAACCAAATTGCAGACTTTTGGAAGATTTCAGAGGCTGGTTGTGGTGATGCCGAGAAAGATTTCGACGTGGCGGTTGAGGTGCGGATGCCTTCTCAGGCAACTGCAGTTGAACAGAAACGAATCGTGGAAGACCTGCTAACGTCAGGCGTCAAAGCGATTGCCATCAGCCCAATTGACGCAGACAATCAAGTTGATTGGCTGAATTCCATTGCCGCGCAAGTTCCCTTGATCACACACGATTCGGATGCTCCTGCCTCCGATCGATTGATGTAT
>Ga0315315_10006229_pt1 | contig 11022 bp, 9 predicted proteins | sample M140m3416metaG_FD_203699 | JGI IMG/M metagenome (GOLD analysis project Ga0315315, IMG submission 203699) | Ammonia-oxidizing marine archaeal communities from Monterey Bay, California, United States - M1 40m 3416 | ecosystem: Environmental > Aquatic > Marine > Intertidal zone | place: USA... | reverse complement strand
TTATAGAGTGACCAAAGAAAGGGTTTCCTTTATCTAAAGGGGGCTTGATCATCATATATTTATAACTTTAAATAAATTAAGTCCAGAAAGCAAAAATCCCAGTTGATCTTGCGACCCTCCGGGATTTTCTAAACTAATTCATTTTCGGTCTTGCGACTTCTTTTTCTTTAGTGTTTTATAAATCTACCTAATAACGATCAGTTTGGCAAAAAAATTGAGCTTGTTTTTTTCGCGAACTTTTATACATTTTATTTATAAAAGAATCTTTGCTGAATTAAGTTATTATTATAAATACCAGAAAAAAAGGTAATTGTTTTGATTTCATTATTAATACTTGCATACAATGAAGAATTAAGAATAATCGATGTTATTAAGAAGTATGAGAAATTATTCAGTGAAATAATTGTTATTAATGACTGTAGTAAAGACTCAACAAAAGAACTTATCTCAAATTATATTGAATCCAGAAATTCTAAAAATAAGATAGTATTAATTGACAACAAAAAAAACGTTGGAGCAGGAAAGTCTTTTCAGATGGGTGTAGATTATTTTCTAAAAACAAAAAACCAATTTCTAGTCAAGATAGATGGGGACGGACAATTTTTTGAGCCCGATATAAGAACAATTATTAACCTCATAGAGAGGGATTCAGTTGATTATATTAAAGGTGATAGATTTTGGGAAGACGGGGTTACGGGAGACATCCCAACCATAAGATATGTAGGAAATACCCTAGCTTCATTGATGATTAAGCTATCAACAGGTAACTGGAAAATGAATGACCCATTAAATGGTCTAGTAGCTTTTTCTGCTGCTGCTTTAAAAAATTTGAATATTCCAAAGTTATTCTTTAGATACGGATACCCTTTTTATCTATGTGTAAATACATCAAAATTAAGTTACACTGAAAATTTACAGACTATACAAATTAAAAATACAGTCATCTATGATGATGAGCAAAGCAATCTAAAGCCCTCAATAATGTTCTTTAAACTAACTTTTTATACAATATTTTCTTATTTTTCAAAAATTAAACTAAAATTTAAAAATTCAAAATTACAAATGTCAGCTTTGCTAGACATACTTTTTACTGTTCTCTTTGGATTATTTATTTATTCTTTTAGCACCTTTTTAAGGGTTAGGTATTTTTTATTCAGTGGAGATGAAGCAAATTGGTTTGTTGTAACAATAATATTTTTGGTTATTTCTTTTGTGGTATTTATTTCATCTCAAAAAAGTGAGAATCTTTTACATTCAGAGAAGTTTAAAGATTACGTTCAATAAACCTAATAAAATCATCTACGTTATTAGCAACTACACTCTCTTCAATTGCATCTCCATAACCCCAGCCTGCTAATATAAACTTAACACCAGCATTTTTTGCACAGATAATATCAAATTTAGTATCACCTATATAAATAAAATCTTTTTTACTAAGTTTGTTTTTTTCGATTATCAACTCAAGGCCATCTCCGCTAGGTTTGCCTTTATTTGGGTCTAAATCTTCAGGGCATACAATATCTAAAAAGTTAATATTTTTAAAATCTTTTCTTAAAATTTCCTCGGTTCTTTTTCTCGTTTTTGAGGTAAAAATTGAATAACTGATATTGTAACCATCCAAAACTTCAAATAGATTGTCAACACTTCTAAATTTGATTATTTTATCTATAGAATCCGTAGATGCAGAATCGTAGCAATCTTTTAAATCTTCCCAAAGGTTTTCAGGTATATTAAGTTTATTTAAAATATCAAAAAAAGGAATTCCTATTAGTTTTGAGTATTCATCAAAAGAAATATCGAGATCAAATTTTTCACAACAAAGTTTCCAAGAAATTTCCATTACCCCTAGGGAGTTAATTAACACTCCATCAAAATCAAAACATACATGCTTAATTTTCATAATTTTTATTTACCCGTTTTTTTACCTATAATTAAACATCTATAGCTTAATTAATTTAAAATTGTTTTACAGTAAATTAACAGTTATTTTAGGTAAAAAAAATGTGTGGAATTTTTGGTATATTTGAAGAAAGTAATAAAAAACAACAACTTTTCTATGATTTAGGTTGTTTGTCAGAATCTAGAGGTAAAGAAGCTTCTGGATTCATGGTTGTAGATGGTGAGAATTTATCCATAAAAAAATATCCAACAAAATTTAGAAACAATAATGTAAAAAGTTTTTTAAATAATTTAAAAACAGTAAATGATATAAAGCTATTTGGACATACTAGATTAGAAACCAGTGGAAATATTAAAAACCCATTTAACAATCAGCCTATCGAAACAAATGAAATAACTATTCTTCATAATGGAATAATCACCAACTATAACCAAATCAATAAAAAGTTTGGCTTCAATAAGAATACTGAGTTAGATAGTTTCGTTATTAATGAATTATTACAATACTATCTATCAAATTATAATTTTCTAGATGCTTTTAAAGAGACATTAAATGAGATAGAAGGTGAACTCTCTGTTTTTATTTATTTTAAGAAAGTTAAAAAATACATAATTTACACAAATACAGGATCCATATATTTTACTAGGGCTAATTCAAGAATAAATATTTTTAGTTCTGAAGAATGGATTACAAGAGAGATTTCAAAGCAAAAAAATGTGCATCAGCTTAAAGCATTTGAGGGCCTTGTGCTGAATGATTCTGGGTTAATTGAGAGTTCATTCACTGCTAAGCCAAGAGGATTAGATAGGCAAGAATCTTTAGATGAAATAAGGCAAAAATTGATAGGTTTTGAATATGCTCAACCGCTACTAAATAGGTGTAGTAGATGCGTTCTTCCAGAAACATTTCCCTTTATTGAGTTTGATGAAAAAGGAATTTGTAATTTATGTAATAACTATAAAAAATATGAACTAGAAGATGTTAATAAACTAAAAAACGATATTGAAAAATATGACAATTTAGTTATTGGATTTTCAGGAGGTAGAGATAGTTCCTACGGTATTCACCTAATAAGACAAGAATATAGTAAAAATATAGTTGCCGCATCTTATGATTGGGGAATGGTAACAGATTTAGCAAGACGCAACCAGGCAAGGGTATGTGGAAAATTAGGAATTGAACATATTTGGCTTTCTGCAGATATACAGACAAAAAGAGAAAATATTAAAAAAAATCTTATTGCTTGGCTCCACAAACCTCATATTGGGATGTTACCCATAATCATGGCTGGAGATAAAGTTTGGCAAAGTAAGTTGAGAGAAACTGCAAAGTTAAAAAATAATTCAGCCATTTTACAATTTCAGTCTCCATTTGAAGCTACATTTTTTAAACATGGTTTTGCAGGAGTAAAACCTGATTTTCCAAAGATGAGAACGCTCTCAAAAATTAAATTATTTTTATTTTATTTCTATTGCTTAATTACAAATTATAAATATTGGAATAAATCACTACTTGACTCACTTAGGGGATTTTTCTCATTTTATTTTAGAAAAAAAGCATTTCTATATCCATTTAAATACTATAAGTTCGATGAAGATGTCATAGAAACTGAACTATCAAATAACTATAATTGGGAATTTGACGACACTACAGGAACAAGTTGGAGGATTGGTGATGGTACAGCTCCATTTTACAATTACATTTACTGGTTACATGCAGGGTTCACCGAAAATGACTCTTTCAGAAGTTACCAAGTAAGAGAAGGTATTATTACCAGAAATGAAGCATTAGATTTATTAAAGTCAGAAAATATTCCACGATTTACAAGACTAAAAGAATATCTTGAAACTATAGATCTTGATTATGATTATGTCATGAGCCAGCTCAAAAAAGTAAAAGAAAATTCCTTAGTAAAAAATTGGACTACCTAGTAAATGGATTTTCAAGAGGATTATGCCCAAATACAACCAAAAATGTATGAAAATGAAAGTAGAATTCAAAAAGCAAAAAAAGTTATAAGTGTAATAAGAGACTCTATTGGTGAGACCAAAGATAAACAATTACTTGACATTGGATGCTCTACAGGAATAATGACAGGCTATTATTCAAATTTTTTTAAAAATGTTGACGCTATAGATATTGATACTAATGCAGTTGAACATGCTTCAAGAACTTTTAAAGATGCAAATATAAATTTTCAAATTACAGCAGTGGAAAACTTTAATCCCGAGTATAAATATGATGTCATTACATGTTCTCATATTTATGAACATGTCCCAGATAGCGAAGTGTTATTCAAGCAAATTTATAATTTACTTAAACCTGGAGGAGTGTGTTATTTGGCTGCTGGCAATAGATACCAAATTTATGAGAATCACTACAATCTTTATTTTCTTTCATGGTTTCCCAAACCAATTTCTAATATATATCTAAAAATTTTTAGGAAAGGTAATTTTTATTATGAAAATCATTTATCTTTATTTAAACTACGTAAGCTAACAAAAGATTTTGAGACTATAGATTATACGATAAATATTATAAAATATCCTAAAAAATTCTTTGCCCAGGAAATGTTAAAAGAGAGAACTCTAAAACATATAATATCTGTAAATATTTCAAAAGTTTTATACTTTTTTATACCAACATATATCTGGATACTAAAAAAACCTCTATAAAAGTTCTATTTTATTTATCCTTGTATATAGATTTATTATAAAAAGACTTACTAGGCTTATAAGTCTTGAAATAATACTAACAAGAACTATTTCAGCAGCACTCAAACTATAAAGTTCTTTAAATAAGACGTGCAAGAATTCAAGAATACCGATATTGCCTGGTGTTACTGTGGCCACAGAGCCCAATATGGATATTAAATTAAAGTAAATACTCTCTTTGAACATATTTTCAAAATTAAGCATTGAGAAAATTAAAAAAATATTTATTATTCCAAAAAATAAATGTAAAACTGAAAGAGTAAAAATTGAAAAGATATTCTTTTTTATAAGGTTAAAATTTAGAATAGAAATTAAATCAAATATATACTTATTCAACCTAGGTTTCACTTTTTCAAAATCAAAATTTCTAATAAATATTATAAAGATTATTATTAAAAAAATTAGAAATAGGAGTACCAATAATACTTTTTCGGAATATTTTTTTTCAAAAGCCACAATGGTTGAAAGTAGTAAAAGTATTGACAATAACAAATGTATTAAAATGTACTGACCATTTATAACAAAATTCTTATAAACTGACAAATTGTGTTTAGTCTTAAGATAGGTAATCTTCAATCCGATTCCGATTTTAAATGGACCTACAAGATTTCCAATCGTATTAAGAACTACAAGATTTAACGACTCACTAAATTTTAATTTTATATTAAGGTTTTCTAATAATTTAATTTCTATACTTGCATTTATTAAATACCTAGTAATTGATAAACATAAAATTGGAATCAAAATAATCAAGTCTAAATCAATACTTTTAAATACTTCTTGATTGTTATAGAAAAATATTGGAAATGCGATAAAAATACATAATGTAATAAAATTGTTGATTATTTTTTTATAGTTCATAGATTTCTTTCTAGTCTTTTCAGGCACCTACCAAGGTTATCGTTATCAAATTTGCCTTCATATATATCATTCTTTAATTGACGAAGAGGTTGTTGAATTTTAAAGTTTGCTTCATGTAAAATTCTTATTTCTTTTATTAATCCTTCAAAAGAATTTATTCTGCTGATGTGTTTATTGTTAAATACCTTTGAAACACCAGAAATATTATATGCCATGGGTGTATCTAAAAACAATATAGGATTATTAGAAATTAAATAATCAACAAAAACGCTCGACCAATCTGTGATTAGCAAATCAGAAATAGAAAGTGGTGTTATGTCTGGTAAAGATTTCGATTTATCAAAAAATAACAAATTGTTGGAATTCTCAATAAACTTTAAAATTTTTATATCAACATGCGTATTTATATGATATTTTATTAATGTTTTTAATTTAAGTTCTTCACCAATATTTTCTAATATTTTATAAAGCTCAATATTGTGAGGCGAAAGATGATGATTTTTATATACACTGTTGTTTCTATCATCAGTAGGAGCGTAGAGCAATACATCAGAATCGATACCAAGACGATCTTTAATTAAACTTTTATTTTTAACTAGTTCACTCAAAGAGTCTATCCTGGGATATCCAGTTGAAATTAAGTTCTTTATAGAGTAATTACACTCTTCAATATAAATTCTTTTTTCGAAGTCAGAAAAAAGCCACACCTCATCAAATATCTCCTGTTCAGCAAGTATTTCTATATGGTTATTACTTTTTATTGCATGTCCTGTATAAAAAGTTTTAATCTTAAAGTACTTTTTTATCAGTCTGTGAAAAATTATTCCATGACTAGAGATAATTATTTCAGAACTTAAGACTTTAAGAATATGAGTCGGATAAAAAGTACAAAGTATATTTTGATAACTTTTAGATAATAGTTTGTAATCTTTAAAGCTGAAGGTTATATATTGGAATTCCCTTCCTCCATGTTGCTCAGCTTTTATAAACTCTTCAATATTTCCAACCAGCTTATGTCCCAAAAGTGAAATTTTACTATTTTTTCTTTTTTTTGCTAAATATAACACTGATGCTGTAACGAAGCTCAATAAGGAAAATAGTAATATGAAATAATGGTTTATTTTATGTTTTTCAAATCTCAAACTATTTTCATATTAGTTTTCAAAAAATAATAAATATGCTTTAACATTGGTTCATATGAAAAAAGTAGGATTAATTCCTTGTCGCCTTGAAAGCACTAGACTTCCGAACAAACCAATCGAATTAATTGAAGAAATTCCAATGTTTGCTCATGTTTATTATAGGTCAAAATACTCTAAATTAGATGAGGTCTATATCTGTACAGACAGTGCTGAAATAATGAAAATTTCTAAAAAACTTCAAATTAATGCTATTTTAACTAAATCTGAACATCAAAATGGTACTGAAAGATGTGCAGAAGCTGCTCAGACTTTAGAATTAGATTCAAATGATATTGTTGTGGACATTCAGGGAGATGAGCCATTATTAAATCCAAATGATATAAATAATTTAATTAATTTTTTTGATCCTCAAAAACATGATATAGTTTTGGGTTACCTACCTGCGAAAATTAAAAATAACATTAATACCGTAAAAGTTATATTGAACAGAGAAAGTCAAGTTCTGTACTTTTCCAGACAAGACATTCCTTTAAACTTCAGAAAAAATTATGAAATGTTTAAGCAAGTAGGGCTTGTTGGATTCACTAGCAAGTCTATTCAAAAATTTGCAAAATCTGAGCAAACAGATCTAGAGCTGACAGAAGGAGTAGAGCTCCTGAGAGCAATAGAGATGGATTTAAAACTTTATGGAGTCATGCTTAATTATGAAAATAGGTCTGTAGATACTCCGGAAGATTTAGAGTTTGTAAGAAATAAGATTCTCGATGATGAGTTATTTTTGAAATATAAAAAAAATGAAACACATTAAAAAGGTCTTTAGTTCAAGAACAGTATTATTTAGTATTTTCTTGTTAATACTTTTGATGTCTTTAAGAGTTGACTATAGGTTCACAGAGACTATATCTTGTTGTGGTGATGACCACGCTTATTTTGTTCACGCTGAAACAATATCTGAAGATTTTGACCTTAACTACTCCAATCAGATGGTTTTTGTTGAAGGCAAAGTTAATATGGTCAAAGATAAAGTCGTCCCTATTGGATTTATAGGCGCAGGCCTTCTTGCGGCACCATTTATGGTATTAGGGATATTCATAGATAACTTATTTAACTTTTTAAATTTTAACAATAGTGAATTAATGAATTACAAGCTACTTTTATATTCCCTTGCTCCAATTTTCTATTTTTTTTCATCAATATATATCTTTGAAAAAATATTAAAGTTGCTGAACATAAAATATAAAATTTTTTATTTAATCCTTATATTTTTCGGTTCAGGGCTGCATTATTATGCTTTTGAAAGATATAGCATGACACATGTTTATGAAACTTTTTGTATAACTCTTTTAATTTATTTTTTATTAATTTTCTATGAAAGCGATGATGTAAAAAATAATATCGCAGGAATTATTCCTTATATCTATCTAATTACATATTTAGTAAAATATACTAACTATTTTATTTTTGTTATGCCATTTTGGTTGACGAAAATGATGAAAACAAAATATACAGATAAAAAACTTAGATTTAATAAATATTTCTTGCTTAATAGCATTGTTTCTATAGGTCTGTTTTCTTCACTAACAAATAATCTATATGGAAAATTCACTCTGAGTCCCTTAGTTGTTTACAATAAAGAAAGCTTCCCTTTGGTATCATCTTATTTAGAAGCTTCAGCTGAAAGAGGTAATGTAATATTAGATAATTTAATTATTCTATTTCGTATGTTTTATACCCAAGAATTTGGTTTGATTTGGTTTATTCCAATTGTTTTTGCATCGATTATTTATTTACTGATAGATACATTCAGAGACTTCAAGAAATCTGCACTGCCAAATATATTTATTTTACTAAGTATAGGTTTGCCAATTGGGACCACTTTAATTTGGCAAACTGTAGGTGCCGCTTTTGGAATGAGATATATATATGCTGCTTTACCAATTTCTTTTCTCGCCTATATGTTTCTTGCCCAAAAACATAATCTTAAAATTTTGAATATCTACACAATAATTTTTTCACTCACCTCTTTTTTATCCGTTTTATTTTTTGAAACATCACCTGCCTCATCTTTATCTGAGAATGAAGTAATAAATTCATGGGGGGAGCTTACTAGATGGGCTCAACCGGAATATCTTTCTGGATTTTTGAATTCAATGCTAAGTCTTGATAGCTATTTTATTATTTTTGGTACTAGTTATTTAGGTGCTTCAATTATAAAAGCATTTTCAAGCATTATGGGAATGGATGGTTTCATTAACTTTTTATCTAATTTTGGAGTAAGCATTGATAATGTTGATGTTGTTCGAATTTTTAATAATATTGATTTAATTGATGGTCATAAATTTATTTTTATAATTTTATTTTTATCAATATTTTCATATTACTTTTCTAAACAAGTGACAAAAGATTTTAAATAGTAATGAGTAATCATATTCAGAAAAAGAAGATATTAGTTCTTTCATCAACTTTCCCAAAAAATGATAATGATGAAGTGCCTACTTTTGTGAAAGATCAGATAATAAACTTAAAGAAAGAATACGATTTTCTTGACTTTACAGTTATTGTTCCGAAAACTAATGATGGGGTAGCTTCAGATAAATCTGACTACTTTAAAGAGATAAGATATCATTATTTTTGGCCAAGAAGATTTGAAGTATTAATTGGTAAAGGGATAGTCCCAACTATAAAAAAAAATAAACTAACCTTTTTTTTAGTTCCATTTTATTTTTTATCACAGTTAGTTGTAGTATTAAAAATCTCAAGACAAATTAAGCCTGACTTAATTTATTCACATTGGTTTACACCACAAGGTATAACGGCATATATTACTTCAGTTATTTACAAAATACCTTTTACGTTTACTACACACGCTCAAGACGTTATTGTTTTGAAAAAAATTCCAATTATTGGTCCCTTTATAGCTCGCATAGCAATTAAAAAATCATCTGCCTGGACTTGTGATTCAAAATCTACAGAGGATAGACTTATTAAAACTATTGGTATAGATAATTTTGATAAAAATAAGAGTTTACCAGTTCCAATGGCTGTAGACTCAACAACATACGAGAACTTATTAGTACAATCTTATCCAAGTCTTAAATCAATAGAAGGGGACTATAATTTACTATTCATTGGAAGGTTTGCTGAGATTAAAGGTGTTGAATATCTTCTGAGATTATTTAAAGAAATAAACAGTAAGTATCCAAATGTAAATCTTATTTTAGGTGGAGATGGAAATTTAAGATCAAAATATGAAGAACTCATTAATGAATTAGAAATTAGTAAAGATAAAGTTATATTTACGGGCTATGTAGATAAAAATCTAAAAAAATATTTATTTAATATTTCAAATATTAAATTTATTCCATCAATACTTTCAAGCACAGGACATAAGGAAGGATTACCAGTTGTTCTTCTTGAGTCTTTATATTTTGGCAAAATAACTATGGCTAGCAAGTTTTGCAATGCTGAAGAAGTCATAGAAGATGGCCAAAGTGGATTTTTATTTGATCCATTAAATATAGATGAATCAATGATGCTTTTTGAAAAAGTTTATCACTTTTCTAAAGAAAAGATAATGGAAATTGAGAACAATTCAAAAGAGACAGGTAAGAACTATACATCAAGATCTTTAACAAAAATTTATTTCGAGCACCTCTTTGCTGATTTTATTTAATTTTGATTTTTTTCAAGTTTTTAGAAACAAAACCAATTAATTTTTGTAAGTAGTTTTCTTTAACTACATTAAATCCTTTTTTAATTTTTTCAGGATCTCCAGTTTTAATTGGGTAGTTGTTAGATATTAAGAAATTAGCGATAGGGGCTTTAAATTCCTTATTTTTTAATTCAGGGACTAAATTCAAATACTCTTGAACAACTTTTCTATCTAGAAAAGGGTATCTTCCCTCAATTCCAAAACCACCAGTAATAGATTCTTCTTTCATGAGATAGCTTGATTGCGTTCCATCATAAAAATTTTCCCACGGAAAAATATCATACAAGTTTTCTCCAAATGTTTCTGGATTAGGAGAACCAAAAGAATAGCTCTGCAAATTTGATGTAATTTCATCTCCACCTTGCCCAGAGGATAAAATTTTGATATCTTCATTTCGCGTCTTTACATAATCTAATAAATAGACCAAACCATGAGAACCTCTGTCATTAAATCCATCATGTGTTAAAAGTTGGTTTTCTTGCTTTGGACCGTAACTGAATTTTGAAATTTTGTTATTTAACAATTCTTTTGTTTTAACAAAATCACTTTTCTTTAATGATTTTTTAATATAGACTTTATTTTTATTTCGATACTCTCTTAGTAATCTTTTAAAAAGTATAAATTTGTGCTCATTACCATAGTATGAAAAAACTTCGTGTTTTATCTTTAATTTTTCAAGGGCACAAGCGATAG
>Ga0315315_10006228_pt1 | contig 11022 bp, 7 predicted proteins | sample M140m3416metaG_FD_203699 | JGI IMG/M metagenome (GOLD analysis project Ga0315315, IMG submission 203699) | Ammonia-oxidizing marine archaeal communities from Monterey Bay, California, United States - M1 40m 3416 | ecosystem: Environmental > Aquatic > Marine > Intertidal zone | place: USA... | reverse complement strand
TATCTTCACCTGTCATAGCCCGGAGTTCCTCTTCCCAATGCGGATTAGGGAGAAAACGGCAATCCAATAACAAATCAACATCTTTAGGGACTCCGTGTTTAAACCCAAAGGAGACAATACGCGTCTGAAGATCTTCTGCTGTTGATTCGATAGTGAAAAGTTCGGAGAGTCGAGTTGAAAGATTATGCACATTAAGGCCACTGGTGTCTAACTCGACGTCAGCAAATCCTCGTAATTCTTTTAGATGAACGATTTCGGCTTTGATCTTTTCAGCTAATCCATCGGCTTCCTTCTGAGGGTGCCTGCGGCGAGTTTCTTCATATCGTGCAATCAATGCTTCAACACTTGCTGTAAGAAAAAGCGTTCTGACGTTAAGCGTTGGGCTTTTTGCTAAAATTTCTATCTCTTCCATTGTCTCTTTGGGATTTTCTGCCCCGACTACTAAAGCAACATGGGTCGTGACTGATCCTTTTGCCACGGCCAGCTCAGCAACCTTTGAGATGAGTTGAGTTGGAAGATTATCAATAACGAACCAACCCAAATCGTCAAGACATTTCGCTGCTACAGAGCGACCAGCCCCAGAGTAACCTCCGATAATGAGAAATTCAGCCATGTTCAATTCTAGCCGATTGAGGCAATAAGTTTTCTCTCCTTCACTGTACTTTTCGACACAGCACAATTAAGAGCGATGGAATTTCTGATTGTTTACTACCTACAGGCTTCTCTATGACATTTTCAATCATTAAATCTTGATTTGATATTGCGTTGAAGTACGTGGCGAGCGTTCGGTGTTCGTATTGAATGTAGATGTTGGTATCGACTTCTTCTACCTGGCTTGATTCAATCAGGTAATCAGCTATTCCCCAGTGACTTTGTATTTCATGTGGACTGGCTTTTATTGGCCCACTTCCAGGACTTTGGAAGACTGGATGGTTCATGACCAGTAATAAAAATCCATTCTTTTGTAGGATTCTTGCTATCTCTCCTACAGCTGCATGGAGACTTTGCACATGCTCAAGAACCATTGAGCAAACTACACCATCAAATACCTCATTCCTGAAAGGCACCTTTTCAATATTATGTTGAACAAAATGAAGGTCCGTTGAGATTTCTTTGGCATGACGTAATTGTTTGGAAGAGATATCACTTCCAATAACCGTGGCTCCCGGCGTTACTTTTTTAATATGTTGGCCTACTAGCCCTGTGCCGGTTCCAATATCCAAAATTCTTTGTTTGTCAGCGAAGAAAGTTCTCACTACTGGGAAGATAATATCTGCGTATTCTGCAAGGTCACTATCTTCTATATGCTTTATCCACCAGTCACTGATTTCATCCCATAAATTTGTATCACCCGCTATTGAATAGTCCATCGGAATTAATTTGTTTTGGAACACTTTTGGAAAACGGATATTGCTACTTCTTCGGGAAGCCATGACAGTTCTAAGAGTTCTTTTTGATTTGCTTGTCTAATTTTTTGTATAGTTCCAAATTCTTCAATCAATCGTGACCTCCTTGTAGGTCCGAGCCCTGGGATATCATCGAGAATTGAATCTTTCATTGCTTTTTTGCGGAGCTGACGGTGATAGGTTATTGCAAATCTGTGGCTTTCATCACGTATCCTCTGCAGCAGGTACAGAGATTCAGAGTTTCGAGGAATAAGAATAGGTTCAGCCCTTCCAGGTATGAAGATCTCCTCGTTTCTTTTAGCAAGTGAAGCTACAGGTATACGCTCAAATAAGTTTAAATCTTTCAGAACAGCGACAGTTGCGGACAACTGTCCTTTTCCTCCATCGACTAGAAGCAATTGAGGGGGATAAGAGAAACTTGTTGGCTCTTTGCTCTCATTACTTTCTTCCTTAAGTAAATTTTCTAGTCTCCTCCGAACTACTTCAGCCATCGCAGCATAATCATCATTGCCATCAACAGTCTTTATTCTGAACTTTCGATAGTCTTTCTTTTTTAGAACTGCATCTTCCATAACGACCATTGACCCCACATAGCTACTGCCCTGCAAGTGACTCATGTCGTAGCATTCAATGCGCAACGGCGAATATGGAAGATTTAGAAATCTCTGTAAATCATTCAGTGCTTTTGAACGACTATTGTGGTCTCCTAAACGCTTTAAACGATGACGCTTAAATGCGTCTTCAGCATTTAAAGAAACAGTTTGCATTAGAGTTTTTTTTGACCCTTTCTTTGGTACGAGTATTTGAACTTTCGAGCCACGTTCTTCACTAAGCCACGTTTCGTAGAAGTCTTTACCGTGGGGTTCTACTTCTACGTATATTGTTTTAGGGCTCCCCAATGGATTAGGTTTGATATAGAGTTTCTCTATGATCCGTGCTTGAAGAATTTCAACTGGCAAATCTTCTGCTTTATCCAAGATGAAAGATCGCTGTCCCAAAACTCGCCCATTTCGAACAAAAAAAGCGTGTGCAGCTGCTTCAAATTCATCGTCGACAAAAGTCATGACATCAAAATCTTCTGAGCGCGTACCAACCATTACTTGTTTCTCTGCAGCTTTTTGAACATTAAACAACCTGTCCCTGATACGAGCAGCTTTTTCAAAATCCTGATTTCCAGATGCAGTATCCATTTGATCAATTAGGTCATTAACGATTTCATCTGTATGTCCCTCTAAGAACCGAAGAAGGTCTGCAACCAGCTTTGTATAATCAGATTCGCTAATTTCCCCTACACAAGGACCGCAGCATTTCTTAATATGAAACTCGAGGCATGGCTTCTGTAATTTCTCGTGCCTGTTGTATTTATTTTGCGCACATGTCCTTAAGGGAAAGGTCTTCTGAAGCAAATTTAGAGTCTCTCGGATAGCTTTAACGTCAACATAGGGTCCAAAATATCTATTCCCTCTTTTTAGCTTTCCTCTCGTGAGCATGACTCTTGGCCATTCGTCAGAGGCTGTAACTGCTAGAAACGGGTAACTTTTGTCATCTCGAAGTCGAACATTAAACCTCGGTTGATGCTCTTGTATCAAACTATGCTCAAGAATTAGTGCTTCAACTTCATTTTGCACTTGAATCCATTCGACGCTCTCTGCCTCTTGGATCATTTGTTGTGTTCTAGTGTGGAGCCTATCTATAGGTTGGAAATATGAATTGATTCTTGACCTCAGGACTTTAGCTTTACCCACGTAAATCACTCTTCCGTAAGCATCTTTGAATTGATATGATCCTGGGGCAATAGGAATCGACTGTGATTTTGGTTTGCTTATCATCCTTTTCCTAGGTCACGTTCTATATTCTTTGCTTAATCAAAGAGTTCCTGCTTTATCAAGAATAGGTCTTAGGAATTCCCCTGTGTAACTTACTCGTGTTTTTGCGACTTCTTCTGGAGTTCCTTCAGCTATAACAGTCCCTCCCCCATCTCCTCCATTTGGACCTAGGTCAATTATCCAGTCAGATGATTTAATAACATCAAGGTTGTGTTCTATTACGACAACAGTATTTCCTTGATCCACTAAGCGGCTAAGCACATTCAGTAGTTTATTTACATCTTCAAAATGCAATCCTGTCGTAGGCTCATCAAGAATGTACATTGTGTGCCCCGTAGATCGCTTTGCAAGTTCGCTTGCAAGTTTAACTCGTTGTGCTTCCCCACCTGATAACGTCGGGGCTGGCTGACCTAATCGCACATAGCCAAGACCAACGTCTACTAAAGTTTGCATGTGGCGAACAATGGGTGGTTGATTCTCAAAGAAATTGAGAGCTTGGCCACATGGCATGTTTAGAATATCAGCAATATTTTTTCCTTTAAATCTTATGTCTAGTGTGTCTCTGTTGTACCTAGCGCCACTGCAGATCTCGCAAGGAACATAGACATCAGGTAGGAAGTGCATCTCGATCTTAATTGTTCCATCGCCCGAACATGCCTCACATCTTCCACCTTTTACATTAAAGGAAAACCTTCCGGGCATGTAACCTCTGACTTTTGCTTCTGTTGTCTGTGCAAAAAGCTTTCTCACATTATCAAACACACCGGTATAGGTTGCAGGATTTGATCTTGGGGTTCTTCCTATAGGTTGTTGATCAATGTTTATCACTTTGTCGAGTGACGATAGTCCTTCAATAGTTGTGTGCAAACCAGGGGCTACTTTTGATTTATGTATCTGTTGCATTAGAGAGCGGTAAAGAATGTCATTTACCAGAGTAGATTTCCCCGAACCTGACACACCGGTAACGGACACGAAACAACCGAGGGGGATTTCAACATTAATATTTTTCAGGTTGTGCTCTCTTGCGCCTTTAATCGTAATCCGCTTATCACTAGGTACTCTTCGTTCTTCAGGGATAGGGATTGTTTTTTTACCAGCGATATATTGTCCTGTAATTGATTCTTTATTTTTCTTTAGTTGGGATACGGAACCAGAATGGACAATGTCCCCCCCATGCTCTCCTGCTCCAGGTCCTATATCGACTACATGGTCTGCTATGCAGATAGTTTCTTCATCATGTTCAACAACTAAAACACTGTTCCCTATATCTCGAAGTCTTTCGAGAGTTTCAATTAGTCTTTTGTTATCTCGCTGATGAAGACCAATTGAAGGCTCGTCCAAAACGTAAAGGACGCCCACCAGTCCAGACCCAATCTGTGATGCTAGTCTAATTCTTTGCGCCTCTCCCCCTGATAATGTGCTCGCAGCCCTGTGCAGTGAGAGATATTCAAGGCCGACATCAAGGAGGAACCCCATTCGGGAATTTATTTCCTTCAAAATAGGGTCAGCGATAAGTTTTTCTCTTTTGTTAAGTTTGATTTTACTAATTCTCGTCGCAGCTTCCTTAATGCTCATATTGCACAGTTCGGCTATGCTTGAGCCATCAATAGTTACTGCAAGAGACAGAGGCTTTAAGCGGGCGCCTTCGCAATCTGGGCATGGTATTTGCCTCATGTACCCTTCGATTTGTTCTCGTTGCTTATCAGTATCTGCTTCTCTATGGCGGCGACGAAGATTGGGTATAACTCCTTCAAATGTTGCTTGAAAATTTCTTGACCGGCCAAATCGATTCGTGTAGTTGACGGTTATTCTTTTCTTGCCTACTCCATCAAGAATAATTTTTTTAGATTTTTTGGATAATTTCTTCCACGGAGTTTCCATTGAAATTATATTATGTTCCGCTACTGCGCTAAGAAGTAGCTGGAAGTATTTGCTTCTTCCCGTTGACCAAGGTGCGATTGCTCCTTCTTGTAGAGATAAATCTCGGTTAGGGATAACTAACTGTGGATCCACTTCAAACCGTGTTCCGAGTCCATCGCAAGATACACAAGCACCGTAAGGGGAATTGAAACTAAAATTTCGTGGCTCAAGTTCCTCAAAGGATTTTCCGTCACTTGGGCGACTGAAATGAATAGAGAACGTAAGGATCTCTGATTCCCCTTGCTCTTCTAGTATTTCTATCTGCATTACACCAGATGCAAGCTTTAAAGCGGTCTCTATTGAGTCAGTTAATCTCCTGTTAATTCCATCTCGCATAACGAGTCGGTCAACGATGACAGAAATATCATGCATTTCATAGCGTTCAAGTTGCAGAATTGGAGTTCCATCGTCATTTGTTCCGGCTACATCGCTAAGATTCGTCATTTCCCCGTCTATAAGTGCTCTGGTAAAGCCTTGTCCAGCCAGGTCAGTCACCAAAGTGTCATAGGTTCCTTTCCGTCCTCTGACAACTGGTGCAAGAATTTGGAAACGTGCTCCCGACTTTAGGTCCATTACCCTGTCAACAATTTGTTGAGGAGTTTGCCTGACAAGTTTTTCTCCCGTTTCGGGGTCGTGCGGTGTTCCGATTCGGGCAAATAAAAGCCTGAGGTAATCGTAAACTTCTGTTATGGTGCCAACTGTTGAACGTGGATTCCTACTTGCACTTTTTTGATCAATTGAAATAGCTGGAGATAAACCCTCTATAAAGTCAACATCGGGCTTGTCCATTTGTCCAAGGAATTGGCGTGCATACGCTGATAACGACTCGACGTACCGACGCTGACCTTCTGCATAAATTGTGTCAAAGGCGAGTGAGGATTTACCAGATCCGGAAATACCTGTAAAGACGATTAGCTTGTCGCGCGGCAACTCAATATCTACCGCTTTCAGGTTGTGTTCCCTAGCCCCTTTTACGATGAGATTCTCTGCCACATTGTTAATCTAACCAACCAATTTCATAAGTACATTATTCTCACGCATTTCATGTGACTAATATTGTTTTTATGAAATCTGTAATGTTAGTTCATGGGGCTTGGCATGGCTCTTGGTGCTGGGAGATGGTAGAGCGCGGACTAAACGATATCGGGATCGAAACATGCTCCATCAATTTACCCTTCACAGGCGTTGAAGATGATGTTGCCAGTGTTGAGAAGGCAATAGCGGAGGCCGAAAAAAAAGTGGTTCTTGTAGGTCACAGTTATGGAGGAATAGTTATTTCAAAAGCAGCTGAGGCTAAAAAAAAGGTTGAGCACTTAGTCTATGTCTGTGCAATTCTATTGAAGTCAGGAGAATCTATGAAGCTTGATGGTTCAAAGATCAAAGTTGAGGTTGATGAGAGTCTTCTCTCTGTAGTTAAGCCAGAGGCTATTGTCCCTGCCTTCTACGAAGATGTAGATCTGGAGCTAGCAAAATCATCTATTAAAATGCTTCGCCCCTTCCCTATTGTGGCGGGATCTAAGGGATTAGGAGAAGCCTGGCGTGAGAAGCCGTCAACCTATATTGTCTGTCGCAATGATGCTGCAATACCGCCTAATATACAAAATTCTATGGCCCAGAAAGCATCCAGAATACTTGAGTGGGATTGCGCTCATTCACCTTTTTTTAGTAATCCAGAATTACTCATAACGTTACTTACAGAACTTGCTTTGGCTAGTGATTAACTGCCCCCTTACCCTAGTGACTTTTAAACGTCACTTCTGAATAATTTTGGATCAAAATCTGCATTACTCCTATTTAAAGCTGCTTTCCACGACGGGCTGCATTTTAGTGCCCACCGAAGCCCACTTATCAAAGCTTTGCCTACGTACAAATTTAATCTTGATGACTTCACATTAAGTATTTCTTGTAAGCCTGGCTCGATAGTTGTCGCCGCAGCGCGTTGGAGAATGCGATAACCAAACGATTCTGCTTTTGAAAGAGGCGGTTTTTTGAGAAATGCGATAGCTTCACGAAGGGCTGCTGAATCAGCTACGTCCGGGTGTGAATTTACCCAATTGCGAAGACCATCAGCTGTTTTCGGTAAAGGGTCCGCTCCCATTCTCTCGCCAATTAATGCTTGTTCAGCGACAAATTGGTTAGCTTCAGTTTCAGTCATTGGTCTTTTGAAAACCTTGAATGCTTGAAGGAAGGAGTCAGTTAAAGTGTTGTGAACCCATGCACTATATTCTGGACTTGATGCACTGTAAGCTCTCCCACGCTCTGAAAAACCAGAGACTCGTTTATGAGCGAAGTTAACCATTGAGATAGCTTGCTCGGTTTCTGGGATTGCCCCGTATGTCATTGACGTAACATAATAAGCGGTTCGACTTAAACGCCCCAAGGGGTCCTCTCTATAGCTTGAGTGGTCTGCGACTCCAGCGGCTACCTCTGGGTGGGCGGCCTGCACCAATAACGCTCTAATACCACCTACGAAACTTGAAACGTCACCTAGGACTTCCCAACTTATTGAACCAGGCCCGAAAAGTCCTACGTCCCCCTCGTAATTTTCTGTATTTTGAAGTGGCTTCTCACTATGTGAAAAGAGATCTACGACACGAGCCGTTACACGTTCTTTGATACCCATTTGTTTCCTTTTCAACCTTAATTTTATAGGCGAATACGAGGAAAAGGTAAGTTTTTTTGAATCATTTCATATCTTTAAGATCACGCTTAATTTCTCTTATTTCGTCTCGTAGGCGCGCCGCATACTCAAACCGTAAATCACCTGCGGCTTCATTCATTTCCGCCTCAAGTGTCATTATTAATCGTTCCAGTTGACCTTCAGCTAAATCTTCGAAATCCCCACGAAGATGCTTTGATTGCCGCTTTGACTTTGCCTTATCAGATTTAGGTAAGGGAGTTTCGGGATTTGCAGGTCTTATCATTGAGAGAATATCTGTTACTGCTTTTCGTATTGTTTTCGGATCTATGCCATTCTCATCGTTATACCGCATCTGCAATTGGCGCCTTCGGTTTGTTTCTGAAATGGCTCGCTGCATAGAGTTTGTGACTTGATCGGCGTACATAACCACTTGACCCCCTACGTTACGGGCAGCTCTACCTATAGTTTGGATGAGAGACGTTTCGCTACGAAGAAAACCTTCTTTATCCGCGTCGAGAATAGCTACTAGTGACACCTCAGGAAGATCTAGTCCCTCTCTTAGCAAGTTGATACCGACGAGAACGTCAAATTCTCCTAACCTTAGGTCCCTAAGTATCTCTATCCGTTCAATCGTGTCAATATCACTATGTAGATAGCGGACTTTGATTCCGATTTCAAGAAGGTAATCACTTAAATCTTCTGACATTTTCTTTGTCAATGTCGTGACTAGAACGCGTTCGTCTTTATCTATTCGTGTCTTAATTAACTCAAGCAAGTCATCTATTTGCCCAGTGGTCGGCTTCACTATTATTTCTGGATCGATAAGTCCTGTGGGTCGGATAATTTGTTCAACAACTTGCGCGGACTCTTCAATTTCGTATTTCCCTGGGGTAGCTGATAAGAAGACAACTTGATTTAGGCGTTTCATAATTTCATCAAACATTAATGGTCGATTATCAGCAGCTGATGGAAGCCGGAATCCGTGCTCGATTAGCGTCTCCTTCCTCCTTCTATCTCCAGCGTACTGGCCGTGAAATTGAGGAACTGCGACATGCGATTCATCAATGACGCATAGGAAATCCTCAGGGAAATAATCCAACAAAGTAAACGGAGGGTCACCATAATTCCTGCCGTCAATATGCATTGAATAGTTTTCTATACCAGTACAAAATCCGACTTCTTCCATCATCTCTAAATCGTGCTCTGTACGCATCCGAATTCGCTGCGCCTCAAGAAGTTGTTCATTGTCTTCAAATTTTTTTAACTGCACTTGGAGTTCTGCTTCAATGCCTTTCATAGCCCTGGCTATCCGGTCGTTGCTCGCTGCGTAATGCGTTGCTGGAAATACAACTAATTCTGAATGCTGTTTAAGCACTTCTCCAGTAAGCGGGTCAACCTCTGTGATTCTCTCAACATCATCACCAAAGAATTCTATTTGAAATATATTTTCTTCATAGGCTGGATGTATTTCGAGCGTCCCTCCCCTCACTCGGAAAGTTCCCCTTATCAAGTTCATATCGTTGCGGTCATATTGCATTCCTACAAGCTTTTTGAGAATTTCCTGTTGGTCATAATCATGATCTTTTTGCACGACAAGAAGTTGAGTCATATATTCATCTGGAGAACCTAACCCATAGATGCATGAGACTGAGGCCACAATGATAGTGTCACGTCTAGTTAGCAAAGCAGCAGTAGATGCATGTCGCAAGCGGTCAATCTCATCATTCACTGAAGAATCTTTCTCTATGTAGGTATCGCTTGATGGTATGTATGCTTCAGGTTGATAGTAGTCGTAATAACTAACGAAATATTCGACTCGGTTATTAGGAAAGAATTCTCGTAACTCGTTAGCAAGTTGAGCTGCTAGCGATTTATTCGGCGCTATCACAAGTGTTGGGCGTTGGACTTTTTCAATTGTCCATGCGATAGTAGCGCTTTTGCCTGACCCTGTTACACCTAACAGTGTTTGAAACCTCTTCCCATTATCAATGCCATTAGCGAGTTTCTGAATTGCATCAGGCTGGTCTCCAGCAGGCTCAAACCCAGAAATTACTTTGAATGGAACACCTCGTGATCGATCTACCATTTTGGTAGTTTAGCCCTCAAGGTCTTTTGCAGAAAGAGAAAGTATCCATTCCCAACACTCTTCTATCTGTTGAGGCAGGTCCTCTTCAGGTCCGTTATTATCTATTAGGAAATCGGCAAACTTTCGTCGTTGTTCGGGAGCTGCTTGCGAACCTACTCGAGCTTCTGCGTCTTTCTTAGAAAAATCTCTGTAACTTACGAGACGTGAGATCGCTGTCTCGATCTCACAGTCAACAACGATAATTCCATCAAGTAATTTATACTCGTCACGACCCAATTCTCCTTCAGTGGTAACCAAGAGTGGTATGTCAACCAAGACAATCTTGCCGCTCTTAATTGCTTCTTTACGTTGCTTACCCATTTCTTCGCCTACCGCAGGATGGACAATTGCGTTCAGTTTCGAAAGTTCTTCTTCGTCATTAAAAACGATTTCAGCTATCTTCTGACGGTCAAGATTACCATCTTCAAGAAGTATCTCGCTACCGTACTTCTTTACGATTGCCTCAAAGACCTTACCTCCAGGATTTTGTATATCTTTTACGATTTGGTCTGCATCGATGAGAACAGCGCCCTTGGTAACTAGATGAGCTGCAACGGTTGTCTTCCCAGATCCTATTCCGCCTGTTATTGCAACCTCAGCCACGGCTTATGTATCTAGCTCTTCCTCTGATTCAGCAGTCAAACGTTCTTGTTCACTTTTCTCATAAGCTGACCAGGCTTCTTCAAGGTCAGCGGCAGCGTCAGCGTCTAACTCAACGGCTGGTCCGATGTAATTTCCTTCAGTATCGTAATTCTGTTCGCCGAAATGCTCTTGATATTCTTCTGCGACAATACCACCTTCAGCAGCCTGTTTAACAGAAAGGCTTATCCTTCGTTTCTCTAAGTCAACATCTATGATCTTAACCCACAGTTCTTCACCTGGCGTAACAACCTGCTCAGGTAAGTCGACATGGTGATTAGACATCTCCGAGATGTGAACTAAGCCTTCAATATTATCTCCAACTTGGATGAAGCTACCGAACGGAACCAGCTTCGTTACACGACCGTAAACCAACTCCCCAACTCTATGCGTATCAGCAAATTCTTGCCAAGGGTCCTGTTGTGTTGCTTTCAGAGAAAGACTAATTCTCTCTCGGTCTAGGTC
>Ga0315315_10006227_pt1 | contig 11022 bp, 4 predicted proteins | sample M140m3416metaG_FD_203699 | JGI IMG/M metagenome (GOLD analysis project Ga0315315, IMG submission 203699) | Ammonia-oxidizing marine archaeal communities from Monterey Bay, California, United States - M1 40m 3416 | ecosystem: Environmental > Aquatic > Marine > Intertidal zone | place: USA... | reverse complement strand
AACCTGAGCTTACCCGGTGGGTCCATGTCGAGCGCGAAGTTGACCCCGCCGTTGCACAGGTTGCACACGCCGTCGAAGAGGATCACCGGACGCTTATCGGTGGCGAAGTAGTCCGCAATGGCAGAGCCTCCTCCGGAGGTCGACGCGGCGTCGGAAGGGGAGGCGCGGGGCAGCGCGGGGCGCGCGCGTGGTCGCGAGACGACGTGGTGGTGGCGCAGTGGGGTGGATCTGGACGTGGAAGACGTGGATATCCCGAGGATACCCCTCGCCGATGCGACCGCCTGGTGCGCCATGGTGAAGTGGCGAGTAGTGCCGTCGACGCGACGTGGAAGAAGTTGAGAGCCGCACGTTTTGTCGAGTTCAATGCGCCTCTCTCTCACTCGTGGGAGCGCGCGTCCTCGATGGTGGCTGGCGCGGCGTTGATCCAGAGGCACACCGTCCGCCTGGCGTCGCGCTACACCCGCGCGTGGAGCGTCAGGACCTCGAGCGTTAGGCCGTTCGTCCGGGCGCGGCGTCGCACGACCGCGATGGCGACCGCGGACCGCAGGGTTCGGGTAGCCGTCGTGGGGGGAGGCGCCGCGGGCCTCGCCGCCGCCAAGGAGCTCCGCGCCGAGGGTCACACCCCCGTGGTGTTCGAGCAGGGCACCGACGTGGGCGGCGTGTGGGTGTACGACCCGCGGGTGGAGTCCGACGACGTCACCGGAACCGATCCATCGCGCGCCAAGGTCCACGGCAGCATGTACGCATCACTGCGCACCAACCTACCACGGGAAGTCATGGGGTACCCGTCCTTCCCGTTCACAAAGGTGTTCGCCGGGGACGACAGGCGGTTCTGCGGCCACGGCGAGGTCCGCGCCTACCTCGCAGCCTACGCGGAACACCACGAGTTGAGTGGCCACATCAATACGAGCACCGAGGTTGTCAAAGCGGAGCCCATCCAGGGATCCAGTTCGGAGAAAGACTCCGCCGACAAGGACTCCCGATGGGGGCCGCGGTGGAGGGTGCACACACGTCGCGTGGGTGGTTCACCGGACTCGATCCAAACCGATACGTTCGACGCGGTCGTCGTGTGCAACGGTCACTACTCCGAGCCGAGAACCCCGAACTACCCGGGCTCTAATACCTGGCCGGGAGTCCAGACGCACTCGCACAACTACAGGACACCGGACGATACTTTCGCCGGTAAGAAGATCGTGGTACTTGGCGCGATGGCCAGCGGGGAGGACCTGAGCCGGGAGATCGCCACCGTGGCGTCGGAGGTGGTTTTGGCCGCGAGGGGATTCGACCCGAGCGAAACGAAGAACGATTTCCCGATTGAATCCTACCCAGCCAACGCGAAGCTCAAACCGGGCATCGTGGAACTGATTCCCGAGTGCTCCGGGGTTAAGTTCGAGGACGGGAGCGTGGAGAGCGGGGTGGACGTGATCCTCTACGCGACGGGGTACAAATACGCGTTTCCGTTCCTGGACGTTGAAAGCGACGAGGACGAGAACGAGATCGTCTCGGCGGAAGATAACTGCGTCTCACCGCTGTACAAGCACGTGTTCCCGCCGAGCCTGGCGCCGTCGCTCTCATTCATCGGGCTGCCGTGGAAGGTTGTGCCGTTTCCCCAGTTCGAGGTGCAGGGACGGTGGATCGCCAAGGCTCTCAGCGGGTCCGCGGAGTTACCGGGCCAGGACGTCATGGCTCAAGCGTCGGAGGCGTTTGAGAAAAGTTTGGAAACGCGCGCCGTCGCCAAACGACACGCGCACCGGATGGGCGAGGCACAGTTCGAATACAACGATGAGCTCGCACACTTGTGCGGGTGCCCGCCGCTCGGGACGTGGCGGGCGGAGATGTACAGGGCGACGGGAGTGCGGAAGCGGAGTGAGCCGAGGACGTACAGGGACGGGCCTACGCCGTGGTCGGACGCGGACGCCAGGGAGGCGGCGAGAATGGAGGCGAGTTCGTGTGGGTTCGAGGTGGACCCGGCGAGGGACGAGGTGGAGGTTGGAGTCGCTTAGTGTTGTCATTTCATCTGAGGTGCTTCGCGTGTCTCTTGGCGTATTTCTCCCACATCGGGCACTTGTTATCCACCGCGTACTGCAGGCAGTCCCAATGTTCGTTATCGGTGGCGTGATAGCACGTGAGGTAGTCCCAAGGGCACCCGTTCTCGTGCAAGAACTGTAGAGCGGGCAGGTGCCCATTTTGGGCCGCGTAAGAGCACGTGTAAGCACTCCATGGACGCGGGAGAAGGTTGTTCTCTCGCGTCCACTTCAGCAGTCTTACACACCCCCGGTAAGCAGCTTCGTCACATACGAACCTCGCAGTTTCACCAAGAAGTCCAACAACTCTCTCGTAGGGTAGAGACAGAGCTTCGTCGTTGTCCAGCAGGCGTATGACACGGATACTCCGCGTCGACCAATCAGTTTTTATGTCCGGGAACGCGTCGAAGTCGAACCTGAGAGGGTACGCGGCGGCAGGCTTGGAGGCGTCCCTCCACACCTTGCTCACCAGGGCGAGGTTGAGGCGGGTCTTGACGCACTGAACGTGGGAGAAGACCACGGTCGCGATGTCCAAGTGCGGATCGAAGATCGGGCGGTTCGTATCGGGTACCCACATGCCGCTTAGGGTCGACATGGTGGCGATACGTGGGCGAAGTGTGGGGCGTCGTGGCTTCAGTCGTGGCTTTTTACTTGACTCTTGAAAAGTTACTGGCGCCCCTTCCTCGTCACTTCCGAGACTCGCACCAGAGGTTCGTGGTGGTTCTAGGTGCACGCGACCTCGTCACCGTCATGGCGCGCGGGGAGACTCGCGTGGGTGCGTGATATCGACGGTACACCGCAGGGAACGGGCGCGTCCCCGTCGTCGGCTCCCCCCGCGCATCGTTGAGCAGCGAAGGCGATGAGCGGCATCTTCGGCTCCCTCTTCGGCAAGCGCAAGGCGTCTCAGCCCGCGGACACGTCCGGTAGAGCTGCCACATCGTCCAGTCGCACGGGCCCAGGCCCATCGTCGTGGACGGGACCGCCCCCGCGCGACCCCAAGGAGTGGCGCGGGCCGCACAACCCGACGCGGTCGAGAGGAAATGCCGACGCGGACGACGCGTCGAGACAACCTCCCGTCGTGGATCTCACGCGAGAGAAGACAGACCACCCGTCCTCGTCATCACCACGCGCGGCGCGAGCCGCCGCGCGTGACGAGCGACGCGCCCGCCGCGAGCGCCGGAGGGATGCCGCACACGACGACGGTGCCAACCCGGGCGAAACGACGAACGATGCCGACGACGACGAAAAAGTCCCGCAAGATCCCGTGCTCGTGGAGTGCACTGGAGACGGGCCCGTGCAGGGTGTACCCCAGACGGACACGGTGGTCGACGAGGACGGCGACGAGGCGAACGATTTCCTCTACGCCGACCCACCCCCGCCGTCCTTCGCGGGGTTCGTCGACCTCACGCTCGAGGAGACTCCCTCGAGGAGCGCGGGCGCAAATGTAAATGTGAATGCATCCTTGAACGCGTCATTGAACGCGTCGCAGAGTCTCCTCAATCGGTGCGTGGGATGCGGCGCGGACGTGACCGGCCGGCCGGACATCGACGCCGCATCATGGCTGGCGAACCCGGGCGTGGGTAAGTGGCGCGGGCGATGCGTCGGGGGATGGAAATCTAACCGGGGATCTAACTGTGCCGTGGTCCTATGCGGCGCGTGTCTGGGTGAACGCGCCACGCGGGCGTTGGTACTCGCGACGAACGGGCTAGCGCGACACCGTGACAACGATGGCGATACGGACCTGGGACCCACTGAGGAGGATGGCGGCGTGCCCGCGATAGGGTGCCCGATGGGGTGCGGTGGCCGGCTGGAACACGCTCCAGTCGCTGAAGCCGGCGATCCATCCGCGTATGAAGCCTGGGCGACGGCGGCGACTGACGCGCTCCTGGGTACCGCACACGATCTAACCGCAATTAGGAACGGGGGTGGTGCCGGTAACACGGGGGCGTTCGCGAGGTGTCCGAACCCCAAATGCGGCGTCGCCATAGAGAAGGTACCGGCCGTTAAGAGCTCCGAGGGTGACTTGGATTTGGTCGCCGAGCGGATACCGGGGACGGGGCGTTGGATGTCTCGCGAGGCGTTGGAGCACAGGGCGTCCAAGCTGTTTCGATGCGGCGCGTGCAAGTGCGACTTTTGCGGGGATTGCGGGTGCATGCCGTACCACTGCGGTTTCGCGAGCTGCGCGGCGGCGGCGGCGGCTGCGAGCGTCCCTAAGTGTCGGTATTGCGAAGAGCGCATACTTCCCGGGGCGTCGGCGCTGGACTTTTATTACTTCGGAGGTGGGCACCCCGGGGGCGGCGGTGACGACGACGGATCACTCGCGCCCGCGGGTAAGAGCGGGGATATGACGGTCAGGGAGCTGCGGCGCGCGTGCGGGGTCGCGGACACCTCCTGGTGCACAGAAAAGACGGAGCTCCGCGGCGTGTTCCGGACGGCGGGGAAAGTGTGCCGGACCGGGGAGTGCCAATCGCGGCTACAGGGCTCGTGCACCAAGACACTTACCTGCGGTCACCCGTGCGGGGGTATAAGGGGGGAGACGCGGTGCCTGCCTTGCCTCGAGTGCGAGCCCCGACGCACCCCGGGGGGTGGGAAGAAGGGAAGGAATCTCCCTGGCGGCGACGATCCGTGCCCAATTTGCTACACGGAACCGATTTGCGCCGCGCCCGCCATACTGCTGGGCTGCGGTCACGTCGTGCACAGGCAGTGCGCGTCCGATAAGATCCGCGCGGGTTGGCCCGGCCCCGCGATATCGTTCAACCACCTGCGCTGTCCACTCTGCGGCGCGTCGGGGCGAACGAAGGAGGAGGTCGGGTCGGCGCAGTTTCCAGTCATGAGGCACGGGTCTCTGGTCGGCGAGCTTTCGCCGGTGTTGGCGCTGCGTGACGCGGTGATGCGACGCGGACGAAGGCGGCTATTGGCGGAGGGTAACGTCACCGAGCTACAACCCGGGGGTGAGTGGGAAGGTCGGCCGGGTGAGCTGGCGCTGGAGAGGTTCAACTATTACCGGTGTTCTCGCTGCAAAGATGTTTATTTCGGCGGCGCTCGTGAATGCGGAGCCGCCGCGAACGCGGGCGCGGGGGAGCCCGGGGGTGCCGGGGGCGACGCCGAGCTCATTTGCGGCGGATGTAGTGCCATCATGCGCGGTGTGAGCGGCGCCTGCGCCAAGCACGGACGAGAGGAGATGCAGTTCAAGTGCCGGTGGTGTTGTTCGCCGGCGGTGTTTTATTGTTTCGGAACCACGCATTTTTGCGAACGGTGTCACGTCACGAGGCCGGATTGGAAGCCGCACCCGCCGCCGAAGACGTGCACGAGGGCGACGTGCCCACTCGGCGTGGACCACCCACCGCACGGACAGGAGTTTTGCCTCGGATGCGCGCTGTGTCGAGCCGCGGACACGGGATACTGACGATATGATAGCCACAAACTACATTTGCGAATTCCAAAAATGAGCTAAAAACTCGACTCTCGATTCGTCACCGCCTGAACCCCAAGGCGCCGAGCCCTTGCCCAATCTTGCCGAGCAAACCGCCCTCATCCCCCGCGCCGCGCGTCTCGTCCGGCTCGCCGAACCTGTCAAATCCCGCAACGGACCAATCCACCGCCCCAACGCTCGCACCGTCGCCCTTGACCCCGGCACCGCCCCGACCCGCCGGAGATGAAACCGGGAGGTACGCAAACCTGGGGGGCGGAGCCGACTTACCGGCGTCCGAGCTCGTCGCCGGCGGGACCTTCTCGCCGCCCGTTGGGACTCTGTGCAGCTGCGTCAACAGCCCGAGGAGCGTGCTACACCGCGTGAACGCCCTGCGCTCGTTGCGCCATAGGAAGGTTTCGTACGTGGCCCAGTCTATGGGATCCAGCCGCGACGCGAGTGTCTTTTCAGCCCTCATCGCCCCGTTTGCCGCCTCGTCGCTGGTACCCCGTTTGCCCATACAACCCGGCCCGAGGAGCACCTCCATCACGAACCGCAGGTCAAACATGCACTGCAGCACCCCACGCTCCGACAAGCGGCCGTCCGTCACCGTCGCCGATTGAACAAAGTCGGCGTACGCGTCGCCGCACTCCGCCGCGACGGCTCGGGTGAACGCCCTTATTCCGCCGCGGGGCATCAAGTGCCCGCCGCATCGTAACGCCTCCGAGGAGACGGCGTGGAGGCACCCGAGCGCGTACGGGGACGGCAACGCGGGGAGCCGGAGCGAGGTGACCCCGTCGGATCCAGTCTCGGACTCCCAGTCCCTGGGGACCTCGTTGGAACCGAGCCGCTCGTCCCGGGGAAGCGATTCGGAGAGGTGGAGACGAATCGCCCGAGCGGATCGACCGGCCCACAGACGGAACCCGCGCGTCGACACGGACGCGAACGACTCGAGCGACTCCGCGAGCCTCGGGTCCTCTCGGCCGTCACCGCCTCGTGATCCAGACAGCCCGGAGCTTTTCATCCGGGCGGATCGTTTTCGCCGCTTTGCGAGGATATTCGCGTCGGCGTTCCAATCCGATACGGGTCCCATCAAAGCCGCGAGCTCCGTGGCCGCTCGTTGACGCGCGAACTGCGCGGTCTGCGCCAACAGTAGGCACCGCTCCGCCGCGATGTCGTCCCCGGCGGCTGTATCCTTCTCGTATGCTTCCAGACGCTTCTGGAGAAAGTCCGCGAGGGCGACGGCGCCGCCGCGGCACTCGTCGCGAACAAACGGCTCGAGGGAGGAAAGCCTCGGCGCGTCCTTCGCGTTGACGTCCGCGCCGTTCTTGAGCCTCTTGGCCGCGCCTCCCGGAACACCCGCGATGAGCGTGTCGCGACGTGCGGTGCGCAGCGCGGCGGCGAACGTATCCGCGAGCGTCCGCGCGCGAGCGACGTTCGCCGGGGCGCGATCCGACGCCGCTCCCGACGCTTCCTTTTGAAAGTCGAGAGCGCTCCGCGGCGACTGTATCGATTCGTCCTCGTCGCCGCCCCCCCACGCGACGGACGCCTCGGCCGGGGGCGACAGGTGCGACGCACGGGCGTGTGGGGGTTCGATCGACTCCAGCGCGGCGTCCACCGCGGCGCGTAACCCCCCGTGCGCGAGCGTTTCGGCGAGGAGCGTCTTGGCGCGGTGCACCGTCGGTTTCTCCGCCAACGCGGTCCACGCGTCAACCACCCGGCCGAGTAAATCCGCGCACGCCACCTCGTTCTCGCCGTTTTTCTTCTTCTCAGCCCTAGCCTTGGCGTTAGCCTCCACCTCGACGAGCTCGTGCACGGTGCGTATGCCGTCGAGGAACCCTTTCTTCGTCGTCGCGGTGAGCACGTCGGTGGCTACGCCCTCGAGCCACTCCTCGCACGCCCTCGATACCCGCGAGTGCGACATCGCTGACTGGTTAACCCTGTTCCCGGAGTTAACCCGTCCGCGCCACAGCTCGATCTCGCGCTTCGGGTCCACGAGGTCCGCGAACAGCACCCGCGACGCGTCCTCGTCGCGCGATACGTCCAGCTGTGCGAACATGAGTCCAGCTGTCCCGCTCGGACCCGAGGGTTCGTCGTTGACTCCGTCGTTCCCGAGGAAACACGACCCGGCTGCCGCTACGGCACGCGCGGGCTCCGCCAAGACCCTCGCCAACGCCCCACCGACGCGGTCCACGCCGCCGCCGTCGCCGCACCGCCTCAGGGTGGCGCGGATCCACGCGCGGCGCGTCTGCAGGTACAGCGCCAGCGCCCGGTCCGAACTCAATCCCTCGACGGCGACTACGGCTGCCAGCGCCGACGCGATTGTCTTGTGCGACGCCTTTGGGGACTCCAGCGCTTTCCGCGCGGCTCGCGCGATCTGCGCCCTCATCGAGTCCATCACCGCGCGTTGCTGCTTGAACGCGGGGAATTTCTTGACCATCTCGTCGAGGGTGAGGTGCGGCGGCGCCGAAGCCTCCGCCGCGGTCATGACGTCCTGCGCCGCGTCGTATCTTCGTGCGGCTTCGGCGTACTCCCGCTCGTCCAGCGCGCCCCATATCTTCTCCGGGGTGTCCACGAGGTACTTGACCCGGGACCCGGCGGCGAACACGGCGCGCTCGGGGGTGAGCTCCGTCTCCTCCTTCGGGGCGCGGAGCGCCTCGGCAGCTTCGTTGTTTTTCCTGATGATCTCGGGCAGCTCCGTGAGGCTGTCGCGGACGTGCGCGAAGCCGCCGATGATTTCCTTGAGGTTGGCGTCGATGTCCTCGATGTCCTTCATGGTCTGCATGAACTCGCGCCACGACCCGCCGATCGTCCGGCGGATGTCCTCGTCCATCGCCTCCGCTTGTTGACGCGTCTTCTTCTCGATCTCGGCCACCTCGTCGATCGTCTTGCTCCTGAAGAGCTCGTCGACGTCCCGCTCGATCTTCGCCTTGATCTCCGCGGGGGTGGCGCCGTCCTCGCCGTCGGAGTCGTACTCCATGAGCTTGGACGCCGCGGGGACGGGTTCCCCGGGCTGCTCCGCCATATCTACGACCGTCTCTCGCTGTGAAGCGGGACGAGGGTAAACTTTTCAAAGTCACACTCGGGAATGGAGACCTGGGCTCGACTCCCAGTGGACCCCTCCTCCTCAACATTTTTTTTTGGCCTGTCCATTTTTGGGAACTCCACATAAATGACTCAAGGAATAGACCGTCGCACTCGTAAAAAATTCGGCCGATCATCGTCACAAGAGAAAATTGTGTCAAATCGTCGGATTCACACGTGCGAACACCCGCCGAGCGCTGTCTGATCCTCCGGGCGCGGACGCGATGGGTGGCAAGAAGAAGAAGCCCGGGAAGAAATCCTCGAAGAAGTCCGGGAACAGCGTGGAGTCCGGCTCGCACAAGTCGCACTCCGAGTTGGGCGACTCCAGCGACGACGAAAATGAGGGTGTCCAGGAGCCCCAATCCACCGAATCCGCCCCGACGGAGACCGTCCCAGCGCTACCGGCGCAGGTCGACGAGGCCGCGGAGCTCGCCGCCGCCGTCGCCGCATCGGCCGCGGCGGATCCCGCGGCGGTGAAGACCCCTGATCCGCCCCCCGCGCCCGCCGAGGAGAAGCCCCCGTTCGAGGGCACCGACGAGGAGATCGAGGCGGCGAAGAAAATTCAGGCGCTGCATCGCGGCAAGCTCGCGCGCAAAAAGGTCAAAGAACTCAAGGCCGTCAACCCACCCGAGCCCAAACCCGACGACGCCAAGGACCTGCGCGCCGAGCAGAACGAGAGGATGCTCGAGATACTCCAAAAAGAGCTCAAATCCCTCCATGAATCCAACGACGAGTACAAGGCTACAATCAAGGAGGCCAAGGATGCCGCCGCGGAGGCCAAGGCTGAGCTCAGCGCCAGGACGGCGGAGCTGGAAGCCAAGCTATCGGAGGCTGATGCCAAGGTGGCGGAGGAACACGAAAAGGCGGAGAGGCTCGAACACCAGGTGGAGGCTTTCGACAAATCCGCCGCCTCCGCCGTGGGCTCGGCGACCAACGAACGCAAGGCCAAGGTGGAGGCTGAACTCCAGCGCGACGCCGCGCTCGCCGACATGGAGAAGGAGAAGGCAAAGGCGAATTCGGCCGTGGCGGAAGCGGCGAAGAAGATCGCGGAGGTTGAGGCCAAAACCGCGGAGGAACGGTCCCTCTACGACGCCACCATGAAACGAGCGCACTCCGCCGAGGAACGAGTCCGCGAGTCCAAGGAGTCACAGCTCGCCATGCGCGCGGGGTTGATCCGGATGGAGACGGTGATGAGCGACAGCAGGGAGATACGCGACTTCATGCGCGCCATGCGAGCCGCGGAGGAATCGTCCGATGCGGATGCGGAGGGACTCCCCGGCGACGCGGGGAAATCGAACGCGGGGATCAACGAGAGCAGCGTGGCGGCGTCGGAGGCTACCGCGCGGCTCGTGGCGTCCAACGACGAGCGCGCGGCGGATGATCTGGTCGACGACGTCATACACAAGCTCCACCATTTCCTCAGCGTCAACGCGGACGAGAAGAAGGAGCTTCGCGCGCAGGTATACGCCCAGCAGCGGTTCTCGAAGGATCCAATCGGCGTTCAAGTAGCGGGCATCGGGGGCATCGGAAGGTCCGCCGCGCTCTCCCCGACATCACCCAGGTCCTCCAACGCGTGGAAGCAGCCGTGGGAGCGGTCGAATGAGGTTCAATCCCCGGGTGCGGCGGGTCAATCCGCGCTGTCCCCGATGGCCAAGGACATCGCCATGATGGACATGTCCGAGTTGCGCACCGAGCTGGAGCGATCGCGGCGGTACACCACCCGAATGCAAACGCGGCTCGACAAGGTCAACGTGGAGGTGACGCACCAGGCGAACATGACCATGAAGGCCATCGAGGAGAGGGACGAGGCGGTCGCCATGCTACTCGCCAAGGCCAAGTCCGAGGAGGGCGCCAGAGAGGACTCCGAGAACCGCGCGCGTCAACTCCGCGCGGAAATCGCGCAGCTCAAGACGGACCTGGCCAAGATGGAGCGAAGGTTCAAGGAGCTCACGCCGCTCGACAAGGTTGTCGCGGACGAGTTCGCGTCGTTGAGAAAGGCGACGGACGCGGCGAGGCGCGCGGATCCCAACGCCGGTCCCCCGGCCACGGACGAAGCCGTCACCGCCTCCGCCGTCGAGACACTGACCAGCCGGCTAACGAAGGCGACGCTCCTGGAGAAGGAGTGCGCCGACCTACGTAAGATCAACGCGTTTCTCCGTCGCCAAGGCGGTTCACTTGACCTCGATTCCACCGGCGATGGAGTTTTCACGACGGCGGTTGAGAGCGTGATGAAGGAATCCGAGGATGTCATCGCGGCGTTGAACCGCGACGGGGTCAAAGCTGAGGAGGTCCCGAACGGGAGCAACACCGAGAAGTGGCGGCAGGTGGCGATGGCGTTCTCGGGATCACTCGGTAAGGGCTCCCCGCCGCCGTCGCCGTCTCTCACCGGCGTCCTACCCCCGCCGCCGCTCGAGGGCGACGACGACGCTGACGCCGCGCCCATGTCCGCGGCGGAGGTTGCCAGGTCGATGGATTCGCTCCGTTCGTCCATCCTCAAGCCCGGCT
>Ga0315315_10006226_pt1 | contig 11023 bp, 10 predicted proteins | sample M140m3416metaG_FD_203699 | JGI IMG/M metagenome (GOLD analysis project Ga0315315, IMG submission 203699) | Ammonia-oxidizing marine archaeal communities from Monterey Bay, California, United States - M1 40m 3416 | ecosystem: Environmental > Aquatic > Marine > Intertidal zone | place: USA... | reverse complement strand
TATAAAAAAAAATAGAAAAGGTAGCTATATACACTTTAAGATTAAAGGAAGTGGAAATATTATAAATGAATTGGAAAAAAACGAGTCCATTGATAAAAAACTTCTTAGATATTTAACTGTAAAAGTTAAAGATTTTGATTTAGATGCAAATTATTTTTCTAAAAAAGAGTCAACAGAAAAAAAAGAAAGTTCTAAAAATTAATTATGCCCAAAAGACAAAGTGGAAATAAAAGAAATAAGCAAAGTAATTTTGCTAAATTGAGTATTTTTCAACCCAATAAGTACAAATTTAAGAAAAATTGCCCTTTATCAATAAAGGGAGCACCAAAAGTAGATTACAAAGATATAAAACTTCTAAAAAAATATATATCCGAGAATGGAAAGATTTTGCCATCAAGAATCACAAATGTTAGCCAAAAAAAACAAAGAGAATTATCTTTATCAATTAAAAGAGCTAGAAACTTAGCTTTGATATAAAATGAAAGTTATATTATTAGAAAACCTTAATAGAATTGGTTCAATTGGTGAAATAATTGATGTTAAAAGAGGTTATGCTAGAAACTATTTAATAGCTAATAAAAAAGCACTATATGCCTCAAAAGAAAATGTACTTCAAGTTGAAAAAATAAAAAGTGAGTTAGCAAAAAAAGATAACGAAAAGAAACAAGACGCAAAACAAATTGCAGAAAAAATTAATAAAAAAGAATTTAATGTGAAAAAGTTGAGTACTGAAAATAATGAATTATATGGGTCAGTTAAACCGACTGAAATATCAAAACTTATTCTAGAAGCTGATAAAATTGAAATTAAACCCTCAATGATACAACCTGTTCAAGATATTAAAACTATTGGTAAATTTAAAGTTAAAATCTCACTACACTCTGAAGTTGACGCTATTATTACAATCAATGTAGAATCATCAGAAACCATCCAATAATTATACAATTTTTTCCCCAAAGATTTTTTTAAATTTATTAAATTTTAAATTTTGTATAAGCTATAATTATGGAAAACACCCTTTCTTTAGTAAAAGATAAATTTAAAGAATTACCAAATAATGTCGAGGCCGAACAATCTGTTATTGGTTCAATATTAGTGACTAATGAAATTTTTGATGAAATAAGTATAATTATTACTAGCTCAAATTTTTACGATCCTATGCATCAAAAAATTTTTGCCGCAATCGAAAATCTGATTTACAAAGGAATGCTTGCTAATCCTATTACCTTAAAAAACTATTTTGAAACAGAAAAAGATGATTTAGATGTGCCTGAATATTTGGTTAAAATAACTAAATTTTCTACTTCAATAAGACAAGCAAAAGAATATTCTAAAATCATATATGACATGTTTGTAAGAAGAGAGCTTATAAAAATTTCTGAACAGACAATTGATACCGCTAAATTAAACGATTTAGATATTAATGGTCAGAATATTATAGAAAATTCTGAAAGACTATTATTTGATCTTGCTGAAAAAGGATCTTTTAATTCATCCTTAATTAAATTTGATGATGCCATGCAACAAACTATTGAAATGGCTTCAGCGGCTTACAAAAACGAAGAAGGAATAGTTGGTGTGCCTACAGGGCTAAGAGATTTAGATGATAGGCTTGGAGGTCTACACCAATCTGATTTAATTATCATTGCTGGTCGACCTTCTATGGGTAAAACTGCTTTAGCAACGAATATTGCTTTCAATGCTGCTCAAAAACTCCAAGAAAGAGGAAAAAAATCATCTATAGCTTTTTTTTCTCTAGAAATGTCCTCTGAGCAATTATCAACTAGAATATTAGCTGAACAATCAAGGATAAAATCGAATGATATTAGGAGGGGAAAAATATCTGATGAACAATTTGACAAATTTATCGAAACATCAAAAAATATTTCTGAATTACCTCTGTATATAGATGAAACTCCTGCGATTAGTATTGCTGCTATGAGTAACAGAGCGAGACGTATTAAAAGATTGTTTGGACTTGATATGATTGTTGTTGATTACATACAATTAATGAGAGGAACATTTAATATTAAAGACGGTAGAGTACAGGAAATTTCAGAAATAACACAAGGTCTTAAAGCAGTTGCCAAAGAATTATCTGTGCCTGTTGTTGCTCTTTCTCAATTATCAAGAGCTGTGGAACAAAGAGATGATAAAAAACCTCAATTATCTGATTTGAGAGAATCTGGATCAATAGAACAAGATGCAGATGTAGTTATGTTTGTTTATAGAGAAGCTTATTATTTAGAGAGAAAAGAACCTAGGCCAGCAACAGTTGAACATGCAGAATGGCAGGCAAAAATGAATGAGGTTTCTAATTTGGCTGAGATTATTATTGGTAAACAAAGACACGGACCAACAGGAAATGTAATGTTGGAATTTGAGGCAATGTTTACTAAATTTAAAGATACTCAAATCAGCTAAATTCCAATATAAATGGATTAATGATATCTCAATTGTATCAAAATATAATCCTCAAAAACCCAAAATCTGTTTTTATAATTCTTTTAATTGTTCTTATAAGCTTTGGATACAATTCAAAGAATTTTAGATTAGATGCCTCCTCTGAAACTTTATTAATTGAGGGTGATCCTGATCTAAAATATTTAAAAGAAATAACAGATAGATATGGTTCTAAAGATTTTCTAATTTTAACCTATACTCCAGTTGAGAGCATGGTCTCTGATGTTTCAATAAATAATCTTTTAAGTCTAAAATATAAGATTCAAAGTCTTGATTGGGTTCATAGTGTAATTACACTCCTTGATATACCCTTACTAAATAACTCAGATGCTCCATTACAAGAGAGACTAGAAAGTTTCAAAACTTTAAAAGATGAAAATGTGGATAGAGACAGAGGTTTCAAAGAGATCTTAAGTAGTCCAGTTTTTAGGAATTTTGTAATAAGTGAGGATGGAAATACAAGTGGTATAATAGTCAATATAAAAAAAAATGACTTACTTGAAGACTTAGAAAAAAAATCAATTAAAGAAATTGAGACACTTAAAGACCAGATTAAAAAACAAAATCACAATAATATTTTAGAAATCAGAGATGTGATCAAAAGCTATGAGGATGTTGGAAAGATACATCTTGGAGGTATACCCATGATTGCAGACGATATGATGACATTTATTAGAAGTGATATTATTGTTTTTGGTTTAGGTGTTCTTTTATTCATAATCGCTACTTTGTGGTTTGTTTTTAGAAAATTGATTTGGATAATTGTACCAATAAGTAGCTGTTTTTTTTCAGTAATTATAATGACTGGGATCCTTGGATTGTTAAATTGGAAAGTGACTGTAATTTCATCAAACTTTATAGCGTTGATGTTAATTTTAACAATGGCAATGAACATTCATATGAGTACCCGTTTTTTACAACTTAAAGAAAAATACCTTGATAAAAATATTTATGAATTAATCAACATGACTACAAGCAAAATGTTTTGGCCAATTTTGTATACGGTGTTAACTACGATAATAGCTTTCTTATCATTAATATTTAGTGAAATTAAACCAATTATTGATTTTGGTTGGATGATGACTTTAGGTTTAATAACTTCATTTATCATTACTTTTACTTTACTACCTACTCTCATAAACTTTGTTCCAAAAGAAAATATTTCTTTGAATAAATATGGAGAGTCTAAGATAACTTATTTTTTTGCCAAAATTTCTCAAAATTATCAAAAAACAATTTATTTTATAACAGGGTTAATAATTATTTTAAGTTTAATAGGAATAAGCCGACTTGAAGTTGAGAATAGTTTTATAAATTACTTTAGCAAAAAAACTGAAATCTATAAAGGAATGAAACTTATAGATGAAAAATTAGGAGGAACTACTCCTCTTGAGGTTATTCTAAAATTTCCTGACAAAGAAAAAGGAAATAGTGAAGAAGAAAAAGACGATGACTTTGAGGATTGGGGGGATGACGATGGTAAAAATGATGAGAAATATTGGTTTACAAAAGATAAAATTAATAAAATTGCCAATGTTCATAATTATCTTGATAGCTTGCCACAAGTTGGAAAAGTAATATCATTTTCTTCAATAATTGATGTGGCCACATTACTAAATAATAATAAACCCTTAGGAACTTTAGAAATGGGAGTTCTGTACTCCAAAATTCCTAAAAACATAAAGACTGAAATTATTGATCCCTATATTTCAATAAAAGATAATGAGGCACGTATTAATTTAAGAATAATAGACTCTCAAGAAAATTTAAGAAGAAATGACTTAATTAAAAAGATAAATTATGATCTTAAAAATAAGATTGGTTTAAAAGAAAATGAATTTAAACTTGCAGGTGTTTTAATTTTATTTAACAATCTATTACAAAGTTTATTTAAATCACAAATTCTTACCTTGGGACTTGTTATGGTGGGTATTTTTACAATGTTTTTAATTTTATTTAAGAACGTTAAATTATCATTAATTGGTGTAGTCCCAAACTTTATTGCAGCCTTTTTTATATTAGGAATTATTGGTCTACTTGGAATTCCCTTGGATATGATGACTATTACGATTGCAGCAATCACGATTGGTATTGCTGTAGACAATAGTATTCATTATATCTACAGGTTTAAAGAAGAGTTTAAAAATTTAAATGACTATCATCAAACTTTAGAGGCATGTCATTCTTCTGTTGGTAGAGCAATTTTAAACACATCTATCACAATTGTTTTTGGTTTTTCAATTTTGATTTTATCAAAATTTATACCTACAATTTATTTTGGTATGTTTACAGGTCTTGCAATGTTATTGGCTATGATTTCAGTTTTGACACTATTGCCTACATTAATATTAATGATTAGACCATTTGAAAAATAATTGAATGTTGGATGTATTTAAAGATTTTTACAATTCAATTTCAATTATTGATCTTGCCTATTTATTAATAACCTTATTTTCATTAATTAAATGTTATAAAAAAGGTTTCGTTTTAAGTCTTTTATCAATGTCTAAATGGTTGTTAGCTTATGTGATTACATTATTGACTTTTCCAAAAGTAAAACCTTATTTTAAAGATATAATTGACAGCGAGTATGTACTTGATGTTGGGCTTGGAATAATAATATTTATTATTGTTATATTTTTAATACTAATGATCAATAAAGGTATAGGAAGAGCTATTAGTTACAGTGGAATTGGTAGTTTGGATACTATTTTTGGATTCTTTTTTGGATTTGTTAGAGCTTATATTATCGCTATATGTATTTTTTCAGGTGTACATATAGTATATAATTATGACAAATGGCCAATAAATTTGGACAAATCATACACCTTTCCATATTTGGAAAAAGGTAGTAATTATTTGTTAAAAGAATTTCCGAATGAAAAAACATATCAAGATTCTAAAGAAAAAATTGAAGAACTTTGATCATAAGTTCAAAGAGGAATGTGGTGTATTTGGTATTAGTAATGCAAAAGATGCCTCTGCTTTAACTGCTCTTGGACTTCACGCGCTTCAACACCGTGGTCAAGAGGGTTGTGGAATAGTTACTTTTGATGGTAAACAATATTTTTCAGAAAAAAGATTTGGTTTAGTTGGTGACAATTTTAATAAAGAAAAGGTTCTTAAAAATCTTCAAGGTGATTATGCAATTGGACATAATAGATATAGTACCACGGGTGAAAATACTTTAAGAAATATACAGCCTTTTTTTGCAGATACTAATGCTGGAGGTATTGGGGTTGCTCATAATGGAAACCTTACAAATTCTATTTCTTTAAGGAAAAAGTTGGTTGAAGATGGAGCAATTTTCTACACAACTTCTGACACTGAAACAATTGTTCAATTAATTGCAAAATCAAAAAGGATAAAAACAATCGACAAAGTTGTTGATGCTATTTTTCAAATACAAGGTGGATATGCTTTGGTAATGCTTACTCAATCATCTTTAATTGGTGTTAGAGATCCATTTGGTATTAGGCCATTAATAATAGGAAAGTTAAAAAATAGCTATGTATTAGCGTCAGAAACATGTGCATTAGATATTATTGGTGCAAAATTTGTAAGAGAAGTAGAAAATGGTGAGATTGTTTTAATCGAAAATAACGAATTAAAAAGTATAAAACCTTTCCCCCCAAAGAAAGTAAGGCCATGCGTGTTTGAATATATTTATTTTGCAAGACCAGATAGTATTCTAGATGGTAAAACTGCTTATGAGCATAGAAAAAATTTAGGAGCTGAGTTAGCTAAAGAAAATGATATCGATGCTGATATTATTGTTCCTGTTCCAGATTCCGGTAATGCAGCAGCACTTGGTTTTGCACAATATTTAGGAAAAAATTTTGAATTGGGTCTTATAAGAAACCATTATGTTGGAAGAACATTTATAGAGCCAAGTCAAAAAATAAGAAGTTTGGGAGTAAAGTTAAAATTAAATGCAAATAAATCAACTATCAAAGGGAAAAAAATAATTTTGATAGATGACTCATTAGTTAGAGGTACAACGTCTCATAAAATTGTAAAAATGCTATATGATGCGGGTGCTGGTGAAGTACATGTTAAAATTGCTTGTCCGGAAATTAAGTTTCCTGATTTTTATGGTGTAGATACGCCCACAAAAAAAGAACTTTTAGCTGCAAATAAAACTAATGAAGAAATACGTGAATATATTGGAGCTAAATCTTTAAGATTTTTATCTCTAAACGGCATGTATAAAGCTATTGGTTTTGAAACTAGAAATAAAAACTATCCTCAATTAACTGACCATTATTTTACTGGTGAATATCCAGTAAAACCGATTGATGAACTTGGAGATAACAAAGTAACTCAGCTATCTTTACTTAGCACTGCATCAAATAATTAAATTATGAAAAAAGTAAATTTTACAGAAATGAAATCTGGTACTAAAGATGAATATCTTTTATTAGATAAATATGAGCAAGAATATATCAATGGAACAGCTGATAGAATTTTAAATTACATGAAAAGTCTTACTGCTACTTTAGAGGGGTATAAAGTATCAAGACTCGAGCATTCGCTGCAAACAGCAACAAGGGCATTTCAAGATAAAGTAGATGAAGAAATGGTTGTTGCTGCCTTATTGCATGACATAGGCGATGAATTAGCACCCCTGAATCATTCGGAGTATGCAGCTTCAGTACTTAAACCTTTCGTGAGTAAAAAGACTCATTGGATAATAGAAAAGCATGGGGAATTCCAAATGTATTATTATGCTCATCATCTAGGTAAGAACAAAAATCAAAGAGATAAGTATAAAGGACATAAATATTATAATGATGCAGTTAACTTTTGTGAAAAATGGGATCAAACTTCATTTGATCCAAACTTTAAGAGTATGACGTTGGAAGATTTTGCTCCAATGGTTAAAAGAATATTCTCAAGAAAGCCATATTCTTCACTTTAAATTTCTAAATAGAGTATTATCTAAGATCAAATGATAAATAATAAAGAACAAATAATAAAATATTTTGAATCAGGAATTAAACAAATAAAAGATTTCAAAATTGGGGTCGAGCATGAAAAGTTTTTATTTAATAATCAAAATAATAAAAGAATTGATTATTTAAAAATAAAAGAAATGTTCTCAGCATTATTAGAATTTGGTTGGAATCCAATTTTAGAAAAAGATCATATCGTAGGATTAAATAAAGAAGGCAAAAGTATTACTCTCGAACCTGGAAATCAAATAGAGTTATCAGGGGATAAATTAAATAATATTCATGAGGCATGTGCTGAGTCTCAAGATTATTTATTTGAACTAAATCAAGTAACAAAAAAATTAGATATAAGCATTGTAAGCGCTGGTTTTGATCCAGTGTCAATGCTCAATGAAGTTCCGAACAACCCAAAGCAAAGATATAAACTTATGACTAAAGATATGCCTTCAGGGGGTGAGTTAAGTTTAGACATGATGTATAGAACTTGTGGAACACAATTAAACATCGATTATAGTTCAGAGGAAGATTTTGAAAAAAAGTTTAAAATTGTCAATTCTATTGTCCCAATTTCAATTGCTTTATTTGCCAACTCATCCATTGTTGAAAAAAAAAAAAGCAGATATTTATCTTACCGATCTAAAGTTTGGCAAAATACATCTCGAGGAGGATTACCAAAATTATTTTTTGAAAAAATGAACTTTGAAAAGTATGCAGATTTTATAATAAACTTTCCAATCTTATTTATTCAAGATAAGAAAAAATATTTTTCAGGTCAAAAATATTTTTTCAAAGATTTTATTGAGGGTAAAATTAATGAAATTGACAATAGATTACCAACAGAAAATGATTTGACTATTCATTTAAGCACTATCTTTACCGAAAATAGATTAAAAAAATACATAGAACTTAGATCTATAGATACATGTGGTTGGGATTGTTTGTGTGCTGGACCTGCTTTTAATATTGGTTTGTTGTATGGAAATATAGATGAAGTTTATGATTTAGTGTCAAAATGGGATAGAGATAAAATAATCAATGCCTATCTTGAGTCACCTCAAAAAGGATTTAACACTCAACTAATGGGTAAGGATCTTCACTATTGGGCATCAACTTTATTAAATATATCTAGAAATGGTTTAGAAAAAAGAGATGTTCTTAACAAACATGGAAAAAATGAAACTTTATTTCTTAATCACTTGCAAAAAGTTATTGATAATAAAACAACAAATGCAGAACATATGATTAGCAAATTTTCTAATAATGAAGATTTAAGTGAATTATATGATAAATAAAATAATTGCTATTCAAGGAAACCACCTCTCTAAACTTAATCCTAAAACAGATACGAGTATTTTTTTAGCTCAGGAAATTCAGAGCAAAAATTATAGAATTTTCTATTATGAGCCTAAAGATTTATCAGTAATTAACTCTAAAATTATAGCTAATGGTTTTTTTATTAAATTTAATTACAAACAAAAAAGATTTTTTAAGATATTAAAAAAACAAAAATTAGATCTTATAAAATGCAAATTTATTTTAATCAGACAAGATCCTCCATTTAATCTTGAATACATTACTACGACTTACATTTTAGATAAAATTAAAGATAAGGTAAATATCATTAATAATCCAACGTCAATTAGAAATATCTCTGAAAAACTTTACTCAGCAAAATATTTAAAATTTATGCCAAGCACTATTTTCACTAAGGACATTATTGAAATAAAAAAATTTATCAAAAAAAATAAGAAAATAATTTTAAAACCAATCAATAGTTATAGTGGAAATGATATACATTTATTAAATAAATTTAATCTAAAACTCATACAAAAATTTATAAAAAAACATGGTCACATAATGTGTCAAAAATACTTATCTAAAATTAATAAAGGTGACAAAAGAGTTTTTTTAATTAATGGAAAAGTAACCGGTGCTATATCAAGAGTGCCTAAAAAAGGTTCTTTTTTAAGCAATTTAAGCAAAGGAGCAATGGCAATTAATATAAAATTAACCAAAACGGAAAAAAAAATATCTACAATACTGGGAAAAGACTTAAAAAAAGAAAAAATTTTTTTTGCTGGAATAGATTTTATTGATCAAAAACTTAATGGTGATATCAACATTACATCCCCTACTGGATTAAAGACTTTATATGATTTATCAAAAATCAATCTTGCTAAGACTTTTTGGAAAGAATTAAAAGCATGAACAACTTAACAGACCAGCAAAAAGGTTCATTACTTGCATTTGTTGCTGTAATGTTTATTACTCCCGACTCTTTATTTATAAGACTTTCTAATGTCGATACATGGGGTTTAGTTTTTTATAGAGGATTTATACCATTTTTATCAGTCTTGATTGTAATGTTGATCATTTATAAATTAAATTTTTTTAAAATACTTTTTACTAGTGGTTACCACGGACTTATTTATATAAGTACTTTCAGTATAACAAATATTACATTTGTAGTTTCAATTCAAAATACGAATGTAGCAAATACTCTTGTAATGATAGCAACAGCTCCTATGTTATCAGCTATTTTAGGTGCAATCTTTTTGAGAGAGCCACCTGACAAAAAAACTTGGGTTTCAATAATAATTACATTTTTAGCTATAGTTTATATATTTACGGATTCCTTTAAGTTAGGTAATTTTTATGGGGATGTATTGGGATTTATTACTGCAGTGGGTTTAGCTGTAGGTGCTGTAACAATTAGATCTGCTAAAACCAAAAATTTAGTTCCTGCTGCTGTAGTGGGAAAATTATTTGTAGCAACTTTTGCTTTATTTTTTATTGAAAGCTTTGCGCTTGTTGAACATGATATAATTATAGTTCCGCTAATGTGTATTTTGTGTGTTGCAATACCTTTTGTATTAGTAACTATAGCTCCAAGATTCATACCTGCGGCTGAAGTTAATCTCTTTTTCTTATTGGAGACAATAATAGGTCCAATCTGGGTTTGGCTAATAATTAAGGAGCAACCAACTATTGAGACCCTACAAGGTGGTTTGGTTATCATTATTACCATTGCAGTCCACTCATTTTTAAAGTTAAGAAATTCTTAAGCTTGTCACAATTAAGACTTGATTTAATAATACATCGCGAATAGTTACGACTACTTTATGAATAAAGTTTTAAAAAATTCTTGGGCACTATTCTTAGGGATGGGATTCCTTATGATGGCATATGGATTTCAAGGGTCTCTTCTTGGGGTAAGAGCTGTTCAAGAAGAATTTAGTTTAACAGCTACTGGATTTATGATGTCCGGATACTTTGTAGGATATTTTATAGGTGCAGCAACTATTCCAAATATAATATCTAGAGTTGGTCATATAAGGGTTTTTGCAGCTTTTGCATCTTTAGCTTCGTTAGTTATTTTAATGCATTCGATTTTGATAAATCCTCTTGTTTGGTTTTTATTAAGAGTATTAACAGGAATAAGCATGGTTTGTATTTATACTGTTGCTGAAAGTTGGTTAAATGACAGATCAAGCAATAGAAATAGAGGAAGTGTTCTATCTATTTATATGGTTATATTATATGGGGCCATGGGTGTTGGTATGTTTTTACTTAATTTTAGTAGCCCAAAAAACTTTCAACCATTT
>Ga0315315_10006223_pt1 | contig 11025 bp, 7 predicted proteins | sample M140m3416metaG_FD_203699 | JGI IMG/M metagenome (GOLD analysis project Ga0315315, IMG submission 203699) | Ammonia-oxidizing marine archaeal communities from Monterey Bay, California, United States - M1 40m 3416 | ecosystem: Environmental > Aquatic > Marine > Intertidal zone | place: USA... | reverse complement strand
ACCTGTTGCCGTGCATGGCGTGGAGGAAAGTGCACCCCAAGCACTGCCATGAGAAGGCCATGGTGGCGCACGATTTGGGGGAGCGGAGGGGGGGGGTATCAGCGCAGCATTTAAGTCTATCAGCTGGAAAAGAGATAGAGAGTGCTAAGGTCGCGGTTGGATAGGGTTGCTCTTTCCTATCTAAACATACATGAAATAAATGATAAATCAGAAATGGACGAAAGAGTTCCGTAATTTCGTACATGCATGTACGAGCTCTCGTATGTCCAACACGTAGATATACTTGCTATATCTGAGTTTTTAGATAGCTACCTACATTTAGTAGAAATACAGAAAAGGGTGTTTTTCCGCATATCCTATGAATACTGTATAGGAGGCGATTGGCGGAACCAGGTTGGCTAGATAAGTAACTCTTTAGACACGATCGACTGCACGACAGAGCTGGCAAAGATTCGAGAGCGCCGCAGCCCACAGCTCCTGGCATTTGTGCGCATCCTTTCTCTTCTCGGGTCTCCCGCTTTCTATCGAAGCCATGCGCAGAGCTCTTACGAGACGATTGGCGTCCGCCGCAAGAGATTTCTGCTGGATTCCCAGCGCTCGGAGATTCTTGCGAATATCATTGACTGATCCTGTCCCAACATTTTCTGGCAACAGCACGGAGTGAAGAAGTACGTAGCCTTCTGGCGATATCGGTAAGCGGGACTGCAGCGCTGCCTCTGCAGCTCTCAAAGCCTCAGTTTTGTCTCCAAGCCTCGTCGACGCAATCACGACACCATAGTGAGAAGTGGGATTTGGAGCGATGCCCGCGTCAATCATTCTTTGGTTTATCAGGAGCATTTTGTCATACTGCTTCGCTTTCAGGGCAGCCACCATGCAAGCTGTGAAGCACGACGACTTCGGTATCACTCCATCCCTGTACGCTCCGGACAACATATCATCGAGAACTTGCGATGCCTCTTCAACCTTGTTCTGTGACGCGAGTGCATGAATGTAAGCTGCATAAGTGTGCTCGCTGGGCTTTGGACTAGATTCATTTCGCTGCATATCCTGCATCATCCCCTTAGCCGCTTCAAGATCACCCTCTTTGGCAAAACCTGCCATAACAAGGGTATGGAAATGAGTCTGAGAGCTTGCAGGGACACGGCTATCTATCGAGTTGCAGCCGCAGTCAAGAATGCCCCTCGCCAACTCCACTTCACCCGTTCCCAACGCGATCTTTATTGCCCTATAGTACGCCTGGACTGGTATGTGCATGTAATCTCGTGGAGGCCCATCTGCGTGTTCAGATAGATTCCACGAGCTTTCTTCACGAATACTAGAACCACCAATGGCTTTATCGCTGCATTCACCCTCTCCTTTGGTAAAGTCAAGGAGAGAAATGAGATCAGACTCGTTTGTGAATAGCTCTGAGCCTTCCTTCCAACCTTCAGTTAGGAAGGGCTCCGATGGAGAAAGTTCGGACCCAAGACCGAGGCCATTTTGTTCGAAATTATCTTTGGACTCCGACGAATGTACGAAACTTTGTGCAGAGTGCCAACTCCACTGGATGAGATCGGCCGCCAACCTTGCATCACCAAGTGCTTCCGCAGAATCTAGGCCTCTGCTCAACACAAAGTGGTCAGGATGAGACGAATCCGAAGATGAATGTACAAGGCTACGGCAGGAACGTCTTACTGTATCGTAATTTCCTCCTTCTTTCTCCGCTGCATGAGACAACGCGCTTAAAAGAAGTCTCCAGACTCGCCAAGAGGGGCGATAAATGTCTTGATTGAATGCATCAATGATCAAAGGGTCATTGTTCGATCCGTCGGCTTCGCAATGAGATTCTAGCTGCTCCAGCACTTTTTGGGCATGGGCTGCGGTTGCAATTCGATCACCTCTCCGATTTTTCCGTGGCCACCTAATTAGATTTGAGACGAAGCGGTCGACACCACGAGTATCTGATGCACCATTTTCTCGAATACATACATCGAGAAGATCGCACGCCTCTTTTTGCATATTTTCTTCCTTGTAGATTGCAAGAACATTGTTGAAAACGCTACCTCGAACATTCACCCCTGCACCTGCTTCGCCAAGCGCCAATGACAACAAACGTTCGGCTCCTCCGACATCGTTACATCGCTTCAGAATCCTCATTCCGATATCTAAGGCCTGTTCGTCGACCAAAAATGCATCTTTTTTTAACTCCTCGTTCGCTATATCATTCGTACTTGCAGAGTTTTCCTCCATATGAACCATCATGCGTCGACACACAAATGCCGCAGCATGTGGATCCATTCCTCGCTTCGAAAAGGCAGTCATGAGAATTGAATATGTCGCAGCATTTGGCGCAGAACCAACATATCCTTGCAAGCCTTGGTCATCCATAAACTTAAAGATTTTAATGACCAGGGCCATGTTGTCTAGTGTTGGCTCTAATGTCGCGAGATGTAGTAACAATCCGTTGAGCTGGGACGTGCTGACAGACCACTGATGGTTTGATGCACCTTGTAAAAGGGACTCGACCAAAATAGAAGCATCGACTGGATCACGCTGTGACTTTCCTGTCTCGTTCACAATATTCGCATCAGTATCACCAAAAGTTTCTTCACTTTCCACTACATCGGAATCAAGTCCCAGAGGATTTTCTCCAGCATCATCTGTTAGCACTCTCCATTCCTTTTGAGTTATAGCAAGATGCAAAGATAGCAGTTCGTCGAAATAGCTATCGTCACTTGGCTCTTGGTAGCAGTACCCGCCACCAAGAAAGTTGGCCTTAGTTGCGCTGCTATTATCACCTTCGAGTAGATTCAAGAGCAATCCAGACTTTGGCTCTAGGTTTTTGATAGCAGTCCTGTCTGTTTCATCGGTGTCTTTCTTACATTCACTCGAAAGAGAGCTATTGAATGGCCGGACTTCATTTTCCACGAGAAGTTTATTATTTCTACCTCTGCCTTCAACAGTCAGATGTAGCGAAGATTCTGACGATGTCTCTCCTCTTATTTCACCGGCTCTGTCAGCTTCGGCTTTTTCACTTCCCTCTCTAAAGCTGTCGCTACGCAGAGATTCACTTCCCTCTTCAAAGCTGTCGCTAGGCAGATTGGAGGCTGCGATTTTTGAACAAAAGCCGTCATTGAGCAAGTCGACAAGACTGCCTTGGCTTCTGTCTTCAGACAAGTAAGAATTTATTTCTGGTCTCAAACATGTTCCAAATTTCCCTTCATCACCCTCGACAAAGTAATTTTCATTCAACAGATCTAATAGACTCGATGCTGTAGGTTGAGAGTCTTTCCAAACATCACCCCCCACGCTTTCTTCTCTCGAGTCCTGATCTAAATTACCAGCCAAGTCAAGAAGGGCTTGATTCAGCACGCCACCTCGAAGCTCAGCTTTGTCCCCGCGTTTCGAATATGGAATACTAGATGTACCATCGAGATCAGACATTCTATCAGCGGTACTACCATATATTTCGTCAAGAGGCTGTCCATCCAAAGCAGCTTCTGAGGGTAGAAGGTCATCAGAAGAGCCAAAGGGTACGCCCGATCCCTCTTCCTTTGGTTTCGGTTTTGAAGCGTTAACTGTGCTGGGAATTTTCTCTCGTTCGTGAAAGCTAAGAAAATGTTTATAACCTCTCTGCGTTTCAGTCCCATTTGTCACACTTTCATTTCTTTCATTTTGAGACACAATATCTTCGCTATTATCGCCGTACAATTCTTTACCTTCATTTTCTTCAGCATCGAAGACGCAGGCACCAAAGCCAGATTCATTCGCTTTTCCAGACATCAGAATTCCAAGTCCCTCAGCGTTAGAACGATTATCATTGCGGTCGTGACTATCATGTGGTTGCTGACGTAAGCGATCTTTCCAATACTTTTTCCGACGATCCAAGCGCAACCTTCTATCTGCTCTGCCGGTAGCTGAATATTCCTTTTGTCGACGTGTTAGCTCGTCTTCCACACGCTGACGCAGTGGACGGTGGTACCTAGTTCGAGTTTCTCTTTTGGCAGAGATGGTTTGAGCTGTATGGCCGACGCTATTTCCCCCTCTAGATCTGTGATGGCCATTTTTATCTTTGTGCTTTTGCTCTTCCTCACTCCATATATCATCTGTCAGTGCCAGAATTCTGTTGAGATCTGCTTTGGATACTTCCCGAATTGTCTCGAACATAGACGCTTTGATTGATTCGTCGGAGGTCGCGAAAGGCATCAAGGTTAGGTCGTCTTTCCCTACAGTTGCACTATAGTTTCGTTTGGAGTTGATTGACGGAGACTTCAGTGAATATTGCTCCAAAACTGGCCACCTGGACGCGGGCTCATTGCATGGCCACGGCAGCGGACGCTGCGCACCCGGGGAGCATGTTCTGAAAAAGTGTGTCACCCAACGGTGTGAACGCGGTATTGAAATTGACGAGGACATAATGGCGAGGCGATAGTATGGACATTATGTTTCCAGATCCCCCCCTTACTTTCCCACCATTCGTACGAGCGTGATTTTTTTTCAACATGCCCGAGCTTGACGCAAATCGTCGGCTCGTCGGACAGCCGCATCCTGATCAGGCAAACAGCTAACAACTACACAGAAACCAACCACAAAATTCTCTCCGTCGTCCGTAATAAAATACGAGCTTGTAGATTTACCCACTACTCGCGTACGAGCTCGTAGTTTACTACGCTCGTACTACTCTAGTAGCTAGTAATACTACAGTATATTCATAGGAAGGAAATTATATATATATATATATATAATACTAGCTACTTATTATGAGCCCCCCTCTTATGCGTCACCCTGGTGACGCGTCAACCTGCTCTGTATGATTGTACATGGATATCTAGACGGTGACAAATATTTCTCTAAGTCTGAAAACTGCGAAGGTGACGCGTAAGAGGGTGTAGCTCCCCCCACTGTGTTTCTTCGTATTGAGCGCTAGCTAATATTGAATTTTGCGTCAACAGGTTGACGCATAAGTGAAGTGCGTTCTTAAACGTACATGCATATGCGGCCAGATATTATGTACTATGATGTATGTAATGTACGATCGTATACTAGCTAGTACTAGATTGTATGGCATAGTACTACTCTAGCTAGTAGCTAGTCTAGTATATAAAACTCGTATAATATATAATATAATATATAATATATATTATGATGCATGTTGTCAAGTACGAGTCGAACGAGCTAGATCTAGACTCGAGTACATGCATGTCGAGCACGCAACTTACTCTAGCTAGAGTATGCCCTGACCTCCACTCTCCACTCCTCACTTCTCCACAATACAGATACTGCAGTCGGAGGGCGAGGCAGAACGGAGGGTCGTATCTCTCGCGTTGCTTCTGCGTCATGTCCCTCCTGCTGGAAACAACACTAGGCGATATCGTGATCGACCTCGACGTGGACGGCTCACCGGCACTATGCCGCAATATTCTCAAGCTCGTCAAGGTCCGCTACTACACCAATACCCTCATTTACAACATTCAACCTGGCCGGCTGTGCCAGCTTGGCGATCCCCGGGGTGATGGTAGGGGGGGCGCCTCCATCTATGGACTGATTGACTCGCTGCGAAACGGGCTCGGCAACCAGGTAGAGCGATCTCGGAGAAGGTTCTTGAAGTCAGAAGGACGAGAGCTTTCGCTGCACGAGATGCGGGCGAAGGGGCGGCTCGTCGCGTCAGAAATGAGCGGTATGAAGGACACCATCGGCTCGCAGCTGCTCTTGACCATCGATGGTGGGGCTGACGGAAAAGCTCTTGATGGCCTCGCAAACAGCGGCGCGGGAGCGGCGGATTCTTCCTCCTCACCGTCGGTTCGCTATCTATCTTTGGGAGTCGTGGCCGAGGACGATGACGACGTGTTGGCAAAGATAAACGGCCTGTACTGCGATCGCGACGGCCGGCCATATGCTGATGTGCGCATTGTCCGCGCGCACATTCTAGACGATCCGTTCGACGATCCAGAGGGAATCGATGAAGTCCTCGAAGCTAGAGGGGTGCAACTTTCCTGGAAGCTGTTGGGAGGAGGAGAAATCGACTCCCAGAAAGATGATGACGGATCGAAGTCCAGCGTGCCAAGATTAGCATCAGCCTCTCCAAGTTGGGAGCGCCCTTCTGAGGAAATTGTGGAAAGGCGTATCTCCGCCGATGTCGTGTTGGTAGAGGAAGACGACGGGGACGAGGAGAAGGCGGAGGAAAGGGAAGAGAGCCTGCGACGGAAGGAGGACAAGAGTCGGGCCGTCGTCCTGGAGATGTTGGGAGATCTACCATCGGCTGAGATCCAGGCCCCAGAAAACGTCCTCTTTGTATGCAAGCTCAACTCCATCACCGAAGACGATGACCTGGAGCTAATATTCTCTCGCTTCGATTCCAACGCAAGGGCAGAAATAATCCGTGACCCAGATACCGGCGACTCCCTGTGCTACGCCTTTGTCGAGTTCACCAACAAAGAACAATGCAATGAAGCATACTTCAAGATGAACAACGCGCTCGTGGACGATAGGCGGATCAAGGTTGATTTCAGCCAGTCCGTGGCCAAGGTCTGGAATAAGTATACCCAGCGAAGTCGCATAGAAGAGACCGATGGAAGGGGCGGAGTGCCAATGCCCGGAAATTGGTCGACGTCTAACCAGAAACAATTGCTCAGGGCATTACATAGATCCGAAAACGAAATTGGACAAGATTCGCAGTATGGTACCCATCGAAGACCACATAATATGCGGAAAGGCGACGATGGCTATTATCAACCCCACAAAGACAAACATCAACGGAGAGGCCGATCATACGAAAGAAGGAGCCGAAGTCGAAGTCGAAGTTCTAACCGCCGCCCTGAAAAAACGAAAGCTGGCATAAGCACGAGTAGCAGCAGGGATCGCAAGACGGAGCGCAGCAGATATCGCAAGACGGATCGCAGCAGGGATAGCAAGAAGTATTATAAACGAAGAGATAATGACAACGACTGCGATCGTCAGCACAGAAAAGATCGTTGTTGTAGAAGAAGTCGTCATCGCAGTCGCAGTAGGAGTCGAGGTGACCGCAAGGAAGGCCCGCATCGAAACTGGGCCGACGACGAGCGTGATCACCGTTTTGAGAGGAAGCATGAATCGAAGAAGAAACGTCGCTATCGCAGCCGTAGCTCTTCACGAGAGCACAAGAAGGTGGAGCAGCACACCCACAAACGCTGACGAGTGAATAGTATGCGTGCCTGTCACACTCCGTTGACGAACAAGCCGATGAGCGACAATGCGAGACTAGTAGCAACAAATACTTATCTCTCTAATCAACAGCTACCTATAAACACTGTCATTAAACCTGTATTTGATTCTCCTTCTTCTGTGTCGAAAAAGGGAAGGGCCCGAGGAATGAATGAGTTTTCCTGAATTCAAGGTACTCATCGTCCTTTCCATATCGTCGAAGTCCTTGACTATTCAGTGCCTCCGTTGCACTCTTGATGATAAATGCGATGAAAATGAGCCCAATAGTGCTTATTGCGTACTGATATGTCGAGCTATAGCAACCAACGCCCGCAGCATACGTCCCCAGCCAGAACAATACTTCACCTAAGTAATTGGGGTGTGAGAAGAACCCCCACAAGCCCAAGTTGCACCAACTATCGCGATTTTTCACCTTGAAGGTCGCCTTTTGGGCATCAGCGGCACTTTCCAGAAAAAGCCCAATGAACTGGAAAGCGAGGCCAGTTTTACCCACCACACCAAATTTAGCTTTGCGATTATCAATGCCCGATTGGAGACGAAAACAACACGGAGCCACCATTGCCGCGTAGAAGGACGCGCAAGTCACCCAAACGCCCAATTTCCCTTCATTGTGAATATCAGCTTCAATAGTCTTGGAATGCAAATCAGGCCACATCACAAACTCGCGGTAGAGGAGGAACAGAGTCAGACGAATGGACCACATCACGACGAGAAATGTATGAAGATTTGCCAGCATTGGAATGGGATTCTTCGGAAGAGTATTGTATACCAGCAGAGCCGCAAAAGACATCAATCCTACGGCAGCGCCATAACCTATAGTCGCAAACCAGAGGTAGCTTTGAAATCCGAGAGAAGACCCGAGCAAGCTGAGGGATAGAAGGGACAGGGGAGTCAACGGTCGCTGTTCACTCCCTAGAAGCAACGCTGTTTGTGTCAATATTGCGCGTCCTGATAGGGCTGCCGTTTTGGCTCTAAGTGCGTCCACCGAGAGCCCCCTCTTCATCCGCACAAGCATGTTTCGTGCCTCCGATGCGGTCGATTGCATCGTCCGCAATGAAACCCTCACAATCGACCGCATGCTGCTGTCGTCTATCTTCTTCACGGACGGCGGTGCATTTCCATGTTTCTGATCAGACCGCTCCAAAAAAGCCACTGGAGCAGTTTCAATTTCTTCAACCTGGCCATCCCCCCCAGCAGAGGGAGCAGCAGCACTTTCATCGGTACCACCTCTTAGAACAAGGACAGAACGAATTGATTGAGGGGTCGGAATAGCATGCCCGTTCTCTGTTATCAAAGCAACAGCAAACGCCACCTTGAGAGCCCCGGTCGGCTGGAACATAGCGGAGGACGATCAAGGGGTGAGATAATTTTGTATTTTAACCCGGTCTGATGGTTGATGGTTAGATACTACAATTATACTATCATACTGTATGCATACAGTACAGTAGAAGGATTTGCTCGAGTCTGTCGGCTCGATTTACCATCGACCGACCCATAGTAGTGACCCATTGATTTGTCTCATCATGGTGCGCAGCGGAAGCGCAATTATCTGAAAAGGAGGGAGCTCTGCGTCAACTCAGCAAACACCAGTTCCCAGACTGGCTGGGAAGTACTACTAGCTAGCATGGTAGTATCATGTACTGTGCATACATTTTACATATGCATGAATACTACGACGTACTCTACTCTATAGTACTCTAGTACTACTCTACTACTAGTAGTATTCTATTATGATGACGATTTATTGGACTGCTCCACAGTCCTGATGATGAGTCCTTCGCAGCCTAAAATAAAATTTCACAAAAAATTTAATTAATCCTTTGCTCCTCGACTCCTCCCACCCATTATCATGGCCCCCACCGTGTGGCTCGTAGCTATATTTGCCGCGGCTGTAGCATATGTCGCTGATGGATTCTCCCCAGTGACCCTTTCGAGCCGTCATTCAACATCCCTCGAAATGGGCATTTTCGACGCAATCGGAAATGCATTCTCTAACGCAGAATACTCGGCCCCCCCAGAGGGAATTAAGGCATCAGCGAGGCATATTCTCGTAAAGTCGCAAGATGAAATCGATCTGGTGCTAGATAAGCTCAAGAGTGGAGAAAAGTTCGCTGACCTTGCCAGAGAGTTTTCGACGTGTCCGTCTGGAAAAAGTGGTGGATCTCTCGGTAGCTTTTCGCCTGGAACCATGGTCGCCGCATTCGATAAGGTCATCTTCGACCCGGACACTAACCTCGGCGAGATAGCTGGGCCTGTACAGACTCAATTTGGATACCATCTTATTGTTGTCGACAAGAGAACTGGTGTATAATTTGCCGTAATTATAGAAACCTCTTATTGTTTCTTTTTTTTTTTCTGTCAAACTACAAATAACGACATGGATTGATACGTATACATAGATACACACATTGTTTTCATTAGTGTGCTCTGATTTTACGAGGTTACATATTGTGTTCATGAGTTTGCTCTAATTTTACGATGTCAGTATTTTGTCTTCCATCCCTTCTTCTTAACCAGAGCCTTTTGTCGATTATTGTTTTTGGGCCTGCCTCCCCTGCTCGGCCCTTTCTGCATTTTTGCGAGACTAGATATTCTACCCTTGCCGCCAGAGATGCCACTGGGACATTTTTTTTGTTTCTTTTCCGCTGCAGCCCTGAGCCTCAGGGAAGCATTACTAGAAACGCCAGAGGAGTCTCTCTTCGCACCATGAGCATCATTTCCGTGCATTTGAACGAGGGTGGAAAAGAGGCCTGCTTGAAGAAAGTCCGTTCCATCCGCTGCCTTGATTGCTTCTCCCACCGTCTTATCGGCAGCAACTACAGAAGATCGCCCCTTAAATCTACCTTCTATGCCTTGTCTCCGTTTTAGATCAGCGAGTCGTCTTGATTGTCTCTCAGCCAGGGCTATCACGTTGGCCTCCATCAAGGCCTCCTCCTTAGCCTCGCAGTGGGCGCGCTCGGCTTCGATACTTTTCTGTTGCAGTAGCTGGGCAGCAGCGCTCACAAAAGGCTTGCCGGAACTAGCGCTAGACGGTAGCGACAGTGATCCACTTTCTAACTCCGTTAGGTCGAGACCCCCAAAGTTGGCCTCAAATGCCCCGCTTGATCGGCGTTTGTTCGTGGTGATCGGAGTTGGGGGCGTGCCGGATATACCAGCCCGGCGTTGAAGACTAGTCATACTGAATTATCTATGACAAGGGTGGTAGATGTAGAGCTAAGCAATGATCAATAGCAAAACCCAGATGCAATGGTCCAATTCCTCTTTTACATTTACGTTGAAAGTGAATGCGGAAGGAGAGAATGAGAGAGAGTGGAGAGGTACTCCTGAAGTATTCGTACTACAAGAGTATGCATACAGTACTAAGTAGTATGCATAGTACTCTAGTACTACTAGAGTTCGAGCTCGTACTAGTAGTAGTACTACTCTAGTACTCGTACGAGTCGTATGCATATGTACTACGAGCTCGTATATGACATACGAGTCGTAACATACATCTACATACATTATTTACTAAAATGGTATACTTGTAAGTAGGAGTACTAGAGTAAAAAGGAGTACTACTAGCTAGTAGTAGTAGCCCGAGTTAAAATCCACAAGAGTCCTACGACGTACAGACGTCACTCAATTTCATTAATTCATTCACGTCATCATTCGGAGTCCTACAGCTGCTCTAGCTACTATGCATACTAGCTAGAGTAGTACTAGCTCGTAGTATGCATATCACATAGATGCACTAGCTAGACTCTAATAGCTATGATATATGAATACTCTAGCTCCTAGCTAGTATAAATGTTCTGGGCAGGCTCCATTTATTTCCTGACCCTGGTGCTCTCTCAACACATACTG
>Ga0315315_10006222_pt1 | contig 11026 bp, 8 predicted proteins | sample M140m3416metaG_FD_203699 | JGI IMG/M metagenome (GOLD analysis project Ga0315315, IMG submission 203699) | Ammonia-oxidizing marine archaeal communities from Monterey Bay, California, United States - M1 40m 3416 | ecosystem: Environmental > Aquatic > Marine > Intertidal zone | place: USA... | reverse complement strand
TTTAGTCCCACCTAAGTCTATGCCTAATAACATATAGAATTATTTTATATTTACCCAGTAAAAATATCAAACTATGGATAAGAAAAAAATATTTAACTGGTCTATAACTGTAGCACTAGCTGGATTTCTCTTTGGTTTTGATACAGTCGTAATTAGTGGAGCAAACCTTCCGATAAAGGAATTGTGGAACACTTCTCCAATATTTCATGGAGTATTTATAATGTCTATGGCACTGTGGGGGACTGTTTTGGGATCATTGTTTGGATCTATTCCATGTGATAAAATAGGAAGAAAAAATACATTAATATGGATTGGAATACTCTTTTTTGTTTCGGCATTAGGATCTGCAATTGCATGGGATCCTTACTCATTTTCATTCTTTAGATTTATAGGAGGTGTTGGGGTTGGAGCCTCAACAGTTGCTTCTCCAACTTATATATCAGAAATATCTAATAAAGAGAGTAGGGGAAGACTTGTTGCTCTTTATCAGTTTAATATAGTTTTCGGCATTTTAATAGCCTATTTCTCAAATTATTTACTGCAAGATTTTGGAGGAAATATAGACTGGAGGTATATGCTTGGAATTGAAGCAATTCCTGCTATTTTCTATATTCTTTTTGTCCTTAAAGTACCAAATAGTCCTAGATGGCTAATATTATATAAAGGAGATGTAAAAAAAGCAAAAGAAATTTTAGAGCAAATCTATCCTGAGTCTGAAATTTCAAAAAGAATTACACAAATTAAAAGCTCTGCAGATAAGAAAAATAGCTCTATTTTTTCAGGGCTATTTAATTTTCAGATATCTCTAGCTTTCCTTATTGCATTTTTTAACCAGCTTTCAGGAATAAATTTTGTTTTGTATTACGCCCCAGAAATTTTACAAAGTGCTGGTCTTGCTACTAATGACTCTCTTATGAGTTCTATTTCAATTGGTTTTGTAAATCTTGTTTTCACAATGTTTGGTCTAAGACTAATTGATAAATATGGAAGGAGATACTTGATGAAAATAGGCTCAATAGGCTATATAATTTCATTAATTAGTATTGGATTTTGCTTTATTTACTCTTTAAATTCATATGTTCTTTTAACATTTATATTAATTTTTATAGCCTCTCACGCTATTGGTCAAGGTACAGTAATATGGGTATTCATTTCTGAAATCTTTCCTAATAGTGTCAGGGCCAAAGGTCAATCTCTTGGTACGGCAACTCACTGGATTTTTGCAGCTTTAATTACAGCTATAACTCCTTACGTTATTAATATGCTTGGTAATAATCCAGGTCTGATTTTTTACTTTTTTGGATCTATGATGATACTTCAGCTGATATTTGTATTAAAAATGATGCCGGAAACTAAAGGTGTTTCACTAGAGGAGATGAATTTTAATTAACAGCTTTTTCCTTCTTCTTTCCAAAAAGCTTTCTAAATAAAATCATAATTGGATCATAGAATCTATCTACAACCCTTTCTTTAAGTGGTATGATAGCATCATCTGTTATCTGAATTTCTTCCGGACATACTTCAGTGCAACATCTAGTTATATTACACATTCCAGACCCATGAACATCTTTAACATCTTCAATTCTATCTGCTCTATCCATAGGATGCATCTCTAGACTCGCTAGCCTTGTCATGTATCTTGGACCAGCAAATTTTTCTTTACCTTCATTATCCCTTACAACATGACACATATTCTGACATAGGTAGCACTCTATACATTTTCTGAAGTGCTGAACTCTCTCGACATCTTTTTGCATCATCACAAAATCTTTTTCTTTATCCTTTTTAGAAGGAGAAAAAGGTTTTATTTTCATATTTTGCTCATAGTTCCACGATACGTCAGTAACTATGTCTTTTATTACTGGAAATGATTTTAATGGTGTAATTGTAAGTGTTTGATTTTCCTCAAACTCATTCATTCTAGTCATGCAACCTAATCTAGGTTTTCCATTAATTTCTATACTGCAGGAGCCACATTTTCCAGCCTTACAATTCCATCTACACGCAAGATCATTTGCTTGATCAGCTTGAATCCTGTGAATTACATCTAGAACTACCATTCCCTCAGTAACTTCACATTGGTAGTTTATTAATTCACCTCTTTCATCATCACCTCTATAAATTTTAAAGTTTCTCAAGCTCATACTTTTGGCATTAATTTTTTATGATCAATCTTCACTTCAATATCAAGATCTTCAATTGAAGAATTAGCAATTCTCTTTAATTCAGCATCCGGGTTTCCTCTATTATCTTTAACTGTTTCCATTTTTCCATCTTTCCCTTTTCTATTTATTATGTTGTACTGCAACCAGTCTTTATTTTCTTCAGGAAAATCTTCCCTGGTATGGGCTCCTCTACTTTCCTCTCTTAATAAAGCGGATTTAGCAACTGCTTCTGATGAAATTAATAGATTTCTAAGAGCTAAAGCTTCGTGCCAACCTGGATTAAATTGACTAGAACCAGCAGCTTTAACTTCTTTAAACTCAGCCTTCATTTTATCAATTTTTACAATTCCATTAGCTATTTCATCCTTTGTTCGGATTATACCAACATTATATTGCATATTTTTTTGTAAATCTTCATGGATTAAGTAAGGATTGTTACCTTTTTCTCTATTTAGTATAGATGTAGCACTCTTAATAATTCTTATAATATCTTTATCATTTACCTTAGGCATTCCCTTAAGTTTCCTTGAATATTTTGCAGCTTGTATACCTGATAAGTTACCAAATACCAGTAAATCAGATAGAGAATTACCTCCAAGCCTATTTGCACCGTGCATACCACCAGCAGCTTCACCGCAGGCAAATAATCCATCAACTGTAGTCATTGATGTTTCGGCTTCTACTTTTATACCTCCCATAAAGTAGTGACATGTAGGACCAACCTCCATAGGTTGTTTTGTTATATCAAGTTCAGCTAAAACTTTGAACTGATGGTACATTGAAGGAAGTTTTTTCTTAATATCTTCCGCTGATCTTTGAGTGGCAATGTCTAAGTAAGCTCCTCCATGTTCAGACCCTCTCCCTGACTTAACTTCAGTATTAATTGCTCTAGCTACAACATCTCTGGTAAGTAATTCTGGAGGTCTTCTAGCATTCTTATCTCCTTGTAGCCATCTAGCTGCTTCTTCCTCTGTATCTGCAGTTTCATTTGCAAACTTTTCAGGGATATAGTCAAACATAAATCTCTTTCCTTCACTATTTTTTAATATACCACCTTCACCCCGAACACCTTCTGTTACAAGAATACCTTTAACTGATGGTGGCCAAACCATTCCTGTAGGATGAAATTGATTAAATTCCATATCTATAAGCTCAGCTCCAGCTTCGTAGGCCATTCCATAACCGTCACCGGTATATTCCCAACTATTTGATGTAACCTCCCAAGCTTTACCCGCTCCACCGGTAGCAAAAATTAAAGATTTTGTTTCAAAAATTATAAACTCTCCGGTTTCTCTATACATACAAACAATTCCAGAAACTTTACCTGACTCATCTTTTAAAATATCAAGAGCAGTACACTCCATTTGTATATCAATGCCCTGATGTATACCATGATCTTGTAGCGTTCTAATCATTTCTAGACCAGTTCTGTCTCCCACATGAGCTAATCTAGGATATCTGTGACCTCCAAAGTTTCTTTGATTTATTAATCCATCCTTAGTTCTATCAAAAACTGCTCCCCAGTGCTCAAGTTCTCTGACTCTTGCGGGTGCATTTTTAGCATGAATCTCAGCCATTTTCCAATTATTGAGCATTTTTCCACCTCTCATTGTATCTCTGAAATGTATTTTCCAGTCGTCTCTATCATCTACATTTGCCAGTGCAGCTGCCATACCACCTTCAGCCATTACTGTGTGTGCTTTTCCAAGTAATGATTTACAAACTAATCCTACTCTAATATTTTCTTCTTGAGAAGCAGCTATAGCCGCAGAAAGACCCGCACCTCCAGCTCCAATAACTAGAACATCAAATTGTAATCTTTTAATTCCTGATATATCTAACATAATCTATATTCCCCAAGTGTTAATGTCATTAATAATTCCCATAGAGACAAGTCTAACATAAACATCAGACAAGCCAACCCATACTAAACTTAACCAAGCAAATAGTTGATGTCTTCTGTTAAGGATTGTAACGATTTTCCAGCTGCTATGTTTTACTTTATCCTTGTACAAACTACATGAGTAGCAGTCAAGGTCTCCTCCGACTAAATGTCGTATAGAATGACACCCAAAAGTGTAACAGCCGAGAAGTATAGGGTTAAGGGTTAATATAAACGTTCCAACTCCAAAACCAAGTTTTCCATCATTAAAAAATGCTAAGAAAGCGTCATAACTTAAAATGAAAATAAATATAACAGCAAAGTACATAGCATACCTATGAATATTTTGAAATAAAAGGAGTCCTCTTTCTCCATCATATCGTTTACCGGAATTAAATGCGTTTATATTGCCATTAGTAATTGCAGACACTTTAGATGGTAATCCTTTAATTGGTTGAACTGCACAGGCAGGTGGATTTAATGAAAATGCTCTATAATATGCTTTTCTATAATAGTAGCAGGTAAATCTAAATGACAGAGGGAAAATTAAAATCAACCAAGCAGGTGATTGACCAGGTAACCAACTTAGCCATTCTGGCCAAGACCCAAGTAATGAATGATACATTGGAGGCACTCCAGGTTTTGAGGGATCTATATAAACAGTAGGTGAGTAAAATGGTGATAAATATCCACCAAAACCTTCATTTCCACCACTCCACCAAAAGTACTCTCCTTGCCAAGCTGCCCAAGTTGAATAAATTACAAAAGATAAAAGCCCTAATAAAACAAGAAGAGGTGATATCCACCATTTGTCATCTCTTAATTTATTAGATAATAAGTCCTTTTTTAGCATATTTTCCTATAAACCTTAACAAATATATACCCCAAAAACTATGAAACAAAAGTTTTAAAAAAATTAAATTTCATAAGTTTTTGATAACTTAGTATACCCATAAAAACATTAACGTTTAGGGCATGATAATGGTTAGGTTTCTTTCTCTTTTTTTCTCTTTTTTTCTCTTTAATAATATCTTATTTTCACAAGATACAGTGAGTGTTGTAACCTATAATTTGTTGAGGTTTAATTCTTCCACAGACAGAAATTTGGAATTTAAGAATATAATGGAAAAAATAAAGCCCGATGTATTGATAACTCAAGAGATGATTGGTCAAGAAAGTGTTAATAACTTCTTAAATAATATACTCAAAAATATTAATGATAAATATAAAGCTGCAGATTTTATAGATGATGAGAGTACAGATATAGATCAGGGTTTATTTTATAATTCAAAAAAATTTAATTTTATTTCAACATCTCAAATTGATGGATATCCCAGACCGATATATATATTTACTTTAAAGCATTTAGAGACCGGAGAGCAATTTGTTATTTATAATTTACATCTAAAAGCTTCAAAAGGAAGTGAAAATGAACTGGCTAGAAGTGATCAAGTAAAAGAACTTAAAAATTATATATCAGAGACTAATTCAAATTTTTATGTTGTTGCAGGAGATTTTAACATTTATTCAACATCAGAAAGTGCATACAAAGATCTATTTTCAATAACTGAATCAGGGAAAGGCAATTTACATGATTTGATAAATGTAGTTGGCACATATAATGATCCATCAAATGCAAATATTCATACTCAGTCGACACGAACTTCACAATTTGGAGGGGGTTCACATGGTGGACTTGATGATAGATTTGATTTTATATTATTTTCTGATTCTTTAATGTATGGCGATAGAATTTTTGTTGTTGACACTACTTATAAATCATTTGGAAATGATGGAATGCATTATAATTCAGCTTTAAATGTGGTCCCTAATCAAGAAGTGTCTATAAATTTAGCAAATTCCCTTCATGATGCATCAGACCATTTACCAGTATTTGTAAAGGTCATTTTTAGTAAAGAGAAGATATATAGAGAAGTATTAAATGTAGAGTCATACTCTTTGACTGATAAATTATTATTTTATCCAAACCCTTCAAGTAATAAACTTTATATCCAATCTGAAGAATATAAGATTAACAAACTAGAGATATATTCTTTGAATGGAACTAAAGTTTTAGATAAAAATATTAACTCTAATACAAGTAATATAGATGTTTCAAAAATTAATATTGGTAATTACCTTATAATACTATATTTTAAAAATTTTACTCAAAAAATTAAATTTGTAAAAAAATAATATGAGGTATAAAGCACTTATCGTTTTACTAAACTTTTATTTTATTGATTTATACTCTCAAGATCATAAAAGTGAACTTCATACTCTAGCTTTTTATAACCTTGAAAATTTATTTGATACAATAAACGATGTTTCAATAAATGATGAAGCAAGCCCAATTATGGAAACTTCTATGAATAAAACATCAGTATATTTAAGTAAACTCAAAAATCTTTCTAAAGTTATATCAGAGATAGGTTTTAGTGAGACTGGGTCTTTGCCGACATTAGTAGGTATCTGTGAGGTTGAAAATAGATTTGTCGTTGAGGATTTAATTAATACTGGAAAACTTAAAGATATAAATTATAATATTTCTCATTTTGATTCACCTGATAATCGAGGAATAGACGTAGGTTTAATTTATAATCAAGATTATTTTAAAGTTATTAGGGAGAAGAATATAAAGCTAGAATTAATTAATAATGATGATAGTAGCCAAATATTTACTAGAGATCAACATCTTGTAGAAGGGTTACTTAATGGAGATAAAATATATATAATTATAAATCATTGGCCTTCAAGGTATGGAGGAGAAGAGAGGTCAAAGCCTTTTAGAAAAAAAGCAGCAGAATTAAATAGACTAATTATTGATTCTATTTTCCAAGTAGACAATAAGGCAAAAATTTTTAGTATTGGTGATTTTAATGATGATCCTACAGATGAGAGTATTAAAAAAAATTTAAATACTGTAAAATATGATGATAATCTAAATTCTCCATTAATGTTTAATCCGTATGAGAAGATGTTCAGCGACGGTTTTGGTACTTTAAAATATAGAGGTAAGTGGAATATGTTTGATCAAATAATATTAAGTACGAACTCTCTTAAAAGTAATAGTTTAAATGATTTTTATTTTGATGGTGCATATGTATACTCAAAATCCTACCTAATAAATCAAAGTGGAAATTATAAGGGTTATCCTTTTAGAAGTTTTGTCGGAGGAAATTTTATAGGTGGATACAGCGATCATCTACCTGTATATATTATACTAAAACGGGAACAATAAGCTTATTATTTAGTATAATATAAAGTAATATTTGCGTTTAATAAATATTAGAAATTTTTATATGTTAATTACTTTTATTAGAATATGTTTTCTTTCTTTTATAGGTCTAATTTTCTCTTTAAACCTTTATTCTACTCATATAAGAGCAGGAGAGATTATTGCTAAGAGAATTTCATCTACAAGTTTAACTTATGAGTTTACTATAATAGGATATACTGATACAGGATCTGAGGTTGAGTTTGGTGGAGGAAGTTTTGGTTTTGGAGATGGTAACTCAATTGAGGTATTAGACGAGAGTGCTATTTCTTCACAAAAAATACTATTAGAAAATAAAGTTGCTCTAAATCTTTTTAAGGTAATTCACACGTTTCAGGCACCGGGTAGGTACGTTGTAAGCTATTTTGAACAAAATAGAAATGCAGAAATAGTAAATATGGAAAACTCAGTAGATACCCCCTTCTATATAGAAACTGAGATTTTGATTGATCCTTTTTTTGGTTTAAATAATACTCCTGTCCTTTTAATTCCTCCTATTGATAATGGCATTGTAGGGATAAGATATATACACAATCCTGGTGCTTTTGATCCAGATGGAGATAGTTTATCATATGAATTAGTTATTCCTATGCAAGAAAAAGAATTTCAGGTGACAAATTATAGATTTCCAAATGCGGAAGAATTTTATCAAGAATATAATGAGGGTAGTGAAGGAGGTTTAGGTCCTCCATTGTTTTCATTAGATTCTATAATTGGGGATCTTATTTGGGATGCTCCAGGTTCCGAAGGAGAATATAACTTTGCTTTTAGAGTTGTGGAATGGAGAAAAGTTGGAGATCAGTGGTTTAAGTTAGGACATGTCACTAGAGACATGCAAGTCATCATTGATGATTCTGATAATAAGAGGCCTAACTTAGAGGTTTTAGATCCAGTTTGTGTAGAGGCCGGTACTGTTATAAGAGATACAGTGACCGGTGATGACCCTAACTTTAATGATATTCAAATTGAAGCTTTTGGTGGTCCATTTGAGTTCTTGTCTTCACCTGCTATTTATTTTCCAAATCCTACTCAATATCAAAAATCTCCAGCTTCATTACAATTTGAGTGGGAAACTAATTGTTCTCATGTAAGACAGCGACCATATGATATCCAATTTAAGGTTACTGATAAGCCTGGATATGGGCCTAATCTTGTAGAATTTACAAATTGGCAAATTCAGATTGTGGCACCAGCCCCAGAAGGATTAGAACTTATACCTCTTCCAAATCGTTCTGTCCAGATTTCTTGGGACCAGTACAGTTGTGATAATGCAGATGAAATTCAAATATGGAGAAGAATTGGTAGTTTTGATTATGAGCCTGATAATTGTGAAGTAGGAATTCCTGAGGGTTCAGGTTATGAATTAATTGGAACTATAGATGGAGATCAAATAACTATGTTAGATAATAATTTGGGACAAGGATTAGCCCCTGGGTCTAAGTATTGTTATAGAATTTTAGCAGAATTTCCATTGCCTGAGGGAGGAACTAGTTATATTTCAGAAGAGAAATGCATAATTATAAACGCAGATGCTCCTATTATAACAAATGTCAGTATTTTGCATACAGATATTTTTGATGGACAGTTAGAATTAAATTGGATTCCACCTTTTGAGATAGATACCGTCTTATTTCCTAAACCTTACTCTTATAGGGTCAATAGACGTGAAGGTTTTTCTTCTGAAATAAGCTTAAGTAAGTCAGATATTATCACTGATACATTTTATATTGATAATAAAATAAACACTTTAGATAAAATATATAATTATATAGTTGAGGTTTTTTCCGATTTGGATACGTCTTCTTTTGAATCATCATATAGTGCTTCAAGTGTAAGATTAGAACTAAATGGTAAACAAAATAGTATTGAGTTAAACTGGGATTTTGAAGTTCCGTGGTCTAATAGTTCATCTCTTTACCCAATGCATTATATCTATAGAAACAATGTTGCTGAAAACAATGAAGATGAATTTATTTTAATTGATTCAGTAGATGTTATTGAGAGCGGGTTTAAATATTTTGATAAAGGAGAATTCAATGGTATAAACCTAGATGAGAATAAAATATATTGTTACTTTATAACTACATCGGGAACCTATGAAAATAATAAGCTTCCACTAAATAATATTCATAATGATTTATTATTAAATAATTCACAGAAAATTTGTGCTCAAACTAATGATCTTTTACCTCCATGTCCTCCATTAGAATTTAAAATATCTGATCAGTATTCATGTGAATATTACTTTTACGACAAGTCATGTGACATGAAAGATTTTGAAAATAGGATTGAGTGGAGTATTGGTGATGATGATTGCTACTTAGATTCAAAGTTTTTTAACATATACTTTTCAGAAAATGGCACAAATAATTTTAAAAATATTGGTTCATCATCAAATAATTATTTTGTCCATAAAAATCTTTCAAATTTAAAAGGTGCATATTTTATTACAGCTTTAGATAGATCTGGTAATGAGAGTATTCCCTCTGATACAATCAAAAGGGATAATTGCCCAAAATATCTTTTACCTAATGCCTTTAGTCCTAATGATGATGGTAAAAATGATTTTTTTACACCATTTGTTACTGATGGATCTATACCAAATTTTAACTATGGAAACTGTCCTCGATTTGTAAAGTCAGTAAAGATGTCAATAGTTGATAGAACAGGTAAAGAAGTTTTTTCTCATGATTCAGAAACTAACATTGTTGATGGAATTTATATTAATTGGGATGGGAAAAATAAAAGTGGTAAAAATTTACCTTCAGACACATATTATTATAATGCTACAGTTACTTTTGATGTTTTAGATGAAAATGAAAGTATAAAAGAAATTAAAGGATGGGTGCAGATATTAAGGTAAATGATAAAATTGTATTTTATGATGGCTTCTGTGTCATGTGTAGTAGGTTTATAAGGTCCATAGTTTTTTTAGATAAAAGAAAAATATTTAAGTTTAGTACTATATCATCTGATTTTGCTTCAAAAGTCTTGTCTAAAAAAATGGATGAAAAGCAGGTTGGTAAATTTATCGTTTATCTTTCTAAAAATAAAGTATATAAAAAATCAGATGCTGTAATTCAAATAATGATTGATATAGGTGGAATATTTAATGTTTTTAAATTATTAAAAATTTTCCCTTCTCAGATTAGAGATATATTCTATGATATTTTTGCAAATAATAGATACAAATGGTTTGGTAGGTCCGATGTATGTCATGTTGCTCCTAAAGAAATAAGGGATCAGTTTATTAATAAGTAACTTATTAGCTATTTTTGAGAGAAATCAAGATAAATGAAAGCAATAATTTTTCCAGGTCAAGGATCTCAATTTGTTGGAATGGGTAAAGACCTATATGATGGTAATAAAAAAGCTAAAAGTATGTTTACATTAGCTAATAAAATTTTAGGTTATGATATTACTGACGTAATGTTTAATGGAACTGTCGGTGACCTAAAAAAAACAGATATTACACAGCCTGCAATTTTTATTCATTCTTGTGTAAATTTTTTTCAAAATAAAGTAAATGATATTTCGGCTTTTGCTGGACACTCTCTAGGTGAGTTTTCCGCTGTAACATGTTCTGGTTCTTTATCATTTGAGGAAGGATTAGAATTAGTTTTAATTAGAGCCAGAGCTATGCAAAATGCATGTAAAAATAATGATTCTACTATGGCTGCAATTCTAGCCTTAACAGATAAT
>Ga0315315_10006221_pt1 | contig 11027 bp, 6 predicted proteins | sample M140m3416metaG_FD_203699 | JGI IMG/M metagenome (GOLD analysis project Ga0315315, IMG submission 203699) | Ammonia-oxidizing marine archaeal communities from Monterey Bay, California, United States - M1 40m 3416 | ecosystem: Environmental > Aquatic > Marine > Intertidal zone | place: USA... | reverse complement strand
TCTAGAAGCTGGTTTAGTTTTAGGGCAAAATTATGCTATAATTAACTCATACGACAGCACTGGCGCTTTAGTTGGATTCTTTACAATTGAAAATGATAACGGTGGCATTAAAATTGAAATTCTAGGCAGTCCGAACGATGGAAACAACTATACAAATGGATATGTGAGTGAAATATATTTTACTAATATTTTTGTAACACCTGAAAATGCAGGTCCTCTTCATTTTTTTGCAGATATATCCTCTGAGTTAAACGATCAGATTAACATATCTGATACTAGTATAATTTGGTGTAATACAACGGGGGTTGCTGAAGAAACTATTTCAAGAAAAGTCATAAACATATATGATGCTGTCGGAAAACAAAGCAACCTCAAAAAAAATACAATTCAGTTTTTACAATACTCTAATGGAAGTGTAACAAAAACATATAGAATAGATTAATCGTGACCTAGGAGGGATTCGAACCCCCAACCATCAGAGCCGAAATCTGACGTTCTATCCAGTTGAACTACTAGGCCATGCTGCAAAAATAAAAGATATTTTGGCGCTACAATATTTTACGCCCTAATAAGTTATCTGAAGGTAAAATGCTATTATTGCTGTTTAATTATGAGAAAATTATTTTTAGTTGTTTTTTTACCTTTTTACTTGCAAGCTCAAGATATGCCAATTGGAAGCTGGAAAAGCCTTCTGTCATATAAAAACCCTTCACATATAGCTGAAGCAGAAAATAAAATTTATTGTGTTGCATCTGGAGGCCTGTTTTACATTAACAAAAGTGACAACACGATAAATAGACTGACTAAAACAACAGGTCTTTCGGATATTGGTGTAAAAAAAATTGGACACTCTAAAGAGCTAAATGTTACAATAATTATCTACGAAAACTGCAATATAGACATCCTGAAAAACGAAGAAATCATAAATCTTCCCGACATAAAAAGAAAAGATATTACAGGTCTAAAATCAATAAATAATATTACTCTGAAAAATGAAATTGCATACCTTTCATCATCCTTTGGGTTAATTTTAATTGACTTAGAAAAAATAGAGGTGAAAGACACCTACGGAATATCATATAATGAAGCCCAAGCAATAAACGGGTGTGCTATTTCTGGAGATTCAATTTTAGTTGCAACTAACACTGGTTTATATTTTGCTAATAGTAATTCACTGTTTTTATCTGACTTTAATAATTGGGAGTTATTGGAAAATGATTATGAAAACTATGATAATGTCATTTCAACATCTACTGGCTTTTATGCCGATACCGACTCAAGTACTCTTAATGTTTGCTACAGCAATAACACGCTTATTAAAATAAAAATAAACTCTTTAGAAATCTACATAGAAGAAGATGGTGGTTCTTTTTTTGATTTAACTCATGAGAAATTTGACTTTATAAAACATGCTTTAATAGATGAAACTGGGGTTCTTTGGGTGGCAGATTCAGTAAATGGTCTTCTAAAATTTATAAACTATAATTATCAAGAACGCTACATACCTGAATCTCCAAAAGAAAACAGAATATTTAGTCTTGACTTTAGTAATAACAGGCTTTATGTGTGTCATGGAGGACATGTGAATTTTGGCACGTTTTGGAACAAAAACGGCGTTTCTATGAAAGATGATTTTGATTATTGGAGAAATTACGACTACTATGAGCTTAATAATGCTCGAGATATTGTTTCTGCTGCTTCTCTAGCAAACAAAACATACTTTGCATCATATTATAATGGTATTGTTGAGCTTGAAGATAATGAAGTGGTTGAAAGATATTCATGGTGGAATACTAATAACGGGCTAGATACAATCCCATACTGGCAAGAAGATAACAAAATGGCAATTTCTGATTTAAAGTTTGATAAAAGCGGTAATCTTTGGGGATTACTATCAGGAGTAGATAATCCATTATTTGTAAAAACTGCTCAAAATGAGTGGCATAAATTTTCTATATCTTCAACTCAAACCTATTTGTTTGACGAAATACTGATTGATGATTACAATCAAAAATGGGGAATAATTGGTAGGGATAATGGGATCTTTGTATACAATGACAATAACACGATACAAAATTTAGATGATGACGAATATATTTTTCTTAACACTACTGTAGGTGATGGAAATCTACCCTCAATGAATGTATTATGTTTTGCAAATGACCTTGACGGTAGGATTTGGGTTGGAACCGACAAGGGGATTGCAGTGTTTTACAATCCTGCATCTATTTTTTCTGGATATAACTTTGATGCACAACAAATACTAATTACCGAAGGAGACTATGGTCAATATCTGCTAAGCGAAGAGACTGTTACATGTATCGCCATTGATGGAGCAAACAGGAAGTGGATAGGTACAGAAAAATCTGGCGTCTTCTTGCTTTCAAGCGAGGGAGAAGAAGAGATACTCCATTTCACCAAAGAAAACAGCCCCTTATTTTCTAATAATATAGTTGATCTTACAATAAATAATAATAATGGCGAAATTTTTATAGCTACTGAAAACGGCCTGCTTTCATACAGGTCAGACGCAACAAAGGGAGCTTCTTTTCAGGGTGAAGCTTACGTGTTTCCAAATCCTGTTACAAACAAGCATCTTGGGCCAATAGCTATTAGTGGCTTAATTACAAATGCTTCAGTTAAAATAACTGATGTTTCAGGAAATCTTATTTTTGAAACAACAGCAAATGGAGGGCAAGCGATTTGGAATGGAAAAGACAAAACAGGCAAGAGGGCCTCAAGCGGAGTATATCTTGTGCTAAGCACCGATTTTTCTGGTAAAGAAACTATAGTTAGTAAAATCTTATTTGTTAATTAAGTGAAATATCAAAGCCGAGCTATAGCTCTTACATATATAAAACAGGGAGAAAGCTCAATAATAAGTAAAATATTCACAGAAAAAATGGGCCTACAAACATTTATTGTTAAAGGAGTTCGCTCAAAAAACCCCAAAAAGAAAATAAGCTATTTTGAGCCCCTAAAGATTTTAAATATCAATGCAACATTTAACAAAAAAAAGAACCTACAGTACTTAAGCGAGATATCTTTACTTCACAATGTTGAGCTTTCTGCTAAGACGATACAAAAAAGCTTCGTCGCCTTTTTTATTGCAGAAGTAAGTAGAAAAGTATTACAGGAAGGAGAACAAAATGTAGATTTGTTTAATTTTATGATACGAACAACAAACACACTTTACAGCCAAGATAAAATAGATGGTAATTTTCCTCTCAAATTTTTGCTTAGCCTCTCTAAATTTCTTGGTTTTTATCCCTCAACAAAAGAACTTGAAAACCCTTTTTTTAATTTAGAGCAGGGGAAGTTTGTTAAGAAAAAAACCTCATCCATAACTTGCCTAAAAAAAAACAGCTCTAACCACTTGAGAGCGCTTCTTCAAGGAAAAAATGAATTTATCCAACAGGAAGAAAAAGAATTTCTTCTGAAGAAAATTATGACATATTACAAATTACACTACTACGACCTTAAAGGAGTAACGTCTCATTTAATAATAGCAAACTTAAGAAAATGAAAAAAATCCTTTTACTCTTTCTTTTTTTCTATTCCAACAACTTATTTTCACAAATAGTGGCTATAAAAGATTCTCTATTAAACACAACTATTAAAAACGTTAATCTAAGCTATCAAAACATAGGCACCTCTACCGATAAAAATGGAATCGTAAATATTAGCGTTTTTAATGATGATAATCTTATTAAAATAACTCATGTTGGGTATCACTCTAAAAAAATACTAAAAAAGGACATTGCAAAAGTTATTTATCTGCAGCAAAAAACAAACCTCCTTCCGGACATAGTACTATCTGAAAATATTAAAATCCCTCTAGCAGAAAAACACCCTATATTTTCAATAACACCCTCGGCTTCTATGAGACTCATTTCGCAAACAGCCAGCTTAATTGCCAGCAAATCTCCAATAGTTGTGCAAGAAAGCCAGCCTGGGGGTGGAAGCCCAAACTATAGAGGTATGGAGGCTAATCGCTTACTTTTAATTATCGATGGGGTTCCGTTAAATAATGCCATTTATAGAAGCGGGCATGTACAAAGCTCTTCAACAATTAATCCTTTTTTTGTTGAATCATTTAACTTAGTTTCTGGTCCAGCCTCTGTTGCATATGGCAACGGTGCAATGGGGGGGGGGTTGATTTTCAACACAAAATCTCCTTCTGATAAAACAGGAATTTACTTTAATCAACAATTTGAAAGCAGTAGCAACATTGCAATCGTTAATCTACAGGCAAATTATCAGACTAATAATATATCTCACACAACGCTGTTTTCATTAAAGTCTGCTGACAATCTAAAAATGGGGCGTAACAGGCTACATGGATATGAAAACTGGGGAAATGAAAAAACAGTAACCAATAACAACGAACAACTTTATACTGATTTCACACAAATAGATTTTCTGCATAAAAGCAGATATATAACAAATAGTAAAAGCTCTTTTTTGTTTAACACACAGTATTCAAACTCCTCTAATATTTTTCGATTTGATAAAATGAATGACATGAAAGATAACGATGCTAAATACACACGATGGTATTATGGGCCGCAAGCTAGGTTTCTGCAAAAAATTACGCATACTTATAAGCAAAAAACTCTTTTCTTTGAGAGCTTGAATACAAACTTATCCTTTCAACAATTAAAAGAATCAAGACATATACAAAAAAGTGGGGAAGTCTTCTTAAATAACCGAAATGAAAATGTAAAAATCTATGACTTCAACATGGACTTTAGTAAAAACATAAAAACAGCAACTATAGTGTATGGAGCTGGACTAAGGAATCAAAAAGTATTATCGACTGCAACACTGAGCAATGGCAATACAATTTCTTATAACACTACTAGATATCCTGATGGTGGCAGTTCTATAAAAGATGTTTTTGCCTATGGTCAAGCCAATCTTAAGTTAAATAAAAAATTAGATTTATTAGTGGGGGGAAGATGGAATAGTAGTAATTTATTAGCAAGCTTTAACGATACAACTTTTGATTTTCAGTTTATTGAGGCTGAAAACGCTTCTTTTGTTAAATCTCTTCTGATTTCATATGCGGCTAATGAATTTGCTAAAATTAACCTGTCTTATTATGGTGGCTTTAGGAATCCAAATATTGATGATATAGGAAAGGTTTTTTCAAAAGATGGTGTAAATGTTGTTGTTCCAAATAATAAATTAGAACCAGAATATGCTAATAATATTGAGTTAAATTTTAATTATTCTATTCCAATATGGACGATCGAATTGCAATTATTCAATACGCAAATTAAAAACGCAATATCAAGAGGATATGGCAGTATTAATGGATTAGACAGTATGTATTATGATGGTGAGATTATGCGTATCCAAATGAATAAAAATATTGCTAGTGCTAATATCAATGGTGCAAGTTTTTCTACTCAGCTTAACACCAATAGCAATTTTTCAATAACCGCTAGATGTAATTATTTAAAAGGATTAACACATGAAAAAAGGCCTTTAGCACATATTCCTCCTTTTAATGCTAAGGTTTCTTTAGATTATAAATTAACCAAAAACCTATTTAACTTTTATATAAATTATAGTGCTTTCAAAGAGGCGGAACTATATGACGATGCTGGAGTAGATAATTTAGAAGAGGCTACCATTGATGGAAATCCTAGTTGGTACACTCTAAATCTAAATTACATTCTTAATTTTCAAAAAAATATGACGTTTAGTTTTGGGGTTGCTAATATCCTTGATGTGCACTACAAAACTTTTGCTTCAGGAATAAGTGCCAGTGGAAGAAATTTCATTATCTCTCTATCAATTGGTTTTTAAAATTAACCTATCTTACTTTTCTATATAAAAAACTATTGCTTAAATTTGCAATATGCAAAAAATAACAATTACACTAACTTTTATGTTTTTCTCTATGTTGCTTTCCGCACAAATTTGGGAAGAAAACTTGTTGAAAAAAAATAGTACTGCTACTAGTGGTGAAAAACTTGAAGCTTTTGAAGAATATCGAAAAAAAAATCCTTACTCTAAAGGAAATGGATATAATCCATATGCTAGAGAAATGGACTTTATTAATGAACGGGTTACTGATAATAGCAATTTTAATCCAAATTCATTATACATAGAATGGAAAAAAGAAAAAGAAAAACCCCAAAATAAAAAAACCTCTGCAGACTGGATTTCTATGGGTCCAATTAACACTCCTATTATACTTTCAAATGGAAAAAAAAGAGGTAATGGAAGGGTTAATTGTATCGCTTTTGACCCTAATGATGAGGATATTATTTGGGTTGGGTCTCCTGCGGGTGGATTATGGAAGTCTATAGATGGAGGAAGTAACTGGACAACAAACACTGATGATTTACCTGTCATCGGAGTTTCCCATATTGCTATTGACCCTAATAATAGTCAAATAATGTATATTGTAACAGGGGATGCTGATGCTACAGATACCTATAGTATTGGAATTTTAAAATCAATTGATGGCGGTAATACTTGGGGTACTACGGGATTAAGCTACACTGCAAATCAGCAAAAAACTGTAAATAAGGTAATTATTAATCCAAATTTTACTGACAGCTTGTATGCCGTTACTAACTCAAACATACTAATAAGTACTGATGCAGGAGGAGCATGGCAAATAGTAGGTAGCCTTGGAAGGTGGAGAGACATTGAATTAAAGCCTAATAACCCTAATGTTTTATACGCAGCAAAACAATCCAGTGGAAGCTCTAGTATTTATCGATCTGTTGACGGTGGAGGCAGTTGGAATGTAGTAGACAATGGAATGACTGGATCCCGATATAGACCCCTATTAGCGGTAACTTCAGAAAATCCAGAGGTTGTTTATGCCCTTTTCTCTTCAGGAGACTGGGGGTTTCATGGAATATACAAGTCTACTGACTCTGGAGAAAATTGGACAATGCAATCTAGTAGTCCTAATATTTTAGCATGGGATACAGATGGGTTGGATAATGGAGGACAATCTTGGTATGACTTAAGCTTAGGAGTGGCTCCTAATGATGAAAATCTTGTTTATGTTGGAGGGGTAAATATTTGGAGGTCAAATGATGGGGGGGTAAATTGGGATATTGATGCTAGTAGCGGAAATGGATCTAATTATTCATATATGCATGTAGACCAACACGCCTTTGAGTTTAGCCCGCACACCAATATTCCTTATGCTGGTAATGACGGGGGTTTTTACAAATATATGGCCAGTCTTAATAGTTGGATAGACGTTTCTGATGGGCTAGAAATATCACAATTTTATAATTTAGGGCTATCTAAATCTAATCCTAACCGATTGGTTGCTGGCGCACAAGACAACGGTACTGAGATGCTGACAAACACAACCTGGGATGCTATTCGTGGTGCAGACGGAATGGAGTGTGCTATAGATCATTATGATGACAATATTATTTATTCTGAATCTCAATATGGAGGGTTAAAAAAATCCTATAATGGAGGAAATAACTGGAATAACATTAAACCTGTAAGCTATGAAGGCGGGTGGAATACACCATATGAAATGCATAGTGCAAATAATAATTTAATTGTTATTGGATATGATGAAGTTTATCGCTCTACTACTGGAGGTGCTTCCTGGGATTCTATTTCTTATAATGTAAGCAATGGTAGTGCAATTAAAACAATCGCTTTAGCTCCTTCTGATGAAAATTATGTTTATGCCGCTTCATATAGCAAAATAAAAGTCACAAAAGATGCGGGAGAAAACTGGACTTATATAAAGCCTGGCCTAGCTAACTACAACATAACTGATGTAACGGTCTCTACAAATAATGCTGATAGAGCTTGGGTTACTTTTTCTGACTATAATAATATACATAAAGTTTATGAAACCAATAACGCTGGAAACAGCTGGACGAATATATCTGGAAATAATTTGCCCGGCCTTCCTGTTAACTGCATTGTATATCAGGGTGGTGCTAATGACGATTTATATATTGGAACTGATGTAGGTGTATATTATAAAGATAATAGTATGACCGAGTGGATTCCTTTTAACAATGGATTGCCAAATGTAATAGTACGAGAACTGGAAATTCATTATGAAAAAGGAACAATTAGTGCGGCAACCTATGGGAGAGGGGTCTGGGAAAGTCCCCTTAATACCTTGTCAACTGTAAACACTAAAAATGAAACACTCCTAGATTATGTAATTTATCCTAACCCGGCAAATAAACAAGTGACCATTCATACAAATAAAAATAATCTTAATGTTCGTATTTTTAATTTAACGGGACAGGCTGTCATTAACACTCCATCAAAAAATATTGATGTTTCTAATCTAGCAAAGGGATATTATATTGTAGAATTAACAACAAAAAATGGCATTGTTAAGAAAGATAGGCTGATTATAAAATAGCTTCAAACTCTTTTATATACTTTCTTTTTTTACTCTGAGGAGCAAACACAAGCCCCACATTTACAATGACCTTTTCTTTTAAAATATATGTTTTAATAATAAAAGGACCTCCCATAAAGCCATTTTCTAGCCGCCATAGACCTCTATAGGTATTATCAAAATAATATGGGGAATACTGCTTTTCAATACAGACATAACTTCCTTGTATAGCCCCCATTAAATATTTTGAAAAAACACTATCCGTCTTACTCAAAACCTCTTTTTGTAAGTTTTTTGAGTTCTGGATAAATGAAAACGTAAGAATGTTTTTTATTTCATCTGATTCTGGAGGGTCGTATTTTGCCCAAAAAAGTGCTTCTTCATTAATAATAATACTATACTCTTTTGGAACCAATAATTTAACTCCAAAGTTGCTAAAAAGGACTCTTTCAATTTTTTTTTGTGACAACCTTACAAGAGATGATTTAATTACTTGTAGCTCTTTTTCTACAAAAACCTTTCTTAATTTTAATAGCTCTCCTGTTGTGCTTATTGAGTCATTAGTCCAATTAATTTGAGAAACAATCTGTCCAGAAGCCCATTTATTGTTATTTAATACAGACTCAACTCCCTTTGATATTATTACAATGTTTGTATGTGTTTTTAATATTGAGTTAAATTCCCTATTATTTAACTGAATGGGCTTAAATAGAAATTCCTCTTTTCCTAAGCCATTAATTTTAGCGCAAAATGTCTTTTCAACCAGTTGCTGTATTGAATTTTGCCATAAAATATCATCAACTACAAAAATAACTTCTGAATTTTGTCCTGTAGAATTGGGAAGTGTTTTGCCATCCTCAACACAACCACAAAAAAACATTGTAAGAAAAACAAAAATCCTCATTATATTGACGGCAAAATGATTTTAACTCCAGGTTTAAGATAGTCACTTTCCAAATTGTTAAGCGATTTTATTTTCCAAACACTTATCCCCTTAAATTTCTGAGCAATACCCCAAAGGGTGTCTCCTTTCTGTACTGTATACTCTTTCTTTGGTTTTTTTAATTTTGACTGCGGATATTTTTTAACATAAATAACTAGCTTGTCGCCAATATCTAATTTTGTACTCCTAAGGCTGTTCCATTTTTTTAATTCAAAAACCATAACTCCAAACTCTTTTGCAATTCTTCCTAGGTAATCACCTTCTCTTACAATATACAGGACTCTTTCTTCATCAATTAAGATTTCTTTCTTTTCAACTAAATCAATAAAGTTATAATTTGCCTCTTTATTAGATAAGAAATCAAGTACGGCAAAAAAAGGTAAAGTTAAAATAGAATGCTTAGGAAAAACATCTTTTTTATACGAAGGATTAAAATATCTTATCGTTGTTTTTTTAAGACAAAGGATTTCAGAAAGAGTGGTTATGTCCACTTGCTGTTTGATTTTAATGGTGTCTGTTATACCAAAATAGATACTAAGCGTATCTGGCAAGATATTATGCTCAAATGAATAATTCATTGCGTAATTTATTGCTATAAATGTTGGAACATAGTTTCGCGTCTCCTTTCTGAGATAAGGGTGTAATTTCCAAAAGTCATAAGATCCAACACTATTAATCTTACTCTGCAAATATCCTGGGCCTCCATTATAAGCAGCCAAAACTAAATTCCAATCACCAAACATACTATACAGTTTTTGAAAATATTCACATGCAGCTTGGGTAGATTTTAACGGGTCTTGCCTTTCGTCTATATAGGAAGTAACTTCTAAGCCATATTCCCTTCCTGTTAGGTACATGAACTGCCATAATCCAGTAGCTCCTGAAAATGATTTGGCTTTTGGGTTTAAGGCTGACTCTACTATTGCCAAATATTTTAACTCTAATGGTAGATTATATTTGTCTAGCTCCTTCTCAAATAAAGGAAAGTATAACTCTTTTAACGCATGCATTCTTGATATTAGCTCTTTGTTTCTTCCTACGTAACTGTCAATAAATGGCCTTACTTTATTATTATAGTTTAGGTCCATGGGGGATTTTTCGTCTAACAATTGTAGTCTTTTTTTATACTTTATTGTGTCATCTTCTTCTATAATTGAATCTATTGCTGAAGACTCAAAAAGCGTTGAGCTATTTCCAATTTCTAGTGCACTAGAATAACATGAAAGCATTAAGGCTAAGATTAGAAAAAAATTATTTATCATAAAACAAAATTGATAAAATTGCAATTAATATTAACCCCCAACAACCTTCAATTATTAACTAATATTTGTTAACCAATATTTAACATCACATTAGGATGAAAGATTTTGTATCTTTGCTACTGTGAAAAATAAAAAAACATACCCCGAGGGAGAATTATTAAAAACTATTAATAGCCCAGAAGATTTAAGAAAATTAAATAAGAACCAACTACCTCAAGTTTGTGATGAAATAAGACACTATATAATTGACATTGTTTCTGAAAAAGGAGGTCATTTTGGAGCAAGCCTTGGCGTTGTAGAGCTTTCTGTTGCGCTCCACTATGTATTTAATACCCCTCACGATCAACTGGTTTGGGATGTTGGACATCAAGCATATGGACATAAAATCTTAACTGGCAGAAAAAAACAATTCTCCACTAATAGAATTAAAGGAGGGCTAAGTGGATTTCCAAAAAGA
>Ga0315315_10006220_pt1 | contig 11028 bp, 14 predicted proteins | sample M140m3416metaG_FD_203699 | JGI IMG/M metagenome (GOLD analysis project Ga0315315, IMG submission 203699) | Ammonia-oxidizing marine archaeal communities from Monterey Bay, California, United States - M1 40m 3416 | ecosystem: Environmental > Aquatic > Marine > Intertidal zone | place: USA... | reverse complement strand
CATCTCGCATATTCCCGATATTTTTTGATGTTCCACTTCTCGACAACATCGTTGCCGTCCTCATCATTGGTCAGGATATAAGCCACGGTCTTCTTGACCTTGGCAAACCGCCAACCACCATCCATACGCCACGGAGTTGTCACCCAGACTTTGTGGGGATACTCAGTGTAATATTCTTCCCGATTCTCAGAGAACTCAAAATATTTACCATATTCCTTCTCATCGAAGCACCCAACGATAGAACCATCGCCGTAAGGGGGAAAACTAACTTCAGTCGGGGCAAATGCCATGTCAATGACCTCTCTTGTTTCTCACTATACTTAATAGTACCATATGGTACAGGGCTTGTCAACTAAAATCTGTCAGGAATCCAAGAAAAATTGACATCATCCAGCCATCGCTCTTCACCTGTCTTGACTGATTTGATAGGGGGGAATGAGGGTTTATGTGTCATAGATAACACACCTGTAGGCACCTCTAGGACTTCCCAGAGGTCACCATGCTCACGAACACGGTTCTTGCCGTGGTTCGTCTTACCTGTAAGTTTGATAATCATCTTAGAACACCGCACTATCGTTGAAAGTGAACTTTTTGTGCCTCTCATCGGCACCATTGGCAAAGATAATGATATCGTCATCACCAACCTCACCACCGAAAATCACACGGTCATCGAAGACCCTGTGAAAGAAGTCAGGCTTGCCGAAGACCTTAACGGCAGAGTGAAACTCCTCACCCCGAAACCCAACAAAATGTAAATCTCTCTTCATCATATTTATATTATGACAGGCTGAGAGAGGTTTGTCAAGTTATTTCTTTGCGTATCTACCAGTTTTAGGTCTTTTTCTACCCATTTTTGTTTTGAATCCAGCAGAACCCGGCATTGTGACACGACCAGCACCCTGCCCACCAGCTTTACCAATATTTCTGCCAGATGGTACTTTGGTGATACCTCGAAGTTGCATTTGATCAGCAATCCATGCCTTCGCTGTAGGATTTTTCACTTTTTTCCTAGCTAGACTTCTGATCTGTTTTAACACATCATTAAAGATCGTGCCATCATCTTCTTTTATGTCGTTGTTATCTACGATGACCATGTTGCCCCTAAAGTGCTGGCTGAACTTACCCATGTTACTCTGCACCTGTTTCCATGACTTGGTTGCAACCGAATCTTGAACACTACGTTTGCGATTTGCATTACGTTCAAGTGCAACATCAATAGAGGTGTTAACAAATATCATATGTGTATCGTAACCTAACTGTTTTAACTTGACTGACTGATTTACAATCTTATCATAATCCTTACCAGTGCCATCAATGATAAGTCCGATACGTCCTTCAAGATAACCACCTTCACCTGTGGTAATATCTCCCATTTTAGCTCTGGTCACTTCCTTTGCTCTCTTTCGCAGTTTGTCACGCTCTTCTGCTTCACGCTCTGCCTTTGCAGTTCGCATGTCCATTTCAAGTCCGGCGTCCTTGAGATACTTCTCAAAAATGTCATCAGAGTTGACTATGCGTAATCCAGTTCCACCAGTGGTTTTCCCGACAACGAATGATTTACCGCTGCCGGGGCCACCAGCTAGAAAGAATGCTTTAAATATATTGGGGTCTTGTAGACCCTCTTGTAATTCGTGGAATGTTTTCATTCTTCCGTCCTATTAACTCTTGTTGTCGCATCAGTGCTATCATATATTTATGATCCTCAGAAATTGGTTCAACTCTTCTCTCTTGCGTTTGAAAGGATTGCATCTTCTTGATTCTGTTTTTAGCTTTAGACATTTTCTCTTCCTTTTTTTTATGATATTGGTTAGAGGGTTTATTTGCCATGATGTTTTGAGTTAATATCTCCTTTCTGGTTAAAATTTAGCTGTATTCCCGTCTTCATCATAATCAGGGATGTCGCCATAGAATTCATCATCAGAATATACGGGTTGGCTATCAAATGGTTTAGGTTCTGTATGATCGACAGCTTCAAGTTCTTTAAACCTGCTGTCCTTCGCAATCGTCATGAACATATGGTGCTTATCAGCTTGTCTGTTGAACACATGTTTAATTGATTTTACAAGAAAGTCGTTTCTTATAAAATCATGCCTCGGGTCTTTATCGTCTGATTTCTTTTTTATATTTACACTTACTATATCTCCAGCCCCAATTGTGGTATTACCGTTAACCCAAAGTTCTATAGGAATTCCAGTTTCTAAATTTGCAAATAGGGATCGTCTTTTTTGTAATGTAGTTTCTGCTCTAACAGGATCAAAAATAAATTCTGTCTCTCCCTTATTTCCATTGTAGACTTCATATTGTGAATTTTTATAAACTTCATTTTTGTTCTTAACTGTAGTAACTGGGGCTAAATACTGAATAGGGATAAAATCAGAAATTCTATTTCCAGCATCATCTACCGTACTTTTGTTATATAAGGGAGCATCCTTGATCATCTCTCCGAACCCAGCATTTCTGGTTGCATATTTTTCTAGACCGTGCTCTTGCAAACTTGTATCATCTAGATAATTGTAGGTGTTCACATTAAATTTTTTCTGCACGATATCATGAGTTATTAAACGAGAAGATAACGCACCTGATCCAAATGCGGTTGCAACGTCTGTTTGATCCAAAATTTTAATTCCAAGAATTTTTTCTAGTTCAAGAGTCATAATTTCATTTGGTTTCTGACCAGTTACTCTTGGATCGCCAGGGTCGCCTGGTGTGGTGTTTGAATCAGACTCATTAAACTTAAATCTGCTGCCCTCAGCATATAAACTCTGCAAAGACCTAAAATGATATCCTCTAAGATTTTCAAAGAATACAAATGAGCTCAATCCATGTTTCTGTGCTGTCGCTTGTGTAGTAAATTGTTGAATAAGTTGGAATGGATGAACATTATCAGAAATATGCTCTTTAGTATCATTGGCTTTCTCAATATACAATCTCTTTCTAGACTTTAAATCATTTCTCAATATATCTTCAACCATTTTGTGATACTCGCCCCTAAATGATCTAGACAAAAGAGTGCGTTGATTGTGAATACTCTCTGTTGAATAAAACTCTAGAGTAAGCACTTCAGCACCATTATCTTCTGCTTGCCCAACCTTGGTAACATGAAAGACGTTTTTATCAAATTTTAGTTTATGGGTCGAATCTTGTAGTGTTGGAGTTGACACAACCAACTTTAGATATTCCTGACCAACAAATGGGCCGGTCTGCGTTAACGCAATATCATTGACGATCTGAACTTCACCATAAAGAGAATTCTCATAGATTCCTTCATATAAGGTCAATTCTAATATTGATTCGTGGACAGGTATAATATTACCAGTTGAAGTTAACAGAGTACATTCTTCAATCTCAAATTGCCCCGCTTGAGTAAATTCCATTATGTGCCTCTAGTTTGATTGTAAAGCTTCGTATTCTTTTACAAATTTACTAATAAAATTGCCCGCCAAAATACTTATCGCTCTTCGCTCATCTTGCAACTTTTCTTCAAATTCAAAGTTTGTTACAAGAGTGGCTGATGGATAGTCTGAATTGTCACTCCCAATATTTATGGTCACATTTGTGTCGCCAGAGGATTGTGCTATTTCATAATGATGAACACCATCGGGATTATCATATTTTGAAGCGAGATATGCTTGAAATTGGTTAACATTCATCGGCCATTGATGATAACGATCATATATGTCATTGACCAACAAAATAACCCAATGAAGTTCAGCATCTCCATATAGATCAAATGCAAGAGACTCGGGTGTCTCACTTCCTCTTATTAAATATTTTTCTAGTATTGTGCTATTCTCTTTAAGAGCTTGCCTGGCACCAATCCGCTTCAATATATTAGTCACAGTAACGGGATTACCATTTGCAGTATTGGTATATTGTATTCTTGGAAATTTTTCAAAGTACATATTAGTAACCCTGTGCAGCTGCTTCTTGTGTGATGATTTCTACTTCTTCAAATGACATTGAAATTGTTGTGTTCTGTGGTGGGGCTCCTTTGTCTCCATCAACAGGAGCGTAGGCAGTATATCTATCTCCACCATATTTAACATCAAGATCAGTTAAATAACATGTAGAAATTTTATTTATATACTCATTCTCTTTAGGGGCACCATCTTCACTATTGAAGAAATATTTTATATCCATTGTGGTTGGAATTGACATAGTTCTTCCCTCACCACCTGCTCCTGTCGCATCACCAGCACCAATAATTGATCCAACCACACTGCCAAAAGATTCTGCGTATCTAGGAAGCATTGCCAACTTAAAGGCCTGAACAATTTGATCTACCTGTTTCGCTTCTTGGAATGACTTGGGTATAAATGCAAATGTAAATGAAAATTTTCTTCTGGCAACACCTGTGAAAAGCATTTCCATTTTTTTGGTCACTACCTTTCCTTCTGTTAACATTATTGCTTCTTTTAAACCTTGACCACCAACAATATTGGCAGCACCACTAACAGCAGTACTTACACTTCGTTTTCCCATACCAACAGCAGCATCTACCGCTCCACCACCCATCGCACCGGCTGCTCCCCAAAATTCTTTGGTGCTGTTAAATTCGCCAAGACGGTTAGCAAGAGCTTCTGCTGTTGCGCCTATTTCTACATCTTCATAGTTTGACTTATATTGCACACTAACTTGAGGTGGCATGTACAGTGCAATTTGTGTTGCGACTGACTTTGATTTTCCCTTCAGTGCCAAAGAGCGTTTCTTGAATCCTGAACTGTCTGTAGTTTTTGTAACTTTTCCGTTACTTATTGCATGAATTTGGAATATGACGTAGTGACCCTGTTGAGTATCAGCATTGTCCACTGGATAGGATAATAGCTGAGGGCCTGCAAGTCTTTTCCCATATTGGTTAGTTCTACTGTCTAGTCCTTGTGCGGAACGAATTCGTTCATTGGCAGTTGTATGCCTTTGAGCCGTTCTGGCAGGGCCGGACGCTCTAACCTGTGATAAGGGTTGACGGATACTGGTTCCATTTGCCATTATATTGCACCTTCCTAAATAGTATTTCTATAAGGTATTTATACATCATGTCATACAAAGGTAACTACACACCAAAAAATCCTTCAAAATACAGAGGGAATCCTAACAACATAATTTACCGTTCTCTTTGGGAACGAAAATTCATGGTATATTGTGACCAAAGCAATTCTATTGTTGAATGGGGCAGCGAAGAAGTAATTATACCTTATGTCTCGCCTTGGGATGGCCGAGTGCATCGTTACTTTCCAGACTTCTATATAAAGGTCAAGCAACATGACAACAAGATAAAAAAATACATCATTGAAGTTAAACCAAAGAAACAATGTAGTCCACCAGACCCGAAACCCGCAAGAAAAACTAAACGTTGGTTCTCTGAAGTCAAAACATGGGGAGTCAATGAAGCCAAATGGAAGTCAGCAAATTCTTGGTGTTTGGATAATGGCATGGAATTTAAAATACTGACTGAAGATGATTTGGGTATTCGTTATAAATAAGGGTATGGCTGATAGCGATTACATACAGGGCGTTATAGACGCTGCAAAAGGCAAACCATACTCAACTGAATGGTATCGGGAGAAGATCAAGGAATTTGGTCAGCCCGGTCGGTTAGACCTTATTAGAGATGGTAAGAGAAGAAGCTCACCGTTTGGTGGGACGTTGAATATGTTTGTGTATGGACCTAAACACAAAAAGAAATTACCATATTATGATACATTCCCTTTAGTGCTTCCAATAGAAAATTATAAGGATGGATTCTTGGGCATAAACTTTCATTATCTACCAATACCTCTAAGAATGAGATTGTTGGATAAGATGCTCGACCAAGACCTAAAAACAAGTTATCAGGCAGTAAAAGGAATTAGTTTGGTAAAACCTACTTTACATAGATATTTAGCTGGATATACAAAATCACAATTTCGTAAGATTGAGGAAGATGAATTGGTTGTAGCAACATTGCTCCCTGTTCATAATTTCAAAAAATCCTCTGCTAAGGCAGTTTGGGCAGATTCAAGGAAAATGATCTAATGGCAGACAATACAGAAAGAGGTCAAGAACTTTTAGATAATGCTTTTGCTTCTCCAACAATTCGTCCTATACCAACGCCGGTTCCAGGCGAAACAAGGTTTGGCAAAAAAGTAGACCTGACTTCAACGACCATAACTGGTAGAGGAGTATCAGGAGTTATTGATCAGCTGCGTACAGAATTAGCATCAAGTGGTATGCCTCAATTAAATAGATTTCAAGTAAATATTAATCCACCCGAAATTCTTGGAGAAGGCTCCGGTGCTCTACGCCGGATGATGATCCGAACACATTCAGTATCTTTGCCAGGCAATACACTAGATACAATTCCAGACAATAACATATATGGACCAAACAGAAATATTGTATCTGGTGTTCAATTTGCAGATTCGGTAGCCATGAAATTTATCATGGACGAAAGATTTGATATAAAAAAGTATTTCCAACAGTGGCAAAAACTGATGTACAGTGATGCTACATGGAATCTAAAATATTATTCAGAGTATATCGGGACTATAGATATTTTTGTATTGGACAGAAATTTTAGACCAACAGCAGGATACAGAGTGTGGGAAGCATATCCTTCAACCATTGGGTCAGTAGAATTTACAATGGGCAGTAATGAATTTGTCAAAGATTTTTCTGTTGATTTCAATTTTAGATACTGGAGTGACATAGCTGAATATGGAACTTCACAACCAACTAACATACACAGAAGGGCTAGAGAATCTGAAAGGCGAGGTTTAATCGCTCGATCAGAAAATCAATTTTAAGTGATTTGAAAAAGGAGATAACAATATGGCTTTGCCGAAACTTGAAACACCGACATATAATATGATCGTTCCCTCTACGGGAGAAGAAATTAAATATCGACCATTTCTGGTCAAAGAAGAAAAGATTTTGCTTCTTGCAATGGAAGAAAATAAACAAGAATTAACCAATCAGGCAGTCCTTGATTTGGTTAGTGCTTGCACTTTTGAAAAAATAGGATCAAACGATGATCCTATGTTTGATATTGAATATGCATTTATTAAAATTAGGCAGAAGTCGATTTCTGAAACGGTAACTGTTAATCTACTCTGCTCAGATGATAATAAAACTTATGTTGAGACAGAGATTAACCTTGAAGATATCGAAGTCACGCTTGATGTTCATCACGACTCGTCATGTTCTCTTGGTAAAGATATGTCTGGAAATGATGTTTCTATTGAATTGAGTTATCCAACTGCAGCTAGCAGTATGTTGGCTCAAAAAACAGAGAGTCCGACCGAGCAAATATTTTCTATTGTTAAGAGCTGCATAAAGTCAATTACTTTTGGTGAGGACGTTTATAATATTGTGGATATATCTAAAAAAGAACTTGATGAGTTTGTGGATAGTCTAACGCAAGATCAATTTGCGTCTTTGAACGATTTCTTTGAGTCGATGCCAAAACTTACACATGAGGTAGAGATTACTAATCCGAACACACAGGTAAAATCTACAATTACTTTGGAGGGGCTATCAGATTTTTTAGGTTAACTCTTTCTCATAATAATCTGTCAGCGTACTTTAAGATTAATTTTGGAATGATGCAACACCATAAGTATAGTTTAACAGAGATTGAAAATATGATACCTTGGGAAAGAGATATTTATGTTGGATTATTGACACAGTGGTTAAAGGATGAAAAGGAGCGACAAAAGAAAAATTAATAAAAAACAGGAGTTAATATCGTGGTTCAAAAGAAATTACAATCAGAATCGCAATATAATGAATATGACTTGGATGGAGATGGTGTAGTGAGTGACAAAGAACTAGAAGTTGTTACAAAGATGCATGAAGCAGAAGCAGCAGAAGAAAAAGCAGATGCTCAAAGGCGCATGGCTTGGATATCTATGGCGGCGATGATTATATTCACCGTCATCGTTATGATTCCGGGCTTCATTCCAGAAACCAGATTGAAACTTCTAGGCGACCTATCTGCTCTGTTCTACATTGGTATGGCCGGTGTGGTAGGTGCATATATGGGCATGACCGCATATATGAGTAGGAAGTAGTCAGATGGCAATTGATGATACAGTTGTAAACCAAGCACAGATAAATGCTGCTAGAAGTTTTCAAGATGCAACTAGAGATTTGCAGAGGTTGATTGAGAATCAAGGAAGGGTAACATTTCTTGAGGAAGCAGGTCTTACTAAAAAAGATTTGTTAACAAAGTTGGAAGACAAGTTTTTAAAAAGTCAGATTGCTAGGGCAGCCTATAATCAATTTATTGCCATAAGAAAACAGAAAAAAGAAGACAAGGCAATGGCCGCTGCCTTGGGTATGGATAAGGCACAATACAAGCGATATAAAAGACAAGTTGCTGAGGATAAGGCAAGAAAAGCTTTTGAAGAACAACGTGTCGCCTCAATGCAAGAATTGATAGGTGAGGAAGCAACGCAGCAACAATTGGCTATGGAAATCGTTCAGAGAGATGAAGAACGCAAAGTAGCGGAAGCTGATGCGGCTCTAGCGGCATCTGAACAACAACTAGCTAATGGGGAGATTACGGAAGAGGCCCATCAAGCGCAAATTGAAGTCCATCAATCACAAGTTGAAGCTTCAGACCTTGCCATGGAAAATGCAGAAAAGACACTTGAGGAAACCAGAAAAGCGAATGAGGAAAAAGCTGCACTTGATCAACAAGCAGCGGATGAACGTGCAGCAATAGATGCCAGAGCGCTCATAGAGGGTAGGACCAGAGAGGCACACCTCGCTGATATGTCCACCGAAGCTTATGATGCAATGCGGGAGGCCGCAGAGCAAGAAGTGGAAGAACGCAATCGCAGCGGCGGGCACAACCCGCCGCCTTCGGGCCCGACTGATACCGATACACCGCCGGACCCGACTGATGTGGTTGCAGGACTTGAACTGATAGCTGAAGAAATCTCAAATTCAAGCAGCGTTGACGGTGGCGGCGATGATGGGATATCACCAGCAGAAAGAGATGCAGCTGCAGCTGAACAAAGAGATTATCGTGTAAAACACCTTCAATTATTAGAACAAATTGCAGCGAGTATAGGAAGTGGCGGCGGTGGTGGCGGTGACGATGGCGAAGGTTCTGGTGGCGGATTGAGTGGGATTGGTAAAACGATGGCCGCAGTTGGCAAAGGAATTGGAGCACTTGGTAAAGGAATTGGCAAAGGAATTGGAATGGCCTTAAAAGGCCTTGCTGTTGGATTGAAGGCATTTTCAAATCCGAAAGTAGTACTTGGTGCTACATTTCTTGCTGCTTCAATAGCAATTATTGGCGCTGGTATTGCGGCCGCAACATGGATACTGGGTAAAGCGCTTCCGACATTTGCAGAAGGCATGAAGTCCTTTGAAGAACTAGACGGTGATGCATTAATACAAGTTGGTAAAGGTATGGGTGCAATTGCCTTAGGAATGGCAGCGTTTGGCGTTGGAACAGCGGTGGCCGGACTAGGATCACTAGTTGGTGGGATTGCATCGGGAATTTCAAGTTTATTTGGTGGAGAAGACCCGTTAGAAAAACTTCTGAAGTTCCAAGAATACAATTTTGACGAACCTAGAATTACGAATAATGCTAATGCAATGGTTTCGTATGGTAAAGCAATGGCAGCATTAGGTGGAGGACAGGCGGTAGCGGGAATTGGTGCCGCCGTTGGTGCGATTGGTGGAGCAATAGCAGGACTTTTTGGAGCAGATGATCCATTAGACAAATTGTTTGAGTTTGAAAAATACAAATTTGATGTTGCAAGGATCAAATCAAATGCTGAGGCAGTGAAAGCATATGCTGAAGCAATGAAAGACTTTCCTGAGTCTCCATCAGCTAGTATATTTAAAGCGGCAAACGATGCTATAATTGGATTCTTAGGTGGCGAAACCGATCCATTAGCTCCTATGATAAGATTCGGGAAAATAAAATTAAACAATGAACAAATTATTGCGAACTCAACTGCGTTGAAATCATATGCTGAAGCAATGAAAGACTTTCCCAAATCACCCTCAGTTGGTCTATTTGAGGGATTCAAAAATGCTGCAATTGCATTCATAGGTGGGGAAACCGATCCACTTGCTCCTATGATTAGGTTTGGGAAAATAAAGTTAAACACCGAACAAATTAAGGCGAACTCAGCTGCAGTGAAAGCATATGCTGAAGCAGTAAAAGACTTTCCTGAGTCTCCATCCGTTAGTCTACTTACAGGAGTAAAAGATGCTATAATTGGATTCCTAGGCGGTGAGACAGACCCATTCGCTCCTATGGTCAGATTTAGTAATTTGGTACTTAATACTGAAAATATTGTAAAAAATGCGGGTGCAGTAAGGGCGTATGCTGAAGCAATAAAAGACTTTCCTGAGTCTCCATCCGTTAGTTTATTTAACGGAGTAAAAGATGCTATAATTGGATTCCTAGGCGGCGACACTGATCCTTTTAGTCCAATGAAAAAATTTGGTGACATGACACTTAATACTGAAGGTATTGTAAAAAATGCAGGCGCAGTAAGGGCGTATGCTGAAGCAATGAAAGGTATTCAGGCATTTAAATCAACTGATATAGGCGGTGCAATTGAAGATATTCAAAAGGTAGTTAATGCATTAGGTAGTGGTAATCCAGCTGGATTGTCAGCATTTAGTGAAGCGATGAGTTCTATTAATGGACTTGATGCATCTAAAATATCACTTCTTCAAGGTATTAAAATTCCACAAATTACACCTCAAACCGCTGCAGAATATGAAAGAGTATTCAATGCAATGCAGAAAAATCAACCTGATCTTATAGACAAAGTTAGCTCTACTCTTGGTAGATTTTTTGGAGGTTCAAGAGAATCAGGTCAGCGAAGCAATCAAGCAACAATGGTGTCAGAAACCCCGCCCACAATGCAGGCACAACCTGCTGTTAATATAAATGCACCACAAACCTCATCTACTGTAACAAACCAAAGTAACTCAAATACAACGCCAGTAGCAAATATGCCAACCTCACATTCTGCGGCACAACTGAGATCATCCTTATCCTTCTAATATAAAAAA
>Ga0315315_10006215_pt1 | contig 11033 bp, 5 predicted proteins | sample M140m3416metaG_FD_203699 | JGI IMG/M metagenome (GOLD analysis project Ga0315315, IMG submission 203699) | Ammonia-oxidizing marine archaeal communities from Monterey Bay, California, United States - M1 40m 3416 | ecosystem: Environmental > Aquatic > Marine > Intertidal zone | place: USA... | reverse complement strand
AAGACAATGACCTACGACACCAACCCAGTCGACCGGATCGATGCGTTGGTCCCCTTCATCTATGCCAAGCGCTGGAGGCGCTGGAGCGGACCGAATTACAGCAGCGCAGCTGCATTCTCTAGGGGCGACGCCCCTGTACACCGACTGGGTACTGGCCGTAAATACCACTTCGTCGACTCAGAGCCGACTGAACGAGGAACCGTATTGGTCCGTGAAGGCGGTGCGGTCGTTCCAGCAGACAATGTCCACGTCTACCCGTTGACCAAGTTTCATGGCTGGAATCTCAAGTCACAGCCCCTACCCGATGGCCACCTCCCCGCATGGGCAATCAACTACGAGGGAACCGCTATCCACACAGCCCCGAGTCACAACTCACCGGTGGCCAAGACGCTCGACTACCACACCGCAATCATTGTTGAAGATACTGCGGTGGACCGAGCGGGACACTGGTGGATGATGCCCAATGGCCTCGGCCCAGGCGTGCCTGGCTTCGTCAATGATCAGACCGGCATCAGACACTGGGCGCCGTCCAGTGAGCCTTCAGGGGTCGGGCCCGCTGACCTCTGGATAGATGTCGACCTCGACCAGCAGGTCCTCGCACTTCGACGTGGCTCTGCGCTTGAATTTGTCACCCTGGTCTCGACCGGCGCACCCGGGACATCAACCCCGCGCGGCATCTTCAGCATTAAAGACAAGACGGTCTGGGGCGACATGTCGAGCAGGCCAGCCAGCGACGACCCCTACTACGTCGAGAAGGTCCCCTGGGTCATGCACTTCAAGAAGCGCTATGCCCTCCACGGCACGTTCTGGCACTGGGGCTTCGGCCACACCGCCAGTCATGGCTGTATCAATTTGTCCGTCAGGGATGCCCGGTGGCTCTTCGATAGAGTGAGCCCCATCGCATACGGCGGCTGGCACAAGGCAGTGGCCTCTACCGAAGCACCCGGCACCGTCCTCCGAATCCGACGCGGACAAGCTGATGTCCCTGACCGCCGAACTTCGGACGGATAGCCACCAGGCCAAGGTAGAGCAGAACAAGTTCGGCCCGCTCCTTCAGCTTCCGATATATTGCCCCGAGACCACACTGCAGAACGGAAGTAGAGCGCTTGGACAGAATCGATGACGAGCCGTTCTGGCGAAAGCAAGAACAACGAAGAGAACGCCAGCTTGGCCAGCCGTGCTGCACCCAGTCCGGCATCAGCTGGACACTCATGGACATGCCAGGGCGCTTTGCAGTCGTCATCCATGGTGAGTACGACTGCGTCAATTGCTTTAAGCACAACGCGGGTCGAAGCAGCTGGCAGTACTTCTCTACCCGTCTCTCCGAGGGACAGCTCACCAGCGGCGATACAGCTGGACCACTGCGACGATGCCTTGAGCTCATTGTCGAGCACGACTCGCCGGACGCTGTGATTGTTCTGGGTACGTGCCCAGTAGAGGTCATCGGTGACCAGTTTCAGACCGTCGTTGAGGCTGTGAGCGAAGAGACCGGTGTGCCCATGGTCGCACTCCACACCTCAGGCCTAAAGCTCTCCACGCAGCAAGACATGCTGGACTGGTGCTTCGACACACTCGCTGGGCTGGGTCAGCCAGAGATCAAGCCCGAGCCCAACACAGTGGCACTGGTGGGCATGCCGATCGACACCGGCGGCAGCACAGAGATCAAAGCAGTCTTGAGCGACACAGACCTGACCTTTCAGGGCTCCTTCCCCCAAGGCGCAAGCCTGAACGACTGGAAGCGACTTGCCAGCTGTGACCACTTGCTGGTGAGCGACGTCGCCATGTTTCCACGCCTCATGAGGCGGCTCGGTGAGACCGTGGGCGACATCAAAGAAGTGCCTCTCCCGTACGGCCTAGAGCAGAGTATGGCGGTCTATGATCAGCTGGAAGCCCTGACACCTCTGGGTGCGCACCTGGAGTCCCTGAAGACTCCCGCTGAGGCAGCAGTTGACGCATTTCGAGACCGCTGGGGCGGAACGCGGGTTGCGCTGGGTATACGCATGCACAACAGCAATCAGCTCAACATGGTGGCCCGAGGAGGCCTCGGTCATGTCCGACTGTTCACCGAACTCGGCTTAGACGTCACCTTGCTCATCCAAGGCTCTCCAGACCCCTCCATGCGACCGGTCTGGACCGAGCTGCTGGCCGAGCATGGCCTGGACCTGCCGTTTGACGTCTTCTCCGGCCCATACGCAGTTGGTGAGTGCATAGAGCGCGGCAATTACAAGATGGCTTGTGTCGCAGACTGGATGCATCAACAGACAAATGACACCGGCATCCCTGCAGTCTTCAGCCACCAGATGCGTGCCTGGCTGAGCGGTGTGATACCGAACATTCGCCACATAGAGCGCGCACTGGAGCGGTCGATATGAGCACTGACGAGCTCGAACACTTCAGGCTGAAGAGCCTCGATCAAGGTCAGTTTACAGGTGCATTTATCGCTGTACATGCGGTACGAGACGCCTTCCTAATGATGCACTGTGGCGTTGGCTGTAAGCACAAAGCAACCACTCAACTCACTGAGCACGACTACGGTCGCAGCGCTGAGCATGAGGGCTGGACAGAGGTCGGTGATGCCGAGCTCATCGAGGGCTCAGCACATCGGATCGGGCCCTACATTCGCTCCTGGTATGACCGTATGAGGCCAGGGCTGATCATCGCCAATTCCGTCACATTTCTCGACCTCACTGGAGACGACACTCGGCATACGGTGGATGAAGCCGCCAAGACCATCCCCTGTCCCGTCCATTTTGTTCGCGTCCCCGGCTTTGAAGGCGACCTATTCTCCGGGTACGCCGCTGTTGTTCTGGCCGTTGCGAAGGGTCTGGACTGGACAGTACAAGCCGGACCCGCCAGTGACGTCACCATCGCCGGCTACTTCTTTGACCGGTACGAGGGTGACCACATGGGAAACCTGGCTCAGCTCAGCTCCCTACTGAAGAGCATCGGCTGCTCACTCAACTCCACCCTGTTTAGCGGGACGGAGTATCAGGCGCTCACCCGAGCGCCCCAGGCCGGAACCCTCCTCGCTTTTCCGGTCATGCACCCTCAACTGAGGCGACTGAAACGAGCCACCAAGCGGACGCCGGTGCCAACCGACCTGCCCATGGGAATCGGCGGGTGCGCAAGCTGGCTGCGTACGGTCGGACAGGCAGCGGGGGTCGATGCCGCCCGAATCGAGCAGGTCATCAGCGCTCAAGAGCAACGAACAAAGAAGCGCTTGAGCATGAGCCGCATGACACTCAGCGGGCTCCGCGTTGCCGTGTTTGCCGATCTTCCTCATGCGGTAGGACTGCTACACATTCTGCACGACCTGGGATGCACACCTGTCCTCATTGGTATTCGCGGCCACACCTTAGGCGGACAGGCAGCGCTAAACGAAGCCGCCGAGCGCAATCGGGCCCCGCTCAACTCCGAGACGCCAGTACTCGAGAACCCAAGTATTCATCGTGTACGCGAGAACATAGAGACGCTGCTTCAAGACAAAGCGGTCGACGTCATCATTGGCTCCAGCACTGAGATCAACGCTGTATCGACCCTTGACCCCAGCATCGCCCTGCACATCGATCACGGCGGGACATGGTCAGGGAGCGGACCCAAGATTGTTGAGTTTGGCTTTCCCTGTAGAGATCACCACGTGGTGCGGGCCTCTCCAACGATGGGCTTTGCCGGTGTTCTAGGCTGGGCAGATCGACTCATCAATGCCCCTCGTCTTTGGGACACATGGCGTAATCAGCCTATCTGAGACCACTCCGTGACCTTGCTCTTGCGAAGCTCAGCCGGAGGTGGGCTGGGTAGCGGATCTTCTGCTGAGATGCCCCGCATTATCTGCCTCAGATCCTGCTCAAGGAGAGGCTTAGGAGCCGGGAGTGCGTCCCGATCAAGCGCAACAACAGCCTCAATGACGGCCTTCACTCCAACCGCGACCGGACTCTCTGGCGCATACTGAACGATACACTGCCGATAGATCTCGGCCTCACACACCAGCGGGTCTCGCGGCAGGACACCCAAAATACGGGTTCCAATCGCCTCAGCAAAGCGTTGAATCGGCCGAATGTCAGCCTGATTACTCTTCAGGTTGATGACAAAACCAGCCAAGCGTACATCGTTTGAGTGGAACTCACCCACCGCCGCAGCGATACGATTAGCGGCATAAGCCGCCATGAGCTCCTCGGACAAGACAATGACCACCTTGGACTTGGCCGACTTCCGCATTGGGGCGGCAAAGCCTCCACAGACGACATCGCCGAGCACGTCATAGATGACAGCGTCATAGTTATCCGGGTCAACAAGCTCGACGTCCTCGAACACCTCAAAGGACCGAGAGACCGCACGACCACCACAACCCCGGCCAGCGTCAGGGCCACCCGACTCCACACAGTCTATGCCCTCGATACCAGCCATGATGATGTCTTCAGGGTCCATGACCTCTTCGCCGGCAAAGACCTTGTTCATCACCGTCCGAAAACGAGTGGGGTCCTCCACCAGGACGACGCTGCTGTCGTGCTTGGGGTCACAACCAACATGCAGCACTCGATTGCCCATCCGAGACAAGACGAGAGATGCACTCGTCGCAAATGTGGACTTTCCGATTCCACCCTTGCCATAGATTGCGATGCGTTCCATTCTCCTACCTTATCACCGACCCCAACCATTAGCACAGCAGCTAATCACTACCCCTCTCGGGATGGAGTGAATCAGAGGGTGTCCACAGCAGTCAGGCTGTAGCCCATCCCATCGTCAGCAAAGCCAAGCTCGACAGCGTCTTCACCATCAAGGGTCAAGCGAGCACAGACATCCCAGGCGCAGTCCACCCAGGCCCACTCTCCATCTGGGAGTGCATCCACACCTGGCGCTGCCAGGAGCGCAAACAGACGAAGGTCACGGCGAACAGGCTCCAGAGGCTGCCAGACCATGCGCACCTTCGTGCTCAGATCGTCGAGCCTATCGACAAAGCTTATCTCCCCGAATTCTTCGAAGTGGCCATCGTTTAGACCCAGACCGACGATGCTGCCAGCGCTCTCGGATGTGGTGTTCTCGAGGCCTGAGCAGACCGGCGTCAAGGAGATGACACTGTCCGTGACCGTACGATTCACCCACACATCTTGGTGTCTGCAGGCAGACGAGTCATAGCCATCAACCCATGGCTGTGTGTACCAGTATTCAGACACACTCGCCTCGTCTCGGTCGGCGCGCACATAGAAGTCATCCATCAAGATGATGTGTCCACTCTCCAGCGGTAGGACGCGGCGGTTGAAGTGCTCGAGCCACCCATACCCAGGATCGTCACGCCCGTAGACTGGGCTGCCGTCGAGAACCAGGATGTCGTGCCCGTCGACCACTTCTGCTGTGATTGTTCCATCTCTTCCGTCGATCTGGCTGGTGTTGGTCGACGGGTCACCGTCACGCAGCGCCTCAGGGATGACGAGCGTACTGTGTCCAGTCGGGTTCTGATCAGGCGGGTGCTCGGGAATGGTCTCGTAGCGGTCGCCATGGAGAGTTCCATACCCCATGTCCCAGATGAGCCGGTTCCCATATGCTGCCCAGACAAACGTCCCGAAGTCGAGCTCGGTGTGACTGAATGAGCTCGGTATCGCACTGATTGCAAACATGACCTGGTCTGCCTGCTTGAAGCGAGATGGACCATCTCCAGTACCCGAGGATGCGATCTCGGTACTTCCTGGGTGGCCTACACGGATACTTCCCCAGCCGCCCTCCTCCCACACACGCAATTCAACGCCGTCGGGCACCATCCCATCGGTGGCCTCACAAGCACCCACAATCGCTGGCCAGTCCTTTGCCAGTGCTGGATGGATGTTCCAAGGGTCCGCGAGTCCATGGTAGTAGTACTTATTGCTGAAGAAGCGATGGGCAAAGCAAGGGTCTGGCTCATTCGTCACCCCGCCGGCCTCACCATCCACCATGTGGGCGATCAGCGGCATGAATGTGCCCCAGCCGCGCTTTGACCAGGAGTCTGAGAAGTCAACGGTACGCCCATCTGGCGCCATGAATGCCATCGCCCATGAGGAGAACCCTTCCATCCGCTCCCACGGAACGCTGTCGAGATGCAGACCGAAGGCATGCCCTGCCAGTCGCTGCGAGATCATCAGTGGGTCAAAGGAGACCTGACTGTACATCAACAGCCCCTCAGCGTAGACACCATCATCCAAGTAAGTGTCTCGGTGGAGCCACAGCGACTGTAGAGCACGCCAAGCAACCTCGGGACCTCGGGGGTCTTCGTGGTAGTAGACAATCGCCCAGTACAGGGCCGCCTCTGCCAGCACAGGCGTCCAATTATTCCCGTTGTAGATAGACCAATGAGGCACATAGAAGTGCTCCAGGTAGGCGTCCACCTGCTCACCGGTCACATCCAGAATCTCGGCATGTTGCTCATCGGTGAGGTCATCCCACAGGACGTCTACCATCAGCGTAAACACCCGCATCGGCTCTCGAGTGAAGAGGTCAAAGCCAAAGCCAAATGAGCTCCAGACAATCTCATGCAGATGAACCATCTCGACTGAGATCAGCGCATCAACGAGTTCCTCGACCTGTTCCTCGTCGTGGTAGCAGTCCGCAAGGCCAGTGCTTCGACAGGCGCGCTCATGACGGATGAGGTGGAGCATTCGCGTCGCTCTACCCACATCAAATGACTCAGACGCCGTGCCGTCAAGATATGCCGCTGCGTCGCCGATATCGCTGAGGCTCGCGGGAACCTCATCGAGGCAAACTGAGCCACCTTTTGTGAAGTGATCCCAGTAGTTCTTGATGTTGGTCAGCTCTCCCCACTGGCTCCACTCCGTCCAGTCTGGCGCTCCACTGCACGGCAGTTCATCGAAGGCACGGTTGGTCTCGAGCCAAACTTCGTTGTCACCAAACAGGCGTGGATGGTCGATACCCGGCTCGACTGGCGGCGAGAACGCGCTCTCGGTGAGCAGACTGGCACCATCGAAGCCCATGTTGCTGTGGGTCCGGTCTCCTCTTGTACAGTAGTCACCAAAGCATCCACCCGAATACTGATGGTAGACAAGCAGAGAGACAACAAGCTCATCGACGTCTCTGAGGGTCTCAGGAACATCAACGGTGTAGCTCACAGGGTCACCCCAGGTCACGATCCCTGCAGGCTCGTGAGGACCCGAGATCTCCCAACCCTCGCACTCTGTTGCGCGTCCCCAGAGCAAGAATATTCCTGGTGGAACCTCTTCATCCCAGACCTCACTGGCCTCGAGTGCTTCCTTGAAGCATTCACCAAAATCGTCAACATCATCATCTGTACAGTCTTCTGGGTGGCTACCAAACAAGCGAGGATCATCAATCCAATACGTCAGGCTTGTCGCCTTGTGTCCCTCAGGAACAGGGAAGCGCAGCCTGACCCAGGTTGGCTCACCCGTCACTGGCAGGCGATTGACGTCTCGCGCCCGATTTGAGAAGTAGAGGGTGCTGTCCGTCTCACGCACTGGACTTGCCCGAACGCGGCAGTAAGGGTCCTCGGCTTCATCGACGGGAAACGCAAAGCTTCCAAGCTGCAGCTTGTCTGGGTCCCAGAAATCAGGCGGCTCACAGTCATCGAAGCTCACGTCATCGTCTGGAAACCGCTCATCCGCCATGATCGGATGGACCAAGAACTCCGGCACAGGAAAATCCCAGTCACCTTCGAGCGTATCACCAGGAAGCACCGGCAATTGGCCGTCATAGTCGTAGTCATACAGCGACTCAGCGATCTCGTCCCAGGGGGTACCCGTGTGGCACTTACCCACAGCACGGGTGCAGTCGGGCAGGCAGTCCTCATCCTCTGGCGCATCACATTCCTCACCAGCTGAGAGGTTGACTACACCATCCCCGCACACGGCGGCAGTACAGTCGGTGTCGCAAGCAGCAGACTCACCGCCGTCGTCGCACTCTTCGCCAGCAGTGAGATTCATCCAGCCATCTCCGCACACGGCGGCAGTACAGTCGGTGTCGCAAGCAGCGGACTCACTGCCGTCATCACAGGCCTCACCTGCAGACGCGTTCAGCCAGCCATCGCCGCACTCAGCCACTGTGCAGTCGGCGTCACAAGCCGCGGACTCGCCAGCGTCATCACAGGCCTCACCTGCAGACGCGTTCATCCAGCCATCGCCGCACTCAGCAGCAGTACAGTCGGCATCGCACAATGAAGACTCGCCAGCGCTATCGCAGACCTCACCCGCTGAGATGTTAACTGAGCCATCGCCGCACTCAGCCACTGTGCAGTCGGCGTCACAAGTCGCAGACTCGCCAGCGTCATCGCAGACCTCACCCGCGACCAGATTGATCAAGCCATCGCCGCACTCGGCAGCAGTACAGTCAACATCACAGGCTATCGAGGGTCCAGCATCATCACAGACTTCGCCAGCGGTGATGTTCATCCAGCCATCGCCGCACTCGGCTGCAGTACAGTCCGTGTCACACGCTGCGGACTCGCCAGCGTCATCGCAGGCCTCACCTGCAGACGCATTCATCCAGCCATCGCCGCACTCAGCCACTGTACAGTCCGTGTCACACACTGCGGACTCGCCAGCGTCATCGCAGGCCTCACCTGCAGACGCATTCATCCAGCCATCGCCGCACTCAGCCACTGTGCAGTCCATGTCACACGCTGCGGACTCGCCAGCGTCATCGCAGGCCTCACCTGCAGACGAATTCATCCAGCCATCGCCGCACTCGGTCAACGTGCAGTCCGGGTCGCACGCAGCGGACTCGCCCGCATCATCACAGGCCTCGCCAGCCGTGATGTTTATCTGCCCATCGCCACACTCAGCAGCAGTACAGTCAGTGTCACAGGCGAGAGACTCACCTCCATCATCGCAGGACTCACCCGCGCTGACATTCATCAGGCCGTCACCGCACTCCGCCTCGGTACAGTCAACATCACAGGCGATAGACTCGCCTGAATCGTCACAGGTCTCGCCCGCGCTGACGTTCATCAGGCCGTCACCGCACTCCGCCTCAGTACAGTCAGCATCACAGGCGATGGATTCACCTGCATCATCGCAGACCTCACCGCCCTCTATCAGACCGTCTCCACACTCCGGCGAGGCAAGCTGACCAGAGTCCGATCCGTCAGGTCCCACCTCAGTCGGCTTGGAGCCATCGCCGCCCGTAGCGCAGCCAACAACAAACAGAACACCAATGCACCATCTTGCTACAGCCACGCTCTACCCCCGCGACCACCTTAGCAGCCAGGAGATGTCTGACACAGCATATTTGAGGCCACGGCCAGACCATTCGTGAACCGGACTGTAAGCTATCGACAGCGCCAAGACTTTGAGCAAACAAAAAACGCCCCATGGAATCTCCATGAGGCGTTTTCGATAGGATGCGGGGGCAGGATTTGAACCTACGACCTTCGGGTTATGAGCCCGACGAGCTACCAGACTGCTCCACCCCGCGCAATGCTCTACGAGCGGAACCCCCGACGGTTAACTACTCACACGCTTCCGTGTCAAGGTGGTATTTTACCAAGGCCCTCTTCGGGGGACTGTCCCCACACACTCACCGATGACAAAACGCGAAAAAACCCTCGCAGTTCACTCCACTCCTCATGGGCCCCATGAGACTGACTGAGCACCTTAAACCCACGCTCAGTCCTCACCGTCCATCTGTCAGTAGGGCTGCGATATTGCTTTTGTGACTGACGTTCTGGGACTCTGTTCACAATCTCACTCAATGCGGCGAGCTGTGTACCGCTCAAACAAAACCAGGGGTCCTGCCTTTCCTGAGCATTCCAGTGCAGCGGATGCGCCGAACTGTGTGAAAGTCCCGGGTCTGTCACCACCAGCCAGGTATTGTGCGCCTCCCACCAGCAGCCCTGCAAATCAAATCGACCCCACCAATTGGCTGTTCGCTCAGGGCCGGGCCCCTGTAGAAACTCACGCATGACCAGCGTGTTCGGGGGAATCTTTTGGTCAGGAAGGGGGCTCGCAGTACAGCCCAACACGATGAAAAATATAATCCAGATTGACTTCATGAGGCGACCATTCTGCATGACCCAGGCCACAGCCAGATGAACCACTTGCACAGACACTGTCCAGCTTTTGTTCACGGCAGGTGGCGCAGTCTTGAGCATGCGCGTACCCTATGAGAGACCGTTCCCAACCCTGATATCCGACCCTCGGCCTGATCATGAATCTCCTGATTACCTTCCTCGCACTCACGCTCCCGACCGAAGCCGGACGTCGCGACGCCAAGTCCAAAAGACTTGTTCGCTTGGAGCAGATTGAAAAGCAGATGCTCGATGAGCCCGACTGGAAGGCCGGCCCCAATGATGAAGAGCGATTGGAATTGCAGACCCAACTGTCAGACTGCGCCGAGGGCATCCAGGCGGGATGTGCAGAAATCGGTATTGCCTACGCCGAAGGCGTGACCATCGCTCAGAACTTTGACCGGTCAGTGGCCCTCCTGAAGAAGTCATGTGAGTCCGGGGCGCTCAAGGGGTGTACACACCTCGGCCTCCGTTACACAGAAGGACAAGGTGTAAACCAAAATTTCCACAGGGCTGCGAAGCTGTTCTCGACCTCCTGTAAAGGCGGTGAGCTGGAAGGATGCCTGAACCTCGGCGTCAGCTACACCCTCGGCCAGGCTGTGGAACAGGACACCTTTCGAGGTCTAAACCTGTTCGGTCACGCATGTAAGGAGGGTCTAACTGAAGCCTGTACCATGTTGAAGGACTACGAGTCTGCGCTGCTCAAGACAAAACTGGCCCAATCAAAAAAAGGCGGAAAGGGCGGTGGAAAGGCCGGCGGAAAGGGCGGTGTCAAGCCCGGTGGACCCGGTGGACCCGGTGGCGAGGGTAGCGAAGGTGGACCCGGTGGACCCGGTGGCGAGGGTGGACCCGGCGGTGAGGGTGGACCCGGCGGCGAGGGTGGACCCGGTGGGCCCGGCGGCGAAGGTGGACCCGGTGGGCCCGGCGGCGAAGGTGGACCCGGTGGTCAAGAGGGCGCGCCCCCTCTGCAAGGACAGCAGCAAGGACAGCAGCAAGGACAGCTCCAGGGCCAACAGCAAGGACAGCTCCAGGG
>Ga0315315_10006214_pt1 | contig 11034 bp, 3 predicted proteins | sample M140m3416metaG_FD_203699 | JGI IMG/M metagenome (GOLD analysis project Ga0315315, IMG submission 203699) | Ammonia-oxidizing marine archaeal communities from Monterey Bay, California, United States - M1 40m 3416 | ecosystem: Environmental > Aquatic > Marine > Intertidal zone | place: USA... | reverse complement strand
TCGAGCGTACTCTAGTATGCATAGTATCCATACTACTGTAGCTAGTTCTACCTCGTATAATACTACAGCTTTTCTACTCATACCGTACATCATGTATGCATACGAACTCCTATGTATGTACGCTCTCGTATCTATGCATACTAGCTAGTACATGAACTATTGCGACTCGTACACGTGTGTGTGTATAATGCATATTACGAGTCGCAATGCATAATATTATGCAACATACGACTCGTAGTACACGTGTACGAGCTCATACACGTGTAATATGCATACTATTGTACGAGCTCGTATTATATGAATGTATGCATACTACTAGCTAGTGCGTACTAGGAGTACGAGCTACTCTAGTAGGACTCTGGCGAGTATTGTCCATAACATTACTAGCTAGTATGCGTAACATTGAAAATACAACATACATACATACATGATGGTAGTACTACTGGCTGGTTGGCTCTAATTTAAACGACATCTGCTATCTCGTAATCTCATGTCTCACTCTGCCCAACTATCAACCACCATGAGCATTCGATCAAAGCTCTTTGCGTTCCAGTCCAAGCCGACTGCGTCAACCTTCCCCGAGCTCCCAGATATTATCATTTGGATCCGGATCGTCCTCGGCGCAGCTTATGGCGTCAATCTTGGCCTGAAAGACGAGGTGGGCGGTGTAGGTAGGTGACTTTTGAAGCAGTCTACGAAGGACCGCGAGGACCCATAATTTATGCATCAAGCCTGCACACTCTCATCGCTTGTCCTCTTCGCTTCTTCTTCCTCTTCCATAGTGCTTGTCTTTGGCTTGAACCTGATAACCTTTCTTCCCATAGTGTTCATGAGTACGTTCCTGAATGTGCAAATTGACACATACAAGCAGTCAGTCAATTTCGCTGGCGTCGCAAATGCCCTCGCTGTCATGCTGCTTGTATGGATGATCATTTTTACCAAGCAGCACGGAGGGGAGGAGGCGGTACTGGCTGCTGCCTTGGTAGGGCAGAAGGTTGCTGGTGGCGCGGACACAGTCGATGTGGCCTCCAGAACAGCAGGTGAGCAGATCGCAGAAAGTGCTGCTGATGAGGGAGAGTTTTGATCGTCGTCTAGCAATACCCATGGTAAACACGAGCATGACTAGCCAGCATACGGAAAGTAAGCGTCTATTAACCCTATTTTACGACCAGGAAGGAGTGAATTTCTCGAACAAAGTCTTCGAAGAGAGCCTTGAACTTGATTCGGTTCATTCTTCCTTCGTATCCTCCACTTGCCACCTTTGATATGATGCCCGGCTGCATTAAAGTCTGGAAGGCAGTTTGGAAACGCTGGGCCTTTTCTGCCGAACCGAATTGTGCCGAAATAACCGTGACTACAGCTGAAAATCTGTTCAGGTCGACGGCAGCCACTGGCAGCAAAGCCATACCAGCCGGCTCCAAACGATCCCAAATAATCATATTGAAGACAACATCGTTAAGAAGCTTGGACGCGCACTTGTCAACGATGCCCGGATGCTGGGTAAGAATATTTGTCAGGGCCTTGCTTTTTAGGTGCTCACGAGCAAGTTCGCCAAGCCCCCGGAGCGAGCTTTTCGCAACAAAGCTATCGCTATGGCTCATTCCAAAGAGCATTGACTCAAAGAGTGGATTGAACAGGTCGAACGGAAGTGCACAGACGCGGTCAGGGAATGTGTCCATCATGAAGCCGACAAGAGAGAAATAACTTGTACAAAGCGAAGGAAATTGCAATAAGCCATCAGTCATAAGTGGCAATATTTGCTTCAGGCCAAAGAAGATGATGTCGGTCACTTGACTCGAGTCGATCCTATTGGCGGTGGTCGTGCTACATATGTCTATGAAGTCTTTCGTCCCCAGATTCATCAATAATGAGATAGCGCAAATGATGTCGCTATAACTCTGCTCCTCAATTAGTTCTGCTTCGAGGCTTGATGCCTTCACCACCACCCTATGTGCAACGTGGTGGCTGGAATAGCTCTTCAAAAGCTCTGATGATGCATGGAATAGAGTCAGGCACTGTTCACCGTTGAGAACCGAGATAAATTGCTCAGAATAGTCTCGGAAAAACCGAAGCAAGCTCTCACAAATGGTCAGGTCTTCGGCATAGTACTTCATAAGTTCAGATAGTGGGCGTAGCGATGGTGTGATAAAGTGAGGTATTCTCGCGGGCTCTGATATACTAGATGATCTCGCCATGCCCCCATATAGCTCAACACACAGTGAAGTCATTTCCACTGCATTTACATCTTGGGCTTGTATTTGCTTCGAACTCAGAGCTTGTGCCAATGAGGAAAATGAGTTTTGCACCGACACAAGGCAGGTCTCAAATATCGCCTTCGCTTTTTCATCACCAATCTCACTACTTGCAACCAAGAGGCTTGTCAATATTTTCGCTTGGTCGCTATAAGGAAGCCGGATATAGCCCTTAATCATCTTCTCCTCTAGCGTTTGCCCTGCCGCATTCGCATTGGCCAAGGTGGCGTGAACTTCGGCTGCAGACGAGCTATGGCGTAAGGAAGTGGTGGCGGAGTGGATGGCTGCAAGCGTTTGGAACGACGTAGAATGGAGAATCAAGTCGCGAATGCTTTTACCGCGTTTGGACAAACTGATCATGAGTTCTGTGGCAGCTTCTTGTACTTGGTTTTCTTGTGGCCAATAGCAGTGATAGTGGAGACATAAAGTGACGCAGAAGTTCACGGCTGAGGTAGCCGCTTCTTGGGACGACCAGGTGCCTAAAATACCACCAGACGTTCGGTCGTATTCTAGGGACGGAGTCAAGATGTACGCTGGAGCCCAACGGTTCAAAAGCCAAAGCTGCGTTTTCGCCATGAGCGGGGAAAGGCGCGGATCAGATGCATTGGCTGCAACTAGTGAGACTTGATACTCAGCAAGTTTCATGAGAGAGGAGACCATACCCGCAATGGATCCAATTGTCGCAACGCCACTGCCGCCTGGTCGGCAAGCCTTGATTATTGCTTCAGGAATCATTGGCATTTCACCAGCGTTATCGTCGGTAAGCAAATGTGTGATGCAAACGATGAGGAGGCGGGCCTCCTCGAGCAGAGCTGCTGCGTCAGGAGAGATCTCTCCTGCCTTCATTACCTGATCCGCAGGCGCCTCATAGAAGGACTGGAGCTTGGGCAGGCATTCCTGAAGTAATGCTGTGAGGGAAGTTGCCGAAGTGGCCACATTGAGTCGACCTAAAGAGCTTGCAGAGGTCATTTCCTCCTCTGTCGCGATTTCGGATATTTCTTCACGAACCTCGTCCAGATCGTCAGCGTTATTGGATGCAAAGTATTCTTCCAGCCTCGCCATCTTTGTGCGCACAGTCACATAGGAACCGTAGAGGGGGGAGAGAGATGAGGCAAGGGCAGCCTCGGCGGCTAGAGCAGCGTCGCCTCCTCCTCCGAGCAGCCACGGATCGTCAGCGAGTAGGACAGATGCATCAAGCAAATGCCCAAGAGCCTCATTGCGCCACTCTGTGCCGTCCATATCGGCCACGTCTCCTTTCGCCCGCTCGCACTCCACCAAACCCTTCTGCAAGAGATCATTTCCGATGGCAGTCACAGCACCAAGTAAATTTCCGAACGACGGCAGCTTAGATAAGTTCTCAACCTTGAAGTTGGCAATAAGGGCCGTCACCATAGCGCAAAGGTCGACCGTCTCCCCCTCGGCCAACTCCTCATCGTACCCAGCAATCTGGCCTGTGGATTCCTGATGGAGAAGGCCGAGGACGTTGAGACATCCGTCGACGAGAAAGCTGGCATAGGCCTGCCTCTGATCGCTCGTCTCGTAGATTGAGCCACTGACGCTGCTCAGCATGAGCAGGAGCTGGCGAATCCTGTGCACCAGTTCGAACGTCTGGCCGTACGGCTGGGTCCGAACAGCCGTGTAGACGGCAAACACCGCGCCGAGAAAGTCAGGCCGGATGAGGTAATCCCTCCACCGCTCGGGGGGGCGAATGATAATCGAGCCCCCACCGGTCGCCCCGGATCCACCCTTACCGCCTCCCAGGATGAAGATGGACCTCGTGCTGCTAGATCCAAAGTCCCAAGACAGGGCGTCGACGGTAAGTACAACCACGTTGGAGCAAACCTCAATAACTTGGGCGGGAACATCCTGGCGCGCGCTGCTGGCATCTGTCAGGGTCCGCACTATTCCACCCAGCCCTGACATGGCCATCTTAAGAGTGGCGTCCAAACCGTTGTCAATGGACTCGAAGGTCGAGTGGACGTTGCGGTGGAATTCCAGTGGCTGATTGTACCCGCCCCCCATGGACGTGCCGGATACCTCGCCCAAAATAGTGCGAAGGAAGGAGGATGCCTGGGCGGCGACGGCAAGATCTACCACGCTCGCGGCCGCGGCGCTTCCGGAAGCGAAGGGTCGGTTGACGAGCGACTCCACCAGCTGGAACAGCTCGTCCCTGTCAGCCATGCGGTGCGGCACGTACGCCGTATGGGCCTGCATCATCTGGATCAGGTGGGCCTGTGCCTCTGCGTTCTCCGCCCGTGTGCCAGCCCCGGCGCCCTCCGCCTCGTCGGCCGAGGCGCGGTGCATCCTCCCTATGGTCAGGGCCACGGTCTTCCATCCCCTCTTCCACAGTGACGCGGAGCACCCGAGGCAGGCGTTGGCCACCGTTCGCGGGAGGCGCAGGTCAGCTCCGGGGTGCTGCGCAGATATCCCCATCCCCAGCGACGCCAGCCAGTCCCTAGTCGCGTCGCGGAACTCCTTGGTGTACGTCGCCCAGCGGTGCAGGAGGACGTGGCGGGTGCCCCCGGCGCAGTGAAAGGCAAGCTCCTCGTTGGCGCCCGACACACCAGCCGGCCCAGACGACGCCAGCTCGATTAGCGTCCTGAGGAAGAGGAAGGACGGGTCGCCGGACTCCCGCAGCCTCTGCAGGGCGAGGAAGGCGATCTGGCGGGGATCGGTCGGCAGCGCGGTGGCAGGCTGGCCCTCAGAGGGCTGCGGCGGAGTGGCGAGGAGCTGGCGGAGCTCGTTGGACGCCATGCTGTACCGATCCTGTTTGAGTTGAACAAAGAGATCCAGTCCCTCCCCTTGTCGGCATTCAAGTTAATTTCGCCTACTTACTAGTAGTAGGAGGGAAAGAGAGCGCCACGGCGTTCAATGCAACCGAGATCGAGCCATGCATGTGCAAGGCAGGAAAGTCGTAAAGAATAAGTAGTCGTAGTCGACCAGTCCGCGATGCGTGAAGTCGTGAGGGCGGGTGACAGGTGGTGACAGGCACCCGAAAGACTCGAAGAGCAAACGAAAAGGACGTTGGGCCGAGGGCCGAGGTCGGTCGAGGGGCGAGCGAGCGGGCCATGCAACAGCGCCCGCGCGCGTGAAGAGGGCGCGTCTGGCACCTGGAACCTGTGGCACGTCGCTTCCGACATCGTCGCCTACAAGGGTTAGGATAAAATGTATGGTGAATCCTTTTGTAGTGTAGATAGATTTGTATGAGACAGTCAAGAGCTAAAAATGCGCAAGATATTCTCTGTGCTTCGATTCGTGCCGTAAAAAAGTATCCGAAAATTGATCATCAAGAATTGAGAATCACTTTTCCCCTCCCATCCAGGCAGAAGCCTCCACGGCTGCGAAGGCTTCAACTGCCCCTGTGCCCACCCCACGGCACGGGATCGAGCTTTCCCAGCCCGTGGAAACATGGCGGAGGACGTCTCGAAGGCACCGGGGAGGGTGGTAGAGACGAACGCTGCGGCTGATTCGGCGACGGCAACTGCCTCCTCCTCATCCACCTCGACGACGGCTCCCGTCTATCGACAAAATCGTACCACACCGTCCTTTTCCTCCTCGGCCTCCCATCCTGCAGCTAAGCCCATCGCTCGATCACCCGTTGAAAAGTTAATACGGACGGCGGCAGCAAGGGAATCGGATGGACAGGAACCAACCGCTTCCGACCAGCACGACGATGCTGCACGAGACGTGTCATCGTCGCAGTCCCCAGCACCCAGCACCAGGCCTTTGCATGTCACTGCCGCCCCAGCGCCGGCGCAATCGGCCGCTCCCGGCCTGACGCCTCTAGCAGCAATGGCAGCGGAAGCTGCTAAGGCGGCAGCAGCGGCCACCACGAATGGGGGGTTGACCGCATCCGTTGGTGATTCTCTAACGTTCGGCGCAAAGACCGCCGGCGCCACCGTCAAGGGAGGGGGGCTGATTACTGGCCTGCCCAAAACCGCGACCTCAAGGCCACCTAGCGCGGTGGGGGCTAAGAAAGGCGCAAAGCAGCATACTGCGGCAGCAGATAGGACTAGCTCATCCTCGGCCTGGGCTCTCTCACCGGCAGCGGCTCGAAAGACGCCATCGCCCAATCCCACGTCCAAATCGCTTTCTCTGACGGTGTCGCCGTCCTATTCGAAAAGCGCCCCACTGACGGTGGGGAAGTCGCCGCCGCGCACTCAACATTCGCAGGCGTCGCTTGAATTGGCCCTAGCGCGCCTAACTGCCGCCCTCGATCAGACGCGATACCTCCGATCCATGTTCACTTCCGAGATCTACGAAAAGTATCGGCTCGTCCTGTACCCAGTGGAGGATTCTGTGGAAGAAATAGTTCAAAGGGTCAAGTCTGATCCTGAAGTGAGGCTCAGGACTTTGCGTGAGGAATCCCGTGGGGTTATCGAAGAGAGGGAGATGGAGAAGCGGGAGGGTGACAGGCTCAATGCGGCGATGGCAGGGGCGCAGGCTGCGGCAGGGGCGGGCGCCAAAAGCAGCAATACCGAGACGGCCGAGCAGTTGGCGTGGTTCGGAGCGGGGCTGAACACTGTTATCTTGCCCGAACAGGACGTTGGCAACCTCCTCGCCGGGTACACAGATCGGGGCCCCATCCAACCAGACACCGGCGGCTGTGTAGAGGGTGTAACGCCGGCATCTGCATCGGCCGCCATGGCGCTCTTGGATCGAGTTCGGAGGGGGGTTGTACTGCGAAAAGAAAGAAAGCGACGGCGCTCAAGTGGTGCCGACGGAAACAATGGGGTTGTTATGCCTCCCCTACCGACTTCTATCTACTTATTTCCGACGGGGGGGGGTCGCCCTGGTGGAGCAAATGTGTCCTCCCGCGGTGCTGCTGCAGGAAGGGGAAGGAAAGGAGGCAAAGGTGGGCACATTGCTTCAACCGATTCCTCACACAAAATTGGAAGATTGAAAGGGCAGCAGTCAGGACCAGGCTTACTCAGCATGAATCCTAATGCAGAGGAGGTAACCGGAGACACGTGTCGAAAGTCTGCTTCCACTGCTGCCTTGTTAAGTGCTGGAGTGGGTGACAATGCATGGGTGAGAGGAACTCCGAGACAGTCGCTTAATGTAAAGCGATGGAAGCATCCTTTCCCAGATTCAAAAGCGGGGGAGCAAATGACGATCGTTTATAAAAGCGTGCAATCATCGAAGAAGATACCGGGCTCTGTGGCGTCCACAATTGCGTCTATAGCTTCAGATCCGAAAACGATTTATCCTCCTTTGGATGCAAAGGCCAGGAATGCGGTCAAACCCGCCCTTACAAAGAGACGGAGCTTCATTTCAAAGATTGCCGCCGTAAAGGCGACAAGGTCGGTCCTTGATCGCATTAGCAAAAACGAGGCAATGGTGGCGAGTGCCAAAGATACCAGTGTCAAAATGCCCAACCCAATGACAGAGATTGACTTTCTTTTCGACTGCTCAAAATCAGTTCCCGCTGATGAAAAAAGTGATGCCAGTATTGCGTTCCCTAGCGCAAGGTATGGTGATTCGACTGCAGCGTTTTCAGTTCTACATGCACTTGGCTTATTTGGGGGCACCAAATCGACGAGGTCTGATGCAGTTAGGGGGAAACGGAAATTTACTGAGGCATTTTCAGATTTCGAAAAAGAATTTTATGACGATCGTGCCGTTCAATCAATTCGTGGCGGCGGGACATCAGACATGGACAGTAAGAGAGAGAGAAAGTTTGAGGAGGATAACGGTGGCGAAGAAAAAAAAGAAAAGACCGAATTTGATTCGAGTAAAGAAGTTGGAACGTCAGGGAATCTCTCTCTCGGCAAGAGTGCAACTCTAGCCCCCTCCTCTGGCATTAAACCTGCAATCTCGTCGCAACCAATCCTATCACCAATGAGAAAGCTGATCCCAACTTTGGCAACAACGCCGTCGCCAGTGTTCAGCCCGCAGCAGCTTCTACAAATGCAGCAGCAAGTTGCTGCCGCTGGGATGGATCCAGGAATGCTGCCACAGATGCAATCGGCGAATTTGGATTCCACTTTTCCGCCGATGCCACAATTTGCGCCTGGCTTTCAGAGTTCTTCTCCTGGGGGATTTCAGATGGCAACCGACTGGCAAATTATGCAAAAGGCTGGCCTCCTACGATCTCAGCAGATTGGATTATCTCCCCCAAGTATGGCGAACTTGTCTGCCCAAGAGCGCAACGCCCGGGAGATGTTACTGAGAGAAAATGCTGCCATGATCGCTGTACGTGCTCGAGCACAAGCTGTCGCAGCCCAACAGCAGGCAGTGTCGGTAGCCGCTCGCGGAATGCCAGGTATGGCTGTACCGGTACTATCTCCTCAACAAGCAGTCTTCGTGAACGTCGCTGCGGTTGCTGGAGCATCAGGAACGCATGGTAAGAAATCCTACACGAATTCTTCTTCTTTGGGGTCTCCTTTAGTTGGGTCCGTGCCGCGCCAAGGAAATGGTGCGCCCCCATCTCCAGCAAAGCTTGGGGCCTCTGAATTATTTACGAAAACAGTCGACACAAGCAACGCAGAAATTCGTAGCAAAGAAGTTGATGAAGGGAAAAGAAGAGAGGATGAGCCAGTAGAATCTTCCAAAAATGGTAAAGAGAGCGCAAGTTCCTCTGATGAGAATGTTGCTGCGCCCAGTAATGAGGCAGGCTCCGAAGTGTCCGGTGGCAAAAATAGTACGAAAGGATTGAGTAAAGAAGCCATGAAGATGGTCAAGGAGGTATCCTTCCACGAAGCATTGCGATTGAATTCAAGAGAAAAGCGAGCGGATAGAGGACGAAGGAGCAACGAAGACAAGGATCACAGTTGCGACTTTTCTCTTTTAGACTACACGCTCCAGGTCGCAAGCGAAGCATCTATTCCGAAACAGCCCATCCTTAATTTGCTGAAGCAGCGGACATATTTCCTTCTCTCTATTGTCCGACCTGGCATCGGTGCTAACCGCCCACGATTTTCTGAGGAGGCGGTAACCGCAGTGATTGTGAATTGGCTCTGCACTCGACACAAGGTCATTATTGATAAGGTCTCAGGAAAGGAAGATATTCTGGATACCAATTCTGATGCCAAGTGGCTTATTTACGCCGCTGTTGATGTCGCTGCACGCGCTCTCGTCACGGCTCGTCCACCCCAACATACAAGCTCTTTGATGCCCTCGATCGTAGACGTGCACAATGCGAAGATTGTAAGCGAGAGACTTGCGCAGGAAATTCATCTCAACAAAGCCCTAGATTGTGCTTTGGTCGACATCGAGCAGATGGCAAAGGATCTTGACGAGAAAAGGATCGAAGCCCTGAAGGTCAAGGCCCAGGAGCGTACATTGCTCGCCGCCCTCGTTGCCCGGAAGGGAAGAATGTCGGAAAATTTCTCGCACTCGTTTGTAAGCTCTCTCGTTCGGGCAGGCGAAGCGCTCGGGCACGAGGAGATCTTCGATTTCGCGCAAGACGAGCCCGCCCAGGCGTCAACGATGCTACCGTACGATTTCTTTGCCGAAGACGTCCTGGGCACCTGGGAGGACCCGTGCCGCCCCCCGGGGGGGTTCACCTCAGGTCTCACCGGTGAGGAGTGGGTAAATCGAGCGCACGCGCAAGCCATGATCCGAAAGTCGCTGAAGAAGCTGCAGGACCGCTACGGCATCAAGGGCGGAGCTCCGAACGCAGGGCCGTACGTTGACAGGGCCGGGTCCAAGGACGTCGCTTCTTCCAGCGGATCCGGGGGGGGCACGAGGTCCTCCCCACCCTCGAGGCAGCCGAGCGGACTGAAGCGCAAGGCCTCCTTCTCGGCGTCGTCCTCGGACGGTGGGTTCGGCCTGTCCTCGTCCGGGCACACCATGTTCAACGCCTCCCACTACTCGGCCCCCCTGAATTGGGACGCCGACCTGGTCGAGAACAAGCCGTATGGCAAGCGCAGCTCCTCCGGATCCGCCGCCGCCAGCGGCGGCTGCAGCGGCGGGAGGCAGCGGTCTGCGTCGAAGGGGCGGCGGTCCCCGTCGCCCTCCTCGCTCAGGATCAATCCATCGCCTGAGGATGATGCGCACTCGGCCCGGCGCGACCGGCGCGCCTTGCTGGGGGGCGGGGAGGGCGCGCGCACCACGTTCGAGATCGAATGGGCGGGCGTCGCCAGCATGTTCGTCGCGGTGGACAGCACGGAGAGGAAGCCCTCAGGCTCCCCTCGGGCAGGGGCGTCCGCCGCGTCGTACCCGGGCACTCCGGCCGCGGCGTCCCCGCGCGCTTGCCTCCCTGCGATGGCGGGTGCTTCGGCGACGGGGGCCGATAAGGGCGGGGGAGCGGGGCCCATCATCGCCCCCATGATCCGGGATTTCGACTACTCCATTCTGGACGAGGACGGTGGGGGCGGATCATCGGACGAGGGCGGCCCCTCGGAGGAGGAGGACCTTTCGGACGAGGCCGTGCTGCGCCGGCACCAGGAGGTGCTGGACGACATGAAGGAGAACCTTGAGTTCGCCATGAAGCTGCGGAAGGAGATAGAGGAGAAGCAGAGTCGGGGCCGACGGGGATCGGGCAGGCGGTTGCCATCGGCATAGAGAAATGGAAGCAGGGGGAGAGCCATACTAGAGGAGCTACAGAATCCATCATGTGTCTATAAAACAAATTCACTATAGAACTATAAAACACTAACTAATCAAAAAGATCTCCTGCATACTTATAGCTAGTAGTTGCATATATATATGCTTTGCATGAAGGATCGACTCCAATGTGAAATCGGTCATTCGTTGAGTATGGGGATCCTTCTCCCTCCAGTTTACCAATGAGAAGTCCGATTCGACGGCGCTTGTGCCTGGCATCACCGACGCGATA
>Ga0315315_10006213_pt1 | contig 11034 bp, 9 predicted proteins | sample M140m3416metaG_FD_203699 | JGI IMG/M metagenome (GOLD analysis project Ga0315315, IMG submission 203699) | Ammonia-oxidizing marine archaeal communities from Monterey Bay, California, United States - M1 40m 3416 | ecosystem: Environmental > Aquatic > Marine > Intertidal zone | place: USA... | reverse complement strand
AAAAATACTCATCGCCAATGGAATTATAACAAAAGCCATTTCTTTAAGCACAATTACTAAGATTACGGTTGTAATAATACTTAATAAGATTTTTATTAATTTAATATTTGATTGATTCTCCAAGTCTAATGGTTTTTGACAAATATAACGAAACTGTATTTGCTTCCAACCCAAGGGTTGTTTACATTTGTACCAACAAAAATAATACAGCATTGTCAACCGTATATTTAACATATCAAATATGTATTTCGAAAGTTGATTTTCGTTCTAATTGCAGATACCCATAGTGAAAGCATTTTAACAAATGTTATTCGAATAGTCATCAATCAATACATAATTAAATGCAATCTACCACCATGTTAAGTTTTAAGGAACAAATTATTCAAGGCATACCTAATGAATTGCCTCCAAAAAGAGCATATGACAACACTGTTAGTCATGCTCCTAAGAGAAAAGATATTTTGACTGAAGAAGAAAAAAAGTTAGCTCTCAAAAATGCACTTCGTTATTTCGATAAAAGGCACCATGCAGAACTAATTTCTGAATTCAGAGAAGAATTGGAAACTTACGGGCGAATTTATATGTATCGTTTTCGACCTGAATACTCTATTTATGCGCGTCCAATAAACGAATACCCTGGTAAATCTGTGCAAGCTAAATCGATAATGCTTATGATTCAGAACAATTTGGATTATGCAATTGCGCAGCACCCGCATGAATTGATCACTTATGGAGGCAATGGGGCTGTTTTTCAAAACTGGGCGCAATACCTTCTAGTAATGCAATATCTATCGGAAATGACAAATGAACAAACATTGGTTATTTATTCCGGACATCCAATGGGATTATTCCCCTCTCATAAAGATGCTCCTAGGGTTGTTGTGACGAATGGGATGATGATTCCAAATTACTCGAAACCGGATGATTGGGAAAGATTTAATGCTTTGGGAGTATCTCAATATGGACAAATGACCGCTGGGTCTTATATGTATATCGGGCCTCAGGGAATTGTCCACGGAACAACTATAACTGTTTTAAATGGTTGTAGAAAAATAGACAACAAAGGAACTGCAGGAAAATTATTTGTTACTTCTGGACTGGGAGGTATGAGCGGAGCTCAGCCCAAAGCAGGAAATATTGCGGGAGTTGTTTCAGTAACTGCTGAAATAAATCCGGAAGCTACTTACAAAAGGCATGAACAAGGTTGGGTAGATGAAGTTATCTCTGATTTAGATGAGCTATGTTCTCGCGTTAAAACCGCAAAAGAAAATAAAGAAGTTGTTTCTATTGCTTATGATGGAAATATTGTAGATGTATGGGAAAAATTTGATACTGAAAACATATACATTGATTTAGGGTCCGATCAAACATCATTGCACAATCCATGGGCTGGCGGTTATTATCCAGTAGGTATGAGCTTTGAAGAAAGCAATGAAATGATGGCTACCAATCCAAGTCTTTTTAAAGATAAAATTCAAGAAACCCTCCGCCGTCATGCAATAGCAGTAAATGCTCATACTGCAAAAGGGACCTATTTCTTCGATTATGGAAATGCATTCTTACTAGAGTCATCTAGAGCTGGAGCAGACATAATGGCTGAAAATGGAATTGACTTTAAATACAATTCTTATGTTCAAGATATTATGGGGCCTATGTGTTTTGATTATGGCTTTGGTCCATTTAGGTGGGTTTGTACTTCAGGAAAACCTGAAGATTTAAAAATCACAGATGATATCGCTTGTGAAGTTTTGGAAGAGTTAATGAAAAGCTCTCCAAAAGAAATTCAGCAACAAATGGCGGATAATATCCAGTGGATAAAAGGAGCTCAAGAAAACAAATTGGTTGTTGGTTCACAAGCTAGAATATTATACGCGGATGCTGAAGGGCGATCTAGAATTGCGGAAGCATTTAACCATGCTGTTGCCAGTGGCAAATTATCGGCTCCCATAAACTTGGGACGGGATCACCATGATGTTTCAGGAACGGACTCTCCTTATAGAGAGACAAGTAATATCTATGATGGCTCAAGGTTTACTGCAGACATGGCAATTCAAAATGTAATTGGCGATTCCTTTAGAGGAGCCACCTGGGTGAGTATCCATAATGGTGGTGGTGTTGGATGGGGAGAAGTCATTAACGGTGGTTTCGGAATGACACTAGACGGATCGGCTGACGCAGATAGAAGGTTAAAATCTATGCTGTTTTGGGATGTAAACAATGGTATAGCGAGAAGAAGTTGGGCAAGAAATGATGAGGCTATTTTTGCTATAAAAAGAGAAATGGAAAGAACACCTAATTTGAAAGTGACTCTTCCGAACATTGTAGATGAGGATTTATTAAATTAATCAATTAACAACATCTTTAGTTGATTAGACAACACCTCTATTTTTAGGGGTGTTGTTCCTATATATTCGCCATCCATGTCAATTGGACATGGATTATCTATTGCTGTTATTTCACATTTTTCCGCAAATGAGTATTCTATCTCTTTATGAATAACCTTATGTCCTTTTTTTATTTTAGGAATATTCTTTAAGTAATCATATAAACTAACTTCCCCAATTATAACCAATTGCATTTTCCCATCTGATAATTTAGCATCGGGAGCGATACACATTCCACTTCCAAAGTATTTGCCATTTGCCATGCAAATACTCAACATTTTACCGGTCCAATTATAGTCTTTACTCGTTAATCGAACTCTTTGCTTTTTATATGTAAAGAAAGCTTGAATTAGTGCTTTTGTATAAGTGAATTTACCACCTAACCTTTTTTTACTTTCTGCAATTTTATTGGCTACATAACCTCCTATACCAATATCTGCAATATTGATAAAATATCTTTTTCCAGCAGTATTATCCACTTTATTAAAATACATTAGTCCTACATCTATTTTTTTAAATGAATCATTTTTTACAAAAAAAAGTAACTGTTCTAAATCATCCCTAACTCCTAAAGATTTGGAAAAATCATTACCACTGCCAGAAGGATAGACACCTAATATTACATTTTCTCTTAGTTCTGAGTTTGCATCAAAATAACCATTTACTCCCTCATTTATACTTCCATCACCTCCAACTAAAATCAAATAGTGTACACCTTTATTAATCGCATTCGTAGTTAGTTCTTGGAAACTATTCTCCAAGGTAGATTTTCTAATCTCAACCTGAAACTCACTTCTAAAACAATGAACAATGGATTCTCGTAAAACTTTCATTTTACGAATTTTCCCATTTACTATAAACGTTACTTTTTTCAAATAGCCAATTATTTTCGTCTAAGGTAGTTGATATTTTTCTTACCCATTAATGGAAATTTCGACCTTATACTAATTGTAGGAATATTTCTGTTGTAATAAATCTATACTAGATGAAAATTAATCCTAAATGAAATTTACAACTTTTCTCTTCGCAGCTCAAGCAATCCTTAAGCCCTTTTTTATTCAATAATTATCTTTTGTGATTCAACAATCCCTGTTGACAAATGCTTTATTGTAATAAAATAAATACCCTTTGGAATTTCAGATACATTCAATTCAAATGAATCAGACATTACCTTATTTTGAGTTACCCGTTCACCGGCAACATTAAATAGCTGAAAAGTAAATAGACTTGATTCTGACGATTCTATTCTGAGTATATCGCTAACTGGGTTTGGATACATTATAATTCCAACTTCACTAAAATCAGGTATACCCACACTTGGATTATTAATCAACTTCATAAAAGAAAAATCAAATATATTTCCTGGAGTCGTTTTACTGACATAACCTCCTGCAAATAATTCTTCGTTGTTATAAGCCAAATCTTCTATCCCACTTTCTTCCAAATCAAATTCGTCAAGAAAAAACCCATCACCATTATAATTAGGATCATACACTCCTTGACTATTCATATTAATGATGAAAAATCCGTCGGAATCAACTGAGGCAGATGAAGAGTCATTTATTGCATAGGATGAAACGGCAATATCTCCATTAGGGGTCCAAGCCATATCTGTTAATTCTAAAATCCAATCAGGTAAACTAAATGAATTAACATCTAATTGGGCTCCTAAAGTATCTTGTGCAAAAAGAGTAACATTTCCATAACCCGATCCAACAACATTGATTAATGAATAGATGGTGTCATTGGCATAATAATTTGAAACAATTGTATTATCGTTATTAGGAGACAACTCAAATACGCGGTATCCTAATCCAGCATAATTCAGATTAATATCACCATTTTTCTTAACCAGTATCATTAAGCACATATTGTTACTTCCGGGTCGATAATAACCTGAAAAGAAATAGTTGTCTTCTATTTCAATCATATCAGTCAAATAGCCGCCTGATCCATGTTTTGCTATAAGCATTGATGATAAACTATCTGCAAGTTCTCCGTTTGAATCCCAAATACGAATACCCGTAGTTCCAAATGTCGTATCCAAAGTTCCATTATAATGCAATCTGCCCATGAGAGGGTGGTCCGTAAGACTTATTTTATTTTCTGAGGTACCGCAAAACACTAATTGTTCATTCGATGTAACAGATATTCTATTTCCGACATCATATCTTCCTAAATTTGGAGTAAAAAACCCACTGTCGGCAAAACTAGTGTCCACTCGTCCTGAAAAATCAATTTTACCGACAAAAAGATGCAAAGTATCTTGAACGCCATAATCTAAAGAATTACCAATAAAATAAATGCCTGAATCGCCAACATCCATATCAGTAATTGAAGAATGGTTGTCTCCAGGAAAATCGAAACGAATGTAGCCTGAATCATTAAATGTAGTATCCAAATTTCCGTGATAATCTAACCTCCCTAAAATGGCATCGTAATTTAAAGTAGTGTCATCATAATGCCCTGCATAACCGGCAAAATAAATAACAGAGTCAATTGCTTCTAAGCTGCTTAGATAATCGTATTCGTCAATATCAATTTCAACTTTTCCAGAACCACCAAATAACAAATCTAATTGTTTCGGGACCTGCGAAAAAAAATCGTTAAAAAAAAATATTAATAGGAATATTACATAGTTCATTTTCATATAATCTGTAATCAAAAGTCTTTTAAACCTTAAAAAATTATTAAATAAAAGTCTTGCAAGGTTATTACTATTAATGTAATTCAAATATAGTACGTTTTCAATTATGCAAAGTATGGATTAGATTAATAACATTTCCAAACCCTATTTATTTTCACAAAAGATTAACCTACATTTGTTCTCTAACTACATCTAAATGAAAAAATTAATACTTGTCTTAACACTAGCCACCTGCGCATCCATTTCTTTTTCACAGTCCTTTATTGACTTTGGACCTAAGCTGTTTTTTGGCCCTAATGTTTTAATGAATTCAGAAATTATGAATTCTGGAGGGAAATACTCTATGAACCCCGCCTCTTTTGGTTTTGGAGCCGGATTTAAATTAGCGTTTGATATGAATGAAAACGCTGCTTTAGTTGGAGAAATCAACTATTTTAGTCACAATCAAAAATATGATATGGAAGTAGCTGGCTTGGATAGTATAAATGTGAAATACGGTAAAGAAATTTCTTATACGGCAATCGAAATTCCAATTATGTTTAGATTTAATACAAAAACAATGAGTTATTTTGAAGCTGGATATGTTATCTCCATGAATTCAAATGCAACAGAAACATTGGAAGGACCTTATGCAGATAATGGCTCTGCAGACATTAGCAACCAATTGACACCTAAAATGGGAGGTCTTGTATTCGGCTTTGGAAGTTATGTTTGGGGGAAAAATAATTTTGGAATTTCAGCTGGATTAAGAGTGCGCTATGACTTGGATGATGCGTTTGCAAATGACATAACCAAATATGCGAATTCTCCAAATTACGGAACAGATCTAGCAGTTACTGGCCCTACAAACCCCTTTTCAGTAATGTTAAACATTGAGTTCAATTATGACCTTGGGTTTTATATGGCTAAGAGTCCTTGTTCTGGAAGAAGATCATTAATTATAGGAAATGGCAGTGGAAGATAAAACAATTGCCATTATAGGCGCAGGAAACCTAGGTACATCTTTGGTTAACGGATTAATCAATTCCAATAAATTTTTAGCAACTAACTTTAATTTAAGTAAGAGAAAAGTCAATTCTCTCTCCTCTTTCCGTCAAAAAGGGTGCACTGTTACTAATAATAACCAAGAAGCAATTAAAAATGCTAATATTATTGTTCTAGCAGTATTGCCCCAAAAAACGGATGAAGTTCTTAGAGAACTAGCTGATTCGCTGAACAAAAACCAGTTAATAATCTCTTTGGTTACAGGAGTAAAAGTTCAAGAAATTCAAAATCAAATCGGAAAAAATACACCAATTGTAAGAGCGATGCCAAATACGGCTATTGCTATTCGAGAATCAATGACATGTATTTCTACAAGCCCGCAATGGAAAGAGCATATTCCGGTTGTTAAAGAAATTTTCGAACAAGTTGGAGAAACTGTTATCATTAATGAAGACCAAATGACTTCTGCTACTGCGTTATGTGCGTGTGGAATTGCATTTTTCTTAAGAGCAATTCGAGCCGCTACTCAAGGAGGCACTGAGATTGATTTCCATGCTTCAGTTGCTCTAAAAATGGCTGCACAAACTGCAAAGGGGGCTGCTTCATTGTTACTAGAAAATGATTCTCATCCAGAAGACGAGATTGACAAAGTAACTTCTCCGAAAGGCTGCACAATTGCTGGACTAAACGAAATGGAGCACAGTGGATTTAGCTCATCGTTCATAAAGGGCATTACAACCTCTGCTGATAAAGCAAAGGGGTTGTATTAAATAAACATCTCTTAACAAAGATAGACTCTTGAAGCATTACACCAATCTTAATTTTCATCGAATAATGAATGAATTCCACAAAGTTTTCGAACAGAGGAAAATTCTTAGTAACCCCAAGTACTTTTCGTTTTTTTATTTTGATTAGCTTTGCTCGTGATGAGTCAATTCACAAACAAAATAATTTGGATTACAGGTGCGACTTCAGGAATTGGAGAAGCATTGGCCTATGCGCTTTCTGAGCAAGGAGCAAAACTTGTTCTGTCTGCAAGAAGGGTTGAAGAACTCGAAAGAGTTAAATCTAATTGTAAAGGTGAAGCATTGGTCCTACCGCTTGACTTGTCTAAAATTAAGGAATTCGAGTCATTAACGCAAAAAGTAATTGCGCATTATGGTAGAATTGACTACCTCATCAATAATGGTGGAATTAGCCAACGTTCTGCAGCTTTTGAGACGCCATTAGAAATCGACAGAAAAATAATGGAGGTCAATTATTTTGGAAATATTGCTTTGACAAAAGCTATCCTTCCGCAAATGCAAAAGCAAAAAAGCGGCACCATCGTTCCAATTAGTAGCTTAAGTGGAAAGTTTGGTTTCTTCTTGCGCTCAGCCTATGCGGCTTCTAAATTTGCTTTGGTTGGTTTTTATGAATCACTTCGATTAGAAGAGGAGAAAAACAATATAAAAGTATCTATTGTTTTTCCCGGGTTTATTAAAACTGATATTTCTAAAAATGCTTTATCCAAAGATGGTAAAAGCACTGGAGAAATGGATAACAATCAAAATCAAGGAGTGACAGCTAAAAAATGTGCTCAACAAATCATTAAGGGCTTAGAGAAAAGCAAACTGGAGATTAAAGCAGGAGCTGGAGAATTAAAAGCCATTACTCTTAAACGGCTTTTTCCTAAATTGTTTCATAAGATTATAAGGAAGAAGAGTGCTAAGTAACTTAAGCCACTTTTTCTCTTATAGTATCTCGAAATTGTTTAAACTCTTTGAAAAGCTGGTCAAAACTTTCTAGTTCGAAGTAAAGCGTTTGCACCACATCCGTTTTAAACTCAGTATTTATGACGCGAGTTAAATCAAAAGGAACAACTTCTACGTTTGCGCTCAAGCTATGAATTGTTTCACCAAAAGAGGAGCAAATTCCAGCCCCATAAACTTTTCGACCGTTTTCATAAATTAAACCAAATTCAATGGTAAACCAATATAGCCTTTGCAACTGAATGACAACTTCTTCATCGTCAATAAACTCGACACCTAAATCTCCAAAGTCTTTCATGAACTGAGCAAACTTTGGCTCTGCCAATAGCGGGGTATGGCCAAAAACATCATGAAACATATCTGGTTCTTCTAGATAATCTAATTGATTCATTTTTCGGACCCAAGTAGAGGCACTAAATTTTCTTTGCGCTAAAAGGCGGAAAAAATCTTCTACTGGAATTAATCCAGGCACCACTTCTATAACCCAACCTGTTGATTCTCTTAAAGTAGCATTGATTAGCTTAAAATCAGGAATCTGCTTTGCATTTAGCACACCTTTCATTACCTCCAAACAAGACAAATACGCTGTACAACTTTTACCTTGTAAATTCTCTACCTGTCTTTCAAATAGTGTCTTCCACACTAATTGATCTTCTTCTTTGTATAGTTTGTATTCTTGTTTCATATAATCAATTCTTTCTTCATTCTGTCCTTACGCCGGACAGGCGCTTCCTTTTTTTCTTGACAAAAAAACGAAGGAAAAAAGTCAATGCTATAAAAATAACCCGTAAAACTATAATCCTCAACGCTAAAGTGCAAAAACTCGCTCCGCTCAAACAGCTTGCACTTCTTTACGCTTATTTCGGTTTAGTTTTATCGGAACATTTTTAAGGCCAACATCACATTGTTTCAGCTAACATTTTAACTTGTTTTAGTTGTTCAAACAATAGACTAGCTTCTACATGATTAAGCGTTTGTTGACCATCAGAAAAAGCGATTTCTGGGGTTTGATGTGCTTCAATAATAACACCATCTGCACCAGCAATAATTCCAGCCATAGCAATTTTCCCAACATGCTTACGTATGCCGATACCGTGAGAAGGGTCAATAACAACTGGCAGATGCGACTTTTCCTTTAAAATTGGAATTGCGTTTACATCTAACGTATTTCGATAGGCTGTTTCAAACGTTCTGATTCCTCGCTCACAAAGAATAATTTTTTCATTTCCATTCGAAAAAACATATTCCGCACTTTGCAATAATTCATCAATAGAACCAGATATTCCCCGTTTTAACATTACCGCTTTATCTACTTTTCCGAGCTCATCCAACAAATTGAAATTTTGTGAATTCCGCGCACCTACTTGAAATATATCTATATAATCAATCATAGGTTCAATTTGAGAAACCTGCATGACTTCTGTGATAATTTTAACCCCATTCTCTTTGCAGTGCTTGTAGAATATTTTTAGTCCTTCTATACCTAAACCTCTGAAAGAATAAGGAGAACTTCGCGGTTTATAAACACCACCTCGCATTATTTTAATGCCATTTTCAACCAAAAACTGAACAGTAGTTTCGATTTGCTCTTCACTTTCTATGGAACACGGACCGGCCATAATAGCTAGCTCACTCCCCCCTATTTTAACACCATCTCCCAAGTCAACTATAGAAGGATTTAATTTCCATTTTTTAGAAACCAATTTATAATCATCGGTCACTCGATGAATATCTTTGATGCCCTCTAGCGAACCTATATTGCGAATATCAAAATCTGCTTTTCCCGTTGCAACTAAATAATCTTGAAATTGCGTTTTTACAGATGCTGTTTTGTATCCCAGTTCTTGAATAATTACATCCAACTTTGTAAGGCTTTCAATTGTTATATTTTTTTCTAATTGTATAATCATTATAGTAAATATTTATTCCTGGTGTTATTTTAAGCTAGTTTTTTTTCATACTCTAACACCCTCAACAAAAGAGCGAATTTTAGTATCCAATACTTCTTCTTTGGACAATGCTTTAATAAAAGCACTACCAATTATTCCACCATTTGCAATTGCTGTAGCCGCTTGAAAAGATTTTGCATCATGAATTCCAAAACCAACTTGAATTGGGTTATTTAAATTCAATGCTGCCAGACGATTTCCATATTCAGAAAGGTTATTTACCGAATTTCCCCCCGTAATGGAATGACTAGAAACTGCATAAAGGAATCCAGATGAAGCTGCATCAATTTCTCTAATTCTTTCATCTGTTGAAGAAGGCGTTACCAAAAAAGTACATGTTAATTCGTATTGCTTGAACAAAGGTTCACACTGCTTTTTATACTCATCCAAAGGTAAATCTGGAAGAATTACTCCATCTACTCCAACTTGATTTGCCCTTTTACAAAATGGCTCTAATCCATATTGAATAACTTGGTTATAATATCCCATTAACACCAAAGGAACCTGTGTTTTGCTTCGAATATCTTCTAGTTGATCAAAAAGAAGATCGAGATTCATTCCATTTTTAAGGGCTTCTTTGCTGCTAGCTTGAATGACTGGCCCATCCGCCAAAGGATCAGAATAAGGCATTCCAATCTCTATTAAATCTACACCAGCTTTAGCTAAGCCTAAAATAATACTTCCGGTATCCTCCAAATTTGGATAACCTGCCGTAAAGTAGATAGTCAGAACATCTGATGGCTTGTTTTTAAATAAGTTTTCTATCCGATTCATAGTTCAAAGTGTTTCACGTAAGTAGACAAATCTTTGTCTCCTCTTCCCGAAAGATTAATAACTACAACGTCTTCCTTTTTAAATTCCAATTGTTTTAATGATGCCAATGCATGAGCAGATTCTAACGCTGGGATAATTCCTTCTAATCTTGTCAATTCCAATGCTGCGTCCAATGCTTCTTTATCTGTCACAGCCACAAAAGAAGCGCGTTTCGTTTCAAATAAGTTTGCGTGCATCGGTCCGATTCCTGGATAATCCAAACCTGCAGAAATAGAATAAGGCTCTACAACTTGCCCATCTTTGGTTTGCATTAATAATGATTTACTCCCGTGCAACACTCCCTCTGTACCCACAAAAGAGGTTGCGGCAGTTTGCCCACTATCGATTCCCATGCCAGAAGCTTCGCAAGCGATTAATCGTACATTTTCATCCGCTAAAAAATGATAAAATGCTCCGGCCGCATTACTTCCACCTCCAACACAAGCTACAATTGCAGTGGGCGTTTCATAACCTGTTTTTTCTTTTAATTGTAAGCGTATTTCTTG
>Ga0315315_10006208_pt1 | contig 11039 bp, 6 predicted proteins | sample M140m3416metaG_FD_203699 | JGI IMG/M metagenome (GOLD analysis project Ga0315315, IMG submission 203699) | Ammonia-oxidizing marine archaeal communities from Monterey Bay, California, United States - M1 40m 3416 | ecosystem: Environmental > Aquatic > Marine > Intertidal zone | place: USA... | reverse complement strand
CCGGCTGAAACGACGGTCCGCGTTTTCCACCTTTCTGCAGATCGGAGTACGAATCTACAGATAGCTTGCCTTCCGCGTCGTCGGCGTTGTGACAACCGCTGCAGCGTTTCTGAAAGATCGGAGCGATCTGTTTAGCATAGTCCGGCTCAAGGTTGTCCGCAGCATTTGTAACGATACCGCCAGTCCTTGTTGCAATCACGCAGGCAACAAGCAGAATTGTTTGTCGTGCGTTTGCTCTGAAGAAATGGTGTTGCTGGCACATTCGTAAACCTATGCACTCTCTTTATCGAGATCTTCTACGGACACGGTCCATGGATTCGTCGACAAGGATAATCTGACTTCCTTCGGAAGCACAGTTTCGCGGCCATAACCCACGCGTCATTATTTCTGGCGCCGTTGTATAATTTGCTCGTCGCTCACTGCCCTACGACCTTCTTACGGAGCACCAGCCGGTGGCATCTCGGATTCGACAAATCAGTCATTTGACAGTAGTGCTGATGACTTCCGCATTTGCACTCTTTCTCATTCCGGGCCGCGTCACGTGCGAAGACACGTCCGCTGCCTTCAGAAACGCAACTGAGCACCTGCAACGGGGTCGTTACGAAGAGGCCGCTGAGGCGTTTACGGAAATTGTCGAAAATGCAAAAGATACTACGAAAGGGCCAGCAATCATCGGGCTCAGTCGAACCCTTGAAAGCCAGGGACAATACAAGGAAGCAATCACTCAACTAACGGATGCAGCAATGCCGTCTCCGGCCATTCTTGCCGAGACCGCCAGGCTGCAATTCACCATCGGCCGGATTGAGGAAGCCGCAGCCTCGTGTGAAGCCGCATTGAAGGCTGACGCAGATCAGCCATTGGCGCATCTCGTGCTTGCCTGGTTGAGCACGGAGGCTGGTGATCTGAAGAAAGCCAACGAAGCGTTCCGCTGGTTCGTCCGTTTCTACAATCGCAAACAACCGACCGATACCAGGACACTGCTACTGATTGCCGAAGGGGCAGGCGAATACGCTCGATGGAACAGCAGTTCCAGTATCTTCAACTTCATCATCAACACTCTTTGCGCCGATGCATTGAAAGATGACTCGCTGTCATGGCAGACGCATCTGGCTTCAGGTTCACTACTGCTCGAAAAGTACAATCGAGCCCAGGCGATCCCCGACCTGAAGAAAGCTTTGGAGATCAACCCACGAGCAGTCAGTGTCATCGTGGCTCTTGGCGAGGCCGCTTTGCAGAAACACGACGTCGATGCGGCACTGACATACGCCGAACAGGCCCTCAACGTTCAGGACAACTACGTGCCGACGTTACGATTGATGGCGGATATCGCGTTGAACAAACGCTCGCCCGATGCCGCCATGCTCGCGTTGCAGGAAGCTCGAAAAACCAACCCATTCGACGCGAAAACTCTCGGACGACTCGCAGCGGCACATTACCTGCTGGATGTTCAACCAGACGGCGAATCCGACGAACGGCTGACGTTATTGCTCGCAAACCTCGACGCTATCGAGGAAGCATCGCTCGAAAACCCTTCTCTTTTAGAGCAGCTAGTGATCGATGTCGCGACTCGAAATCCGAATCCTGGAGTATTTCTCAACGCGTTCGCAAACACGCTGGAGTCACGACGCAAGTACGTGATGGCGGAAAAAATTTATCAGCATGCCATTCGAGTCATGCCACAACTTTCTCAACCAAAAACGTCACTCGGCATGCTCTACATGCAGACCGGCCGGTCGGATCAGGCAAAGCAACTTCTGGACGAAGCTTTCAAGGCCGATCCCTACCACGTCCGAGTCAGCAATATGCGGAAAGTGCTCGGTGTCCTCAGCAAGTATGAAACGATCACGACCGAACACTTCGTCATCCGTGTTGATTCGCAGGCCGATAAAATTCTTGGTGAGTATATGGCCGAGTATCTCGAAGAGGTCTACCCGGAACTGGTCGAACTTTACGGCTACGAACCACCGCAACGCAGCGTCTTTGAAATCTACAACAATGCGAAAGGCTTGACCGCGCATCAGTGGTTCAGTGCGAGAATGGTTGGCCTGCCGTGGATTCAAACCATTGGAGCGTCGACCGGAATGATGGTCGCTCTGGCGTCACCGACCGCGTCACCTCAACCGTACAACTGGGCTCGCGTTGTGAAGCACGAGTTTGTTCACGTGCTGACTTTACAGCAAACACACTTCAACATTCCGCACTGGTTCACCGAGGCGCTGGCCGTCACCAGCGAAGGGATCGAACGACCGGCCGCATGGAACCGCATGCTGCTCGACCGAGTCCCACGCGGTGAACTGTGGAGCCTCGATGAGCTGACCGGCATCTTCGTTCGTCCGGAAACACCCGACGACTGGCAGTTCGCTTACTGCCAGAGTCGGCTCTACGCTCAGTACATGATCGAGACGTTTGGCAAAGAAACGATCAGCAAGATGCTCGATCTATATCGCAAAAACGTTCGGACGAACGCCGTCATCGTTCAGGTCTTTGACATGACGACTGATGAGTTCGACGCCGGCTATCGAGATTTCCTGAATCGAATTGTTGAGGAAGAACTCGGCGGCTCGGCGACTAAAGCTCCGAAATCGATCGTCGAAATCGAGAAGCAATTCAACGCCGCACCCGACAGTCCGTCCGCCATCGCAGCTTTCGCTGACGCACTCTTCAAAGCAAAACGTCGGCGACAGGCGAGAGCACTCGCTGAGCAGGCGCTCGAGCAGAATCCGACTGAACCCCTGGCCGCTGTCGTTCTTGCCGAACTCGAACTGCTTGGCCGTGACGTCGATGAGGCGGTCATGTTTCTGGAAGCAGCTTTTGATGAAGAAAATCCGAACGATCGCGTGCTCGGCCTGCTGGCAAAAATTCGGCTCATGCAGGCTCAACCGGCAGAAGCTGCAAGGCTGTACGAACTCGGCCGGACCAGATTCCAGATTGACCAGGCATTCCTGCCGCAATCGGGCGAGTGGCTCAAGGGTCTGGCCGCGGCCTACATCCAACTTGGAGAAAACGCCAAGCTGAAGGGTGTGCTTGAGTCGATTGCCAACCTTGACGGTGACAACTCGGTCGTGCGACGAAAGTTGGCGCAGATCGCCGACGACGAAGGTCACGTAGTCGAAGCTGGGCGCTGGGCGAAAGAAGCACTGCAGATCGATGTGACTGACCCGGAAACCCACCGAATTCTGGCAAAGCTGTACGATCACGAAGGTCGAAATGAAAAGGCGACAACTGAGCGAAAGATCGCGGAAATACTTGAGGCAGATTCTGCAGAAGAATAAGGGTATTCGTCCCAAATATTTTGGGTGTTGTCTGGATCGTGGCCGATCAATATGTAAGGGTAGTTGCAGTGACTGCAGCAGCCACTGGCCTATCGGGAGTTTTGTAAATGCTTAGTGTTGGTGATTTCAGCAAACCATTTGGCAGACGTGAGTTCCTGCGCATTGGCGGCCTCGGTCTGGGTGGCCTTTCACTGGCAGATCTATTGCGAGCAAATGGTCAAGCTGCTGGCGGCAATCCACTGGCAACGGGTCGATCGGTTGTCTTTCTCTTTATGCACGGTGGGCCGAGCCAGATCGAGACGTTCGACCCCAAAATGGAAGCGCCTTCTGAGATTCGCAGTGCTACGGGTGAACTCTCAACGAAATTGCCGGGCATCACGTTCGGTGGAACGATGCCGCAACTGGCTGCGCGCGCCGACAAGTTTTCGATTGTTCGGTCTTTTCAGACTGGCGACAGCCGGCACGACATTAAGCCGATCGTCGGCAAGGACTCGTTCAACGCGAACATCGGGACGATCTACTCGCGCATCGCCGGGACCAACCGTGCCGACAACGGCATGCCGACCAACGTCGCTCTGTTCCCGAAAGCCGTCGATGATTCCACGATGACGCGCATCTCGAACTTCGGAAAGTTCGAATCGGTTGGCAACTTCGGCAGCGTTTACTCGCCGTTCATTCCGGGAGCCGACGGTGACGCTCAAAACAATCTTAAACTGAATCTCCCGATCGACCGTATGGGTGATCGACGGTCATTGCTGACGAATCTCGACGAGGTGAAGTGGGCCCTGGAAAATGTTGGCAATGCCGGCGGCATTGAGAAAGTTCGCGAGCAGGCGTTCTCAACAATCCTCGGTGGTGTCGCTGACGCATTCGATTTGTCAAAGGAAGATCCGGCAACGGTCGCACGTTACGACACTGCCCCGCTGATGCGTCCTTCAGATATCAGTCGCCACTGGAATAATTACGAACGGTACGTCGACAACGGTAAGGCACTCGGCAAACTGATGCTGATGGCGCGGCGGCTGTGCGAAGCGGGCACAGGCTTTGTCACCGTCACCACAAACTTTGTGTGGGACATGCACGCCGACCAGAACAACGCCGGCGTCGAAGAAGGCATGCGTTACATGGGGACGCCATTCGACCACGCGGTCTCCGCATTCCTTGACGATGTCGAAGCACGCGGACTCAGCGATAAGATTCTGCTGGTCTGCTGTGGTGAAATGGGCCGCACGCCGCGCATCAACGCCAATGGCGGACGCAACCACTGGGGCAATCTGTCACCACTGATGCTGGCCGGAGGCGGAGTCAAACCGGGACAGGTGATCGGGCAGTCAACTCGCGATGCGGGCGAGCCATTGACGACTCCGATGCGAAACTCAAACTTAATCGCCACGATCATGCACACCTTGTTCGACGTCGCCGAGCTGCGGATCGCTCAGGGAGTCCCACCGGAAGTCGCGCGAGTCGCCGGTGAATGGCAACCCATCCCGGGCCTCCTGTAGGTCAGGCTCCGCCTGACGAAGTCCCGATACGGAAATACACCGTCCAGGATTGCGTCATTTGTCGCGTTTCCACTGTTGCGACCTCTGCCGGGCACACCGCGATGTCAGCGTCTGAACTCCCTGCGATCCTCGGCGGGAATCCGCTTCGATCGGAAGATCCCCCTGCCTGGCCGGGAGACTGGCCGGAAGTCACTGCCGCATTAAACGCGTGCCTGAGTGACGGCTCGTGGGGCAAATACCACGGCCGGAACTGCGGAGCGCTGACTGAGGAACTCAAGGCGTTCCACAATGTGACAGAAACGATTTTGTGTGCCAGCGGAACCGTTGCCGTTGAACTTGCGTTGCGGGGCGTTCGTGTTGAACCGGGCGACGAGGTCATTCTTGCCGCCTACGACTTCAAAGCGAACTTTCAGAACGTTCTCGCCATCGGCGCGACTCCGGTCCTGGTCGATATCGACCCAGGCAGCTGGCAGATGGATATATCGCAAATTGAAGCCGCCGTCTCAGACAAAACAAAAGCGATCATCGTTTCGCATCTGCACGGCGGCTGCGTGCCGATGCAACCAGTCATGGAGCTGGCGGATCTGCATGACGTCTCGGTGATCGAAGACGCGTGCCAGGCAACCGGCGCAATTCTCGACGGACATCGAGCCGGCGCTGCCGGTCACGTCGGCGTGCTTAGTTTCGGCGGAAGCAAGCTCATGACATCCGGTCGCGGTGGAGCCGTGATGACAAACCACCCCGAGATTTCACAACGAATTCGATTGTTCACTCAGAGAGGCAATGAAGCGTACCCACTGTCAGAAATGCAGGCTGCCGTGCTGCGACCGCAACTGGACCGACTTGATGAGCGAAATGTTGTTCGTTGGGAATCTGTTGGCCGGCTATCAGAGACGTTGAGGCAGCTTGCTTCTCCGGAAGGCAAGTCCATTCTAAGGCCGCTTGTTGATGCTTGCTCGCGTGTTGCCGAAGACCGTCCGGCGTTCTTCAAAATGGGTTTGCAGTTTGATCCTGAAAGAACAACTGGCTTAACGCGGCATATCTTTTCACAGGCGATGCGAGCCGAAAACGTTGCCATCGATTCAGGATTTCGAAGTCTGCACCGAATTCACAGCAAACGTCGGTTTCGAGCAGTCGGTGAGCTACCGAATGCGAACCTTTGTGATGAGCACGTGCTGGTTCTTCACCACCCAGTTCTATTGGAAGACGACGAGGCCAGGCAGCAAATTTACGACAGTGCTGCGAGGATCTTTCGGCACGCAGCCGAAGTCGCTGATGCGACCAGCTAGCCGATGTTCACGTAGTTTTCAGCAATTCCCGCATCAGGCACGTCGCGTAGACACCCGACGGTAGAGTGAATGAAAACTCGATGCCGTTTTTGACATTCTGGACAGCAAGGTCGTCCGGCCAGATAACCATCGGTCGGCGTGTGCCAGGAGTCAGCTTTTTGAATTTACTGAACGCTTCTCGGGGAAGGTCGAATCGGTCGAGAATTGCCTGCTCGCGTTCTGCCGGAATTTCTTCAGGCTGCTTCATCTTTGGCCCAAAGATCGGCCCCGAAAGAACGGTTTCATGACTGTCGTAGCGCGCTTGCTCTGTCGCCACGTCGGTTACTACAAACGGGCCTTTCGAAGTGGTGACCTGCATGACGTCACCTTTCAGTACTTCGCGACTAAGTCCGTCGGAGATGCGGTCGGCGAGCCAGGCATTAAACATCCTCGACTGAACCGCTGACAGCGTGAATCGCAGCCCGTCGCGACTTAATCGACGAGCACGTTCGCCCCGCAGCAATCGAAAGCCAAGATCATCAGTCGTTCCGGCATTGCCGAATCGTTGCTCACCGAAGTAGTTCGGAAATCCTGATCGCTGAATTTCCGAAACCAGACTCTGAGCAAGTTGTTCCGCGTTTGTTACAGCTTCCCGAATGATAATCCGAAATTTGTTGCCACGAAGGTGTCCGGTTTTCAGCTTGTTAGTATGCCGCTTTCTGCTGAGCACTTTGATCTGATCGGAATCGATCTTCTCGACAAGGTCACTCGCCGCAGCCGGAACGGACACGTACTGTCTGGTAACTGCCTGAGCATCTTTTCGGCCTGCGCATCCAATGTCGGCTTGGTTGAGAGAAAGTGTTTGCTCGATGTGCCGAAGCAGATCTGGTGTGGGGATGCCGCGCTTTTCGATGTGCAGGAAAAGGAATTCACCTTTTCCCGAAGCTTCGTAAGCGGGCACCTCGTCCACACAGAAATCTTCTGGACACTGCTTGAGCAGACCGTCGATTCCAGAGCCACTCGTCAGAAACGGAAGCGCGTTTGAATCTACAGCAGCCTGGTCGTCCGAGACACTGTCTGAATCTGCCATTGAACGCAACTGCTCCGTCTAATCATCGCCGATCAGGCGAACGTCGCTTTCGCTACCAAGCCCTGCGATGGCTTCGTCGTCAAAGCTGTCGCCGTTGGCAAGTTCGGCTTCGGGAACCGATGCCATCATCTCGGTATGCTCCGGTCGACGTTCGGGTTCCGGTTCGTCCGGCCCGAGGTAAACACGGAAGCGGGCGTTGGCGAACGCGAGCTCGTCGCCAGGCAGTAAGGCTCCACGGGTGACTCGTTGCCCGTTGACTTTAGTGCCATTCGTACTCCCAAGATCACGAATGAAAAGCAGTCCGTCCGTTTTCACGATTACGCAGTGAAGTTTCGATACACTGGACCGGTCAATGTACACATCGCAAACGCCACGTTTGCGTCCTACGACTGTGACATCTTTCGTGAGGACGATCGGTCGATCGCCATCAATTGAGATGAGCTTTGCGAGCATCGCAATGCCTCAACCGGCGGGAGCTGTTTGATTCGAGCGAAGGCCAGTATCGGAAAAGGTATGCACCGCGACCCGACGTAACTCTCGATCATACAGCAGGAAAAGCCAACGATTGATTGTCCAGCACGAAACCAGGAAGTCAAGGTGCGTCTTGCGACCCACAGCCAGACTCGTCATGCAACAGTCACGGCAACCCGTAGTTTTGGGACAGTCGCAACTCCCACTATTCGATCAGAGCCGTCACTACCTGAATTTCCAGACTATCCGTTATTTCCAGTAAGGGCAGTGCAACGATGCGCGAATGGTATGATTCATCCATCACGGTCGGGTAGCCAGAATTCCGAATTTCACTATTGATGGCTCTAAGTTTTCTTTGGGAGGTTGCCGTGGCACACAACGAAAATCAGATCCTCAGTAACACCTTTGTACTTGCACCTGAAGAAACGCCGAACATCGAAACTCGTTATCGACGTATCTGTACGCCATTGCCAGCGTTTGAGACGATTTCTGACCTCCAACGCGCGGCGTCACTGTTTCCCGATGTGAACTGCTACCAACCGCCCATCATCTGGGACTCGTCCGAAGGGTTTACCATTAGGGATCGAGTTGGCAATCAATGGATCGACTTTACGTCGACAGCCGTAATGACGAACACGGGGCACGGTCATCCGGCGATTCGTGAAGCTGTGAAGAAGCATATCGACGGAGGCGGACTGATGGGGCAATTCAGTTTTGCCTCTGATATCCGCATCGAACTGGCGGAAAGGCTCGTTGATATCGCCCCTGACCATTGTGACAAGGTCTATTTCTGGACAGTCGGATCAGAGGCGATTGAGTGTGCATTGCGGCTGGCTCGCGAAGCTGGGCTTTGTCAAAGCGTCGAGAAGTATCACGTACTCACACACCAGGCGGATTACCACGGCTGGACGCTGGGCGCTCATCAGATGTCTGGAACATCAGCGAGCAAACCGTGGCTGGCAACTCCGGACTCGGCAATTCACCACATTCCGTTCCCCGGCGGTGCTGCTGGTGAATCAGGAAACACTGACTGGTCGAAGTTCTTACACAAGAGTATGTCACAGCTCGCCAGGAAGGGCATCACTGCTGAGAAAATCTGCGCCGTCTTCATTGAGACAATGCAGGGCTGGGGCGCTGTACCCTTGCCCGTAGATTACGTGAAGACACTCAGGACATGGGCTGACGCAAATGATGTTCTGCTTGTCTTCGACGAAGTTCAGACCGGATTTGCTCGAACGGGAAAGATGTTTGCCCACGAGCACTATGGGGTAAAAGCGGATCTGCTTTGCATCGGCAAAGGTCTGACTTCAACATTGCCACTTGCAGCCGTCCTTGGGCCTGCGGACATTCTTGACCTGCTGCCGCCTGCCGAAATCACAACGACCCACGCGGCTCACCCCGTGTCATGTGCCGCCGCTCTGGCAAATCTCGATGTCATCGAAAAAGAACATCTGATTGCAGAATCGGTTCGAAAAGGAAACATCACAGAAGAGGCTTTACAAAACCTGAAAGACAAATTTCCGGACGTCGTTCGCGATGTTGCGGGTTTCGGGCTTCTGCGGGGCATCCACATCTGCGATCCCCAATCCGGCGAGCTCAGTCGAGAACTCGCCCGGGATTGGACCTGGGCCGCCGTTAAACATGGCGTCATGTTGTTTCAGGTGAACCGACCTTCGATCAAGGTGTGTCCACCATTGGTCATTGATGATGAGGCAATTGTTGAAGGTGTGGAAGCTCTCGGCGATGCACTCGCCAGCATTCTTAAATAACGCGGCGAGTCGAATAATGCTGTCGATCCACGTTTGAGGCGTTGCAACCTGCGGATGTCGACTCACAGCCCACGTGGCGAGTACTCGTGTTAAAAGTCTCAAAGGTTGTGGTGGTCAGCACAAAAAAACGAAGCCTGCGGACGAGCGCGTTGTTAAGCGAGGAGTCCGAAATCAGCTCTCCACCGGATCGCTGTAACACCCGCTCAAGAAGCGTCTAATTCTTATTCGACTTATCCCAACTCTTCTTTTGTGTGTATGGATCGATTCGCTCTGGTGGTTTTTCGTTGGGTTTAATTCCGTGACTGGCCAGAACTTGTTTGAAGGCGGTCATGGTTTCGTAGGAGGGTTTGAAATTGCCGGGGCGATAGCCGGCGGCGATCAGGTAAGGAGTGGAACCGCGTTTGTTTCTTTGATGCCAGATTTTGACGTCGGCTTTTTGTTGATCGAGGTAGGTAACGACTTTGGGTAGGTTTTTGTAAGCGGCTCCGTGCATGGCGGTTTCGCCGCTGCTGTTGACGGCGTTGATGTTGATTCCAAGCTTGAGGAGATACCTGGCGCAGGCCAGAATTTCAGTTTCGGTGCCTGCCGAAGCTTCCTCCATTTTTCGACCGATACCGGTTGCGGCCATTAGTGGAGTGCTTCCGTCAGAAGCGTTGATCTTCGGATCGGCACCATGCTCGACTAAGGTGCGCATCAAGGCCAGGTCCGCTGTCCACGCGGCCAGGTAAAATGGCGTGGCGTCTTTCCAATGCTGCCTTCCGCCCTTCAGGCCTGCATTCACTTTGGCTGCGTGCTCAACCAATGTATTGGCGAACTGCAGGGAGTTCATGATCCCCGAGCCATCGGGCGGCGGGAGATCGTCTGGGCCATCTCCACCGCCGGGTTTCCGGACCCAGGAAAGAATATGTAGCGGGCTAAAACCGGTGCGAGTGTCGTTGGGATTGGCTCCTGCTTCGAGAAGCGACGTCGCGAGAGTGAAGTGACCGTTCTCGATTGCGAGCGTCAGTGGCGTGGAACCTCTGGGTAATCGGCCTTTCTCAGGGGTTGCTGCCTCATTCACGTCGAGGCCCGCATTGAGAAGAGCGTGAACCACGGGCTCCCGTCCCTCACGTACGGCAAACAGTAAGGGAGTGAAACCGGAATCGAGCTGATGGCGAATATTCGCTCCCGCCTCGATCAGGATTTTCACTACTTCCAGGTTACCTTCAGCAGCGGCCCACATCAGGGCGGTTTGATTATTGCGGTCTTCGGCGTTGATTTTCGCGCCGCTTTTGAGCAATGTTTTGACGACTTCAACGGAGCCAGTTCGGGAAGCGGTGAGTAAGGCTTCCTCTCCTTGCAGCGAGGTGTCGGGATCGGCACCATGCTGTAAAAGGGCTATCACTAGTTTGGCGTTTCCATTCTGACAGGCGCTGTACAGAGAAGTCACCCCGTAGCGATTTTCTGCACCGGCCCTGGCACCTGCTTCGAGAAGCATCAGGCCAAGCTCTGCGTCGTCGTGATAGGCCGCCCAATGCAAGGCAGTCGTGCCATCGACTTGCGGCGTGTTGGCGTCACTTTTTTGTTTCAGCAGTTTGATCGCGGTATCACGGTTCTTGTTTTCAACCGCATCAGCGAGTGGCGATTCTGAAGCGTTCATAGAAACGCAACACAACATGAGCAAGCAC
>Ga0315315_10006206_pt1 | contig 11039 bp, 6 predicted proteins | sample M140m3416metaG_FD_203699 | JGI IMG/M metagenome (GOLD analysis project Ga0315315, IMG submission 203699) | Ammonia-oxidizing marine archaeal communities from Monterey Bay, California, United States - M1 40m 3416 | ecosystem: Environmental > Aquatic > Marine > Intertidal zone | place: USA... | reverse complement strand
AATATGTTTATTTATACGGTAAAATGTCCCCAATTATGAAAAAAATATCTCTTCACTTCACTTTTGCAACTCTTTTATCATTCCAGCTTTATGCTCAAGACATGCCGTTGGATCCCAGTTTTTTAACTGATCTTCCTCCTGAGCTTGCTGAAACACTGCTTAATAATGCTGAGCAAAGAGACGATAAAGTTGAGCCCTTTAGATCTCCAAAATCAGCTGTTACGAAACTTTCAAGAACATTAGATCAAATTCAAGCTGATCTTGATTCTGTGAAAGTAGGTTTAGAATCTCAAATGGATGTGCCTAAATCTAAGCTTGAGATATTTGGTAAACAGTATTTCACGAGTTTTCAGTCTTCATATATGCCAATTAATATGGCTGCATATAACCCAAGCTACATACTCGATTATGGAGATAAGCTAACGATTCAATTAGTTGGTACGATTAATAAAATATTGGATATGCATGTTGAAAGAGATGGATCAATTATGTTGTTATCAATTGGTAAAATTCAAGTCAGTGGACTTCCACTTGAAAAGGTTAGTGATTTGATAGAAGCAAGAGTTGCCTCTACACAAATTGGTACAAAAGCATTTATTTCTTTATCTGCTGTTAGAGATATGAATATTTTTACCATAGGCTCTGTTCAATTTCCTGGAATGTATACATTAAGCGGGGGCTCATCAGTTCTTCAAGTTTTAGATGCTGCTGGCGGAATCTCAGATCAGGGCTCATATAGAAATATTGAGTTAATTAGAAATAATGAAATCATTGAGAAAATCGATTTATATCAGCCGCTAATTAAAGGTAAGGTTGTCTTCAAAAATCAACTTCGTTCTGGTGATGTTATTGCTGTTAGATCAAGGTTGGATACAATTCAAATATCTGGCGCTGTTGGATATCCAGCTATATATGAGTTTCAACAAGGTGAATCTTTAGATGATCTTGTTAATTTTGCACAAGGACTATCTGCAAGCAGTACTAATCAACTTTCTTATACCACCAGAGGACCCTCTGGAGTGGATGGAATAACAACTCAGCTGACCGGTGCTGATTTAAATGATATATATCCCAAAAATGGTGATTATCTATTTTTACCAATGTTTGAACCAAGACCAAACCCTATAAGGACTGTAACCCTTTCAGGTGAAGTAGTTAATCCTGGTAAGTATTCTGTATCAGCAGGAGAAACGCTATCAAGCGTATTGCAACGAGCTGGAGGCTATACAGATGTTGCTTATCCATTTGGTGGAACACTAATAAGAAAAAATACCAAAGCAATTGAAGCTAAGATCAATGAAAGGATTTATTCGGATATGATTAAATTTGTCGCCTCTAGCGCTAATGCTGCTCAGGTTGCTGGCAATGAATCCTTTGCTTTAATATTGAATGAATTCAAGAAAGCTGAGCCAATCGGAAGAGTGACCGCAGAATTCAATATTAATAAACTTACTACCAACAAAGAGCTTGATTTGCCTCTTGAAAATGACGATCAGATTAATATTCCCCAATATAATTCTGAGGTATATGTTTTGGGGGAAGTTTTGAATCCAGGAGCAAGGCTATATAGACCCAATAGAGCCGGCAGGGATTATATTGATATCTCAGGCGGTCTAGGGACATACGCAGAAAAAAATAAAACAATAGTCATTCATCCTAATGGCGATGCTTTTTTATTATCAGATAGTTATATAAACTTTATTTCGAGCAATGTTGATATATATCCCGGAACAATAATATATGTACCAAGGGAGATTGGTCGTTTAGAGGGTGTTAACTATGCTGCAACAATTGCACCAATATTCAGTAGTTTAGCTTTGTCATTGGCCTCTTTAAACAGTATTAACGACTAGAAGAGCGTTTGTGAGGAGAGTGAGACAAGCACTTAGCTTTTTGCTCTTTTATAGCGGCTGTATTTCAGCTCAAATAAATGACTATATCTATCCAAATACTTTCCCCACTTACTCTAATTATGGAACTTTAGGGTTAATTCAAGTCCCTAACGCAAGGTTTTTTGAAGAGGGTACTTTAGGTTTTTCTTGGTCACATAATGATCCATATTTAAGGGGGTCTATATTGGCATATCCATTTAATTGGTTGGAAGCTTCATTTCAATATACAGATATTAATAATGCACTTTACAGTAATTCATCAGCATTTAGTGGTTCCCAATCTCTTAAAGATAAAGGTTTTGATATAAAATTAAAATTGTTAAACGAGTCAAGGTTTTTGCCTCAGCTAGCTTTAGGTATTAGAGATGTTGGAGGCACAAGCCTCTTTGCATCAGAATTCTTGGTTGCATCAAAGAGAATCAGAAATGCTGATTTTACTATGGGTGTTGGGTGGGGCGTTCTTAGCGATAATTCATTTAAAAATCCCTTAGGCAAGCTTAGCGAAAGGTTCTACAGGAGACAAGAAAGAGATTTAGAGGCAACGGTCGGGGGCGGAGCATTAAATTTAAATACCCTTTTTACAGGTGAGGCTGGAATTTTTGGAGGAGTAGAGTTATTTCTTCCTAAATCTAATGGCTTAAGGCTCAAGATTGAATTAGATGCGACTAATTACTCTAGTGAAGGAAGAAGTCCTATTATTCAGGACTCTCGAGTGAATGTTGGACTAGTAAAACCTATATCAGATAATTTTTTTTTAAAAATGGCCTATGTTAGAGGCAATACTTTAAACTTTGGTTTTTCATATAAAATCCATGCAGGAAAGCAAGAGAATGCAAGAAAAAAACTAGATCCTCATATACCCGTAGAAAATGCTGAAATTGTTAGAAGAGTTACGGCACGTTCTGATTTGTATACCTACAGGGCTGCATTAAAAAATTTACAAGATAGAAATTTTACTTTGAAATATGCAAATATTAATGATGGTGAATTTCATGTGGCGTATCAACAAAATAAATATACTAATTATGGTATTGCTGCTATAAGAATTCTTAGGACTTTAGATGAAGTCGCACCTAATTCAATAGAAAAGTTTAAGGTTACTAACCTTAATGGAGAGATGGGTTTGAATTCTATTTCAGTCTCTAGGCAAGATTTTAAAAATAATTTAATTAGAAAGACGCCAAAACTCTTGCTAAGAGAGTCTCTAATAGAGGGGTATACCCTTGAAAAGGATGAATTTAATTATCAACCAATAGCAGAGTATCCAGCCTTTCACTATAATATAGAGCCCGATCTTCAGTCTCAAATAGGAGGTCCAGATGGCTTCTTTTTTGCAACATTAAGGCTTGCACTTGATTCTGAATTGATGATAAATAAAGGCTTATCATTGCTAGGAAGGTTCAGTTATGGAGTAATTGGCGATTTTAATAGTATTAAATTAGCATCGGATAGTATTATCCCTCATGTCAGAACTGACATAGTTGACTACCTACAAGAAGGCGACAAATTCTCTGTTGACAGGCTGCAATTTAACTCATTTGCAAATCCATACAAGGACATATATACAAAATTTAGCGCTGGGATTTTTGAAAGGATGTTTGGGGGTTATGGCGGTGAGTTTTTATATAGACCATTTTCAAAAAATTATGCTCTTGGCTTGGAGTCTTGGCGAGTAAGACAAAGAGATTATAAGCAAAATCTCGACTTTAGGAAGTATGAAACCTCTACCGGTCACATTACTTTTTACTATAGAGAACCTAATTCTGGTGTTTTGTTGAAGTTAAAGGGTGGAAAATTTTTAGCAGGAGATTCGGGCTATACTTTTGATATTTCAAGAAGGTTTGAAACGGGAATGTCTGTCGGAGCGTTCTTTTCACGAACAGATATCAGCAAAGAAGAGTTTGGAGAGGGAAGCTTTGATAAAGGAATTTATTTTATGATTCCTATAGACTTCTTTTCAACATCTTATGCTGCAAGATCTTTTACATGGGGTATAAGGCCTGTTACTAGAGATGGCGCAGCTTTGCTGACGCATGGTCTTCCTCTGTGGGGTGTAACAGACCAAGGTAGTGACTGGTCAGTCACGCATTCATGGAAAAATATTTATGAATAAGCTTAAGATGATTCTTCCATTGGCTTTACTTGCAAGTTGTAATAGTTACTACTTCCCTCTTTGGGTTGAGACTCCTCAAAGAATCATTAGCAGTTTTAAGCCATACTCCCCTGGAGATAATTATATACAAAATCAGCAATATTCCTTTATCACTGTTGAATTAGGTCAGCAAAACGCAACTATGGTTCTTAATTCAATAGACGACAATATTTTTACTTGGGTTGGCAGAGACAATGTAACCTTTAGAACATACAAAGGATTGATTATAGATACTGTTGGACTAGAACATAATTTTGAGATTATCAATGCAATTTCTAGCATCGATAAATTATTAGATGATGGAGATGGCGGTCTGTCTTATAATTTTGATAACCCAAGATTGTATGAGCTTGAGGCTACGGCTGTTAAATCTTTTGAATCGTTGGATAGACTTGAAATAGCTCTTGTTTCCAATGACATCAATTGGAATATAGATTTAGAAATAGCTTATGGTTCTAGAGGTCTACCTACAAAAGTGCAACAGTCATTACATCCATTCCTCAAGCCTGCAAAAATACATTTTTATTACAAGTACTAATAAATTTGCAAAAAAAAGGCCCTTCCTAAGAAGAGCCTTTAAAGCCAAATTATTACTGTTACTTAGTTCTGGTAGCAGTTTGAGTAGCAACACCTGTTTGAACTGATACTGTTATTGGAGTTGTAACAGTTTCGTCAACAACGTTACTGATTTCAACTTCAACTTCACTTTCAACTTCAGACTCTTGATCTTGTGCATTAGTCACAGTAGATGTTTGAGTTACTGTAGCCGTAGAAGTACTTGTAGTAGTTCTTGTAGAGGTTTCAGTATCTGAATAGGATTCCATGATAGGTGACGTACTAACTTCATACTCCTCAATTACAGTCGGTGCAGGAGTCGGTGCAGGTGCAGGTGTCGGTGAAGGCGCAGGTGCTGTTGTCGGTGCAGGCGCAGGTGGATTTGTCGGTGCAGGTGTCGGTGCAGGACTATCATCATCATCTGTTGCAGCAGCAATGGCTGCAGCAGCAGCAACAGCTGCGGCTATCGCGCCAGCGCTCAGCGAGCCTTCTGCTTCAGCAGAAGAACCACCGCTCTTTGGTTCCTCACTATCTTGTGCCATTACAGCTGTACCAAAAAAAGGCACTACAAGAGTAAGTAAGTATTTAAATTTATTTTTTAATTTGGCCATAATACAAAGCTCCTAATGTTGTTAAATCGTATTCTCTGATAAATATTGTCAAAAAGCAATTTTTTTTACACCTTTTTTTGTATTTCTAAGGTGGATGTAATAGCTAAATAACTATATGTAACTTTCTTATTATACTTAAATGTTAAAAAATGTATATTATATGTTTTTTTTATTTCGGGATGTAGCGCAGTCTGGTAGCGCACCTCGCTGGGGGTGAGGTGGTCGTCGGTTCAAATCCGGCCATCCCGACCATTATTATAATTTTGACTTGTTGATAACTTCTTCAGCATACCAATTAATTTCAGCAATCATTCCATCTAATGTTCTATCATCGGGCCCACCTTCATAGGTATTTCTAAAAGCTACAATTACTTCTGTTGCACCAAGATCTGTTAATTTTTTGATTCCATCTGGCGAGTAAGCTGCTTCACCCATCACTTGAAATTGATAGTTGGGATGATCTAGAGTGCCGAACTCATCTCTATAAGTGTTTATTTGATCAATTAGGCTTTTTGTTTGTTCTAAATCTAGTCCTGCGCTAATCCAGCCATCACCAACCCTGGCTGCTCTTTTTAATGCTAATTTTGAATGTCCCCCGATGAGTATTGGAACTGGTTTTGATGGTGTGGGGCAAAGTTTAAGTTCAGGTATATCGTAAAACTCCCCTCTATAGGAAAAGTAATCTCCATTCATAAGACCTTTTAGGATATCAATTTGTTCATCCATCCTTTTGCCGCGTCTCTTCCATCTTTCACCTGTAGCTAGGAAATCCTCATACCATGGACTTACTCCAACACCAAAATGAAATCTATTATTAGTCATAACCCCTAAAGTGGTAACAAATTTTGCGGTTGTTACAGCCTGTCTTGGAGCAAGCTTATAAACGGATGTTGAAAACTCAAGTTTCTCTGTAACTGCTGCAATGGCTGGAATAATAGAAAATGGCTCCAGGAAGGGAACGCCATCAAGAAATTCTCTGCTTCCGTCATCATTATATGGATATGTTGAATCGCATTCTTTTGGATAGCAAATGCTATCTGGAAAAGTAATAGCATCGAAACCTGCAGCTTCAGCAGCCTTGCCTAGCTCCAAATAAAATGAGGGATCGCACATTGATGGATGATATGAGAAGCGCATAGTTGGTTACCTTTTTATATAATTTTAAAGAAATAATATAATAACAATTAATATTTATGCGAGATATAATAATGTTGTTTTCATAATATAAAATTTTTATCAAAGTAATTGAACGATCAATCTAAGCCCAAGCAAAATCAAGCACAAAAAGATTTAGAGCTTCAAGAATGGCTGGATGCTTTAGAAAATATTATCAATGAGGATGGCAATGATAGGGCTTCTTTTATTCTAGGCAAACTTGCATCAAAATTAACCGAATCTGGAACAATTCCAAATTATAATTTAACTACTCCTTTTAGAAATTCAATTCCAGTAAACGAGGAAGCAAAAATGCCTGGTGATCTCTTTATGGAGCGCAAGATTAGATCTCTTATTAGGTGGAATGCCTTAGTAATGGTCCTTCGAGCAAATAAATCATCAGATGATTTAGGTGGTCACATAGCTACTTTTTCATCATCAGCAACATTATATGACGTTGGGTTTAATTATTTTTTTCAAGGGTCACAAGATGGACAAGATGATTTAATATATTTTCAAGGACATTCTTCACCAGGAATCTATGCTAGAAGCTTCTTAGAGGGCTATTTATCAGAAGATGACTTAGATAACTTTAGACGTGAGGTTGATAAGCCTGGCATCTCATCCTATCCACATCCTTGGTTAATGCCTGATTATTGGCAATTTCCAACAGTCTCAATGGGTTTAGGGCCTATCATGGGAATTTATCAAGCAAATGTTATGAGGTATTTGTCTGCAAGAGGCTTAGCACCAAGGAATAATAGAAAGGTTTGGGTTTTTTGTGGAGATGGTGAGATGGATGAACCAGAATCCAAGGGTGCTATTGGTCTTGCGGGCAGAGAAAAATTAGAAAATTTAATTTTCGTAGTAAATTGTAATTTACAAAGATTAGATGGGCCTGTTAGAGGAAACAATAAAATTGTTCATGAATTAGAGAGAGAATTCAGAGGCTCAGGTTGGAATGTTATTAAGGTTATTTGGGGAAGGTTATGGGATCCTATTTTTGCAAGGGATAAAGAAGGCAAGCTGCAAGAACTTATGGATGCAGTGGTTGATGGCGAGCTTCAGAACTTTAAAGCTAAAGGAGGAGCTTACACCCGAGAAAAATTTTTTGGTCAAGATCCTGATGTTTTGGAAATGGTTGATGATCTGACTGACGAGGATATCTATAAATTAAATAGAGGTGGCCATGATCCATACAAAGTTTATGCAGCTTATCATAAGGCTGTAAACTCTAAGGGAGCTCCAACTGTTATTCTTGCTTTAACTACCAAGGGTTACGGAACTGGGTCAAGAGAAGCAGATAATACAACCCATCAAGTAAAAAAATTAACATTAGATAATATTAAATCCTTCAGAGATAAGTTTGATATTCCTGTGTCAGACAAAGAGATTGAAAAATTACCGTATGTAAGGCCCGCAAAAGATTCGCCTGAAATACAATACCTTTTAAAAACAAGAGATGGCTTAGGGGGCCCAATACCAAGAAGACGTGGGCATACCCAAAAACTCTCCAAACCATCAGATTCTATTTTTAAGAAATTCACAAAAGGTTTCAAAGATAAAGAAATTTCTTCGACCATGTCTTTTGTTCGAATGATGACAGATATCTTAAAGGATGAAAATATTGGGGAACGTATAGTTCCGATTGTGCCTGATGAGGCTAGAACTTTTGGAATGGAGGGCTTATTTAAACAAATTGGGATTTATTCTTCTGAGGGTCAAAAGTATAAACCTGAAGATGCTGATCAGGTTATGTGGTACAAGGAATCAAAAGATGGGGTAATGCTTGAAGAGGGTATCAATGAAGCTGGAGCATTCTCTGCCTGGATTGCTCTTGCAACAGCATATTCAAACTACAACATAACAATGATCCCTATTTACTTATTCTATTCAATGTTTGGTTTTCAACGAATACATGATCTTGCATGGGCTGCTGGCGATTCACAAGCAAAGGGGTTTTTAATTGGAGCTACATCTGGAAGGACAACCCTGAATGGAGAGGGATTACAGCACCAAGATGGGCACAGTCACATTTTTTCTTCAACCATCCCTAATTGCCGTTCATATGATCCAGCATACGCATATGAATTAGCAGTAATTTTTAAAGATGGAATAAAGAAAATGTATGTAGATCTAGAAAATTACTACTACTACATCACTGTTACCAACGAAAACTATTTGCAGCCAGTTCAGCCAAAAGATTCAGAGGAAGGAATTATTAAGGGTTTGTATAAGCTTCATGATCACAATAATCCTCGAGTTACCTTAATTGGCTCAGGTTCAATACTGAATGAATCAATCAAGGCTCAAAAAATATTAGATTCTTTTGGGATAGGGTCTGATGTATGGAGTGCTACTAGCTTCAATATGTTAAGAAAAGACGGAATGGAAAAAGAGCGCTTTAATGAACTAAGCCCAACATCAAAACAAAAGATAACCTATGTAGAGGAGTGTTTGCCATGCTCAGAAACTCCTGTTATAGCAGCAACTGACTATATTCGAGCATATCCAGAGCAAATTAGAGCATTCATCAGAGCGCCATACTATACCTTGGGAACAGACGGATATGGGAGAAGTGACTCGCGACAAAAATTACGAGAATTTTTTGAAGTAGATGCAAATAATATTACAAGACTTGCAATTTATTCACTCTTTTGCAAAGGCGATATAAACAAAAAAGAGATTGCATCTTTGTATAAAAAATTGAAGGTCGATTCCAGCAAACCGAATCCTTGGGAGGTTTAATGGCTACTAAGATTATCAATATTCCAGATCTTGGCGAGGCTGAGGATGTTGAAGTAATTGAAGTTTGCGTAAAAGCAGGTGATGCGGTCGAGTCAGACGATCCAATTATTGTTTTGGAATCTGATAAAGCTGCAATGGAAATACCAGCATCTGAAATTGGCAAAGTTATTTCTATTGAAGTTTCTGTAGGAGATACGGTGAGTTCAGGCTCACCTTTTTTACAAATTGAAATCTCCAATGACGCTGAGAAGCAAGAGGGAAATGATTCTCATAAGGATGCAGAACATCAAACCATCTCTAAAAAATCAGAAAAAATTCAACCTGAGCAATCTTTAAGTTCTCTGGAACAAAAAATCTCTTCCACTGCAACCAAGAACAATAATACAAATATTTATGCAGGACCTGCGGTTAGAAAACTTGCAAGAGAATTTGGTATTGATTTATCAATTGTTCAGCCTACAGGTCCAAAGAATAGGATTCAAAAAGAAGATTTGCATCAGTTCGTGAAATCTAGACTGTCTGAAAGTCCGCAAAGAAATCGCTTTGAGTTTTCTCAACCAGATATTGATTATTCAAAATGGGGGCCAATTAAGGAAGAAAAACTTTCAAAGTTTCAGAAATCTTCTCTTGCTAACCTTCATACATCTTGGATAAATATCCCCCATGTTACTCAACATGACGAATGTGATTTAAATATACTCCTTGAAGCTAGAACTAAATTATGTGAAAAGCATAAAGTAAAAGTATCTCCTTTAGCTTTCATAGCAAAAATTACTTCTCAATTACTTGTTGATTTTCCATTGATGAACAGTTCTTTAGATCAAAGCTTAGAAAAAATTATTTTAAAAGATTATGTAAACCTAGGTATTGCTGTAGATACTCCTGAAGGACTGATTGTACCCAATATTAAAAATGCGCAATTAAAATCGATTGTTGAAATTTCATCAGAGATAAACAAACTAGCTGAAGACGCAAAAAAACGAAAATTAAAAATTGATGATCTCAAAGGCGCATCTTTTACTATTAGTTCTCTAGGAGCAATTGGCGGTAGGTTCTTTACACCAATAATTAATCCTCCTGAAGTAGCAATACTGGGTATTTCAAAGGCTTACGAGAAGGTTATTTCATCTAAAGCTGTGTTCAAAAATCGAAGTTTTTTACCAATTTCACTTAGTTATGATCATCGCGCAATTAATGGAGTCTATGCAGTACAATTTACTAGTCAGCTGGGAGATGCCTTGTCTGATGATAAATTGATTGAGAAGAGTTTTAAATGATAGATTCAAATTTTAATAATGGTTGTGTTTTGATTGTTGGTGGTAGTGGAGGCATTGGATCATTATGCGCTCAAGAATTTGCTAATTCTGGTGCTAATGTGGCCATTACTTATTACAAAAATGAGCAAGCTGCTATTGATATAGCAAATGAAATTAATGCAGAGGTAAAAATATATCAATTAGATAACAGCGATCCTAAATCGGTAGAAGACACTTTTAAGAAAGTTATCAAAGAACATGGCTCCATCAATACTCTTGTTAATGCTGCTGGATTTGATATTCCTCAAAAATTTATCGGTGAAATAGATATTGATTTATGGAAGGGAGTGATTGACGCAGATATCAACGGTTTTTTTAATTTAATAAAATCTGGGTTACCTTATTTACGTGACTCTCAAGGTTCTATAGTTTTTATAAGTTCCGCAGGATTATTCAAGTATCCTCCTGGTGATATTTTGTCTGTTGCGCCTAAGGCAACAATTGAGCATGTTTTAAAAGGTATAGCAAAAGAAGAAGGAAAAAATGGCATCAGAGCAAACTCAATTGCGCTTGGGGTAATAGATACTGGAATTTTTCATAGATTAAGAGAAGAAAATAATACTTTCTTTGACGATGCCTGGCATGAAGCTGTGATGAATACACTAGCTAT